>JAAUXY010136031.1_pt1 | contig 50085 bp, 36 predicted proteins | sample 7278121 | NCBI WGS metagenome assembly JAAUXY01 (sample SAMN14350117, study PRJNA611818) | marine sediment metagenome | isolation source: surface marine sediment (1.8m) | place: French Polynesia: Moorea | collected 2018-08
CTCTCGAGGTGTAGGTGTTGACCTGGAACTCCTCACCGAGGCGAGATCCGTCCGATGCGAAGCGATGAGCTTGGACGCTCCAGATGGACATGTCCTCACCGCCAGAGCCCAGGCTAGACCAGACGACGATGAAACCGCCGTCCTTGGAGCCCGCCACCACGGGCCCAGACTGGAAACCAGTGGTGAAGACGTTGACCTGGAATTCCTCGCCGAGGCGAGATCCGTCCGATGCAAAGCGCTGAGCCTGGACGCTTCGGGCTGACGTATCGTTGCCGCTCGAGCCCCCGCCATCCCACACGACGACGAAGTCGCCGTCCTCGGAACGCGCCACCGAGGGATTGAACTGATTGCTGGTGGTGTAGGTATTGATCTGGAATTCTTCACCGAGGCGAGATCCATCCCGGGCGTAGAGCTGACCCTGGATGCTGGTGAATTTCGAGTCCGTGCCGCTCGAGCCGCCACTCTGCCAAACGATGACGTGATTGCCTTCCGCGTCGGCAGCTACCGTAGGGAAGATCTGGGAGCCCGTGGTGTAAGTGTTCACCTGGACGTCGTCCGCCCGTGCGATATCGATGGGTAGGCCGACCGCAATCCAGGTGGCCATAATGATGATCCGTCGGTGCTTCCTGATCATGCGAGTTCTCCTCGGCCTTCAGTCTCGATCACCGTTTTTAGCAGACCTGGTTCGCCAGACCTCCTGCAACCATGGCACCGCTCGCGCCAGGTCTTCGACGTAGCGCGGCGTCTCGAAGTGACCCACCCGTTCGAGCGCGATCAACTCGACTTGGCCACCCGAGGCGCTCAGCGTCTGCACGGCCCGGTCGATCAACGCGAACGGCACGAGCTCGTCGGAGCGGCTGTGAATGGCCAGGATCGGCATCCGGTGCAGCGCCGCCGGCCAATCGACGTTGGGTTCACTCAAGAATCGTTGAGCTTCCTCGAGGCCGGCAAATGGCTCGGGGACGGATTTCAGGATCGGTGGCCCGGCGATGGGAATTGCAGCGCTGAACAGGTCGGGGTGACGCGACGCCATGAACCATGTGCCCATGGCGCCGACGCTGAAACCGGTGACGACAATGCGGCCGGAGTCGACGGCGTGAGTTTGGTGGACGTGCTCGATCAGGGCGAGGAGAGCCCGCTCACCGCGGGGTTGCGTCCAGTGGCTGTCGGGGCAGTCGGGGGCGACGATGATGGCGTCGAGCTCGCGCAGCGCGGGAGCGATCAGTAGATCGAGAAAGGCTCGGCCGTAGCCGGGCGGCAGCTGGCCCTGCCAGCCGTAGTGAAGGGCGAGGACCAGCGGTCGAGGTGAAGAATCTCGTGGCGCGGAGATGGCGTAGCGCAGCTCGTTGCCGTCGTCCAGGGCCAGAACCTGATTTCGAATCTCGGGGACGCCTGGGACGGCCATGGCGGAGAGCAGAAACCAGAAAGGATTCATCGTGCGGAATTTTAACACCCGACGCCAGGCCCGATCGTTGGCTGATATCCTGCCCCGATAACGATGATTGCCCAGTCGAAGCCATCCATCGCGCCCGTCAGGATGACGATCCTGTTTTGTCTGTGGCTCGCCGCCGCGGCAGGGGCACAAGACGATGCGGAGGGGCCCCTGGGAGAAGCCCGTGAGTTGGCGCTTTCGGGTCGCTTTGCCGAAGCGATTCCGATCTACGAGCAGCTGATCGCCGATCTCGAGCAGCAGGAAGGAAAGGATGCCTGGAACCTGGTCTATCTGACCTACGAGCTCGCGGTACAGCATCATAGCCTGGGGGCGATCGATGAGGCCGAATCGGCCTATCGGCGATCGATGACCATCGCCGAATCGCATCGCGGAGCGAAGGATCCGGCGCTAGTGCCGAGCCTGCGCGGCCTGGCGACGCTGGCCGCGAATGACGGTCGGCTGGACACCGCGGAGACGCTTTATCGGCGCGCTCTCGAAATCCAGGAAGCGGACGACCGCGATCAAGCCGGCATGGTGCGGACGCTGGCGGAGCTTGGTCTCCTCTGTCAGCTACAGGACCGCACGGCGGAGGCCGAGAAGCTCTACCGGCGGGCGCTGGAGACCGCGGAATCCGATCTTGAGGATTCGGACGTCGCGGTGATCGTCAGCAATCTTGGGGCGCTCTATGACGGGCAAGGGCGTTACGAGGAGGCGGAGCCTCTTTTCGGACGCGCGCTCGAGATTCGTGAGCGGTTGTTGGGGCGGGATCATCCGGACCTGGCACGACTCCACGAGAAGCTCGGAAGTTTTCAATATCGCGGCCGTCGTTTCGCCGAAGCGGCGGCGTCTTATGAACGGAGTCTGAAGATCCGGGAACAGGCCGGGCAGGAGGATCTCGCCGTCGCCAAGGTGCTGGCGCACCTCGCGGCGTCTTATCGTCAGCTGGGTCGCTCGACCGCGGCCGAGGCGCACTTCGGAATGGCCCGGGCGATTCTCGATGCCCAGTGCGGCGGCAGAGAATACACCGAGGCCTGTCTCGGGGCGATCACGAGACATCGAGATCTGCTCAAGGAGCGACTCGTGCCGCCGGCAGAGACCGCGCCACGCGTCACGGTGGCTGAGCCCGTGACGCCAGCTCCGGAGGTGATTGCCGACTCCGCGGCGACGCCGCCCCCGACCGCCGTGGCTCCGGCGAACCCGCCGGTCGAGCCACCGAGCGAAGCGGCGCCGGATCGAGCTCAGGCGAGCGCAAAGGAACCGGCCGAGGCGCCCGCTACGAGCCTCCAGCCGGGGATCGTGTCAGCGATCGGTACCCGCAGCGGCCGGTTCCACCGCTTGCAGGTCGGCGCCCGCGAGGATGCGGAGGAGGCGACCCTGATCCTGGATCAGCTGCGACAATCTCACCCCGAGCTGCTGGGTGATCTGCCGGCACGAATCGTCAGAGTCGATCTCGGTGAGCGCGGCGTCTGGCACCGGATTCAGATCGGAGAGTTCGATCGAGTAGCGGGGGCGAAGAAGCTGTGCGACGAGATCGTCCGCCGTGGTCACGAAGGCTGCTGGGTGATCACGACGGAAGACTAGATTAGATGCCATCCAGAAGTGTGCTCTCGCGGCTGTGGAGCGGCGCCCGGATCCCTGAGGACGGCGCGGAGGCGTGTCTGAGCGTGGCCTCGATAGGAATGGCAACCCGGTTGAATCAGCATGTTAGAAGCCCAAAGAAGGCCACGCGAGTTCAGCGTAGCGTCGCCCGCAAGGGTCCGGGCGACGCGGCCCAGCGGCTATTTCTTCCAAGGAACTAGATTAGATTCCCTGCAGTCGTCCGCCGTCGACCGGCAGGCTGACGCCGCGGACGTAGGAGGCCGCGGGCGAAGCGAGAAAGGCGATGACCGCACCGAGCTCCTCGGGCTCGCCGATTCGACCCTCGGGGATCATGCTCTGCCAGCGGCTCTGGATCTCGTCTTCGGTAGCTCCCGACTGCTCCGCCAGCTGCTTTTTGAGCGACATCAGGCGCTCGGTGGCGGTGAATCCTGGCAATAGGTTGTTGATCGTGATCTGAGGCGGCAGCTCCCGCGACAGGGTCTTGGCCCATGACGCTACCGCGCCGCGGATGGTGTTGCTGACCCCGAGGCCGGGCAGAGGCTCGCGCACGGAGACCGAGATGATGTTGACGATACGCCCGTAGCCGGAGTTGCGCATGCCGTCCACGGTCAGCTGGACGAGCAAGTGGTTGGCCAGCAGGTGACGGCCGAATGCCGCCAGGAAATCGTCTTCCCGAGCTTCGAGAATGGGACCGGGAGCCGGTCCACCGGAATTGTTGACCAGCACCTGGATCGGACCCTCGCGCTGAATCAGGCCTTCGACCGCGGTTTTGAGGTGACGGCGTTCGTCGTGATCGGCGACGATGAAGCGCGCACGCCGTGAACCCGCCCGTTCGAGCTCGGGCATCAGGGTCTCCAGGGCGTCGCGCGAGCGCGCCAGGGCGGTGACCTCGGCACCGAGCCCGGCCAGTGCCAGCGCCGCGGCGCGGCCGATTCCGGCCGAGGCGCCGCAGACCAGGGCATGGCGTGAGCGCAAAGGGCGGTCGTCGGCTGTGGGTGTCGTCGTCATGGCTCGATCCTCGGTAGATGAAATCAGTTGGCAAAAACCCAAATTACAGCTTGGCTTTTGGGGTCGGCCCCTCCTAAGCTAGCGTCGCTGGAAGTCGAGCGGGCGCCAGCTCGCGCGGCTGTAGCGACAGAGCATATCCGGACACGCGTAGAACTCCGAATCGTCAGTTCAGATCAGGCTCTGCGAGCGAGCACGCTCGAGGAACGAACAAGCTCATGGAAGAAATAAGCTGGTGGAATGAGGGATTAAAGCCGTGCGCCAAGACAAACAGCAGTTGATCGATGGCCTTGTTGACCAAACGCTTCAGATCACCGCCGATGACGAAAGGGCGATCGTCGAGCCGTTCGTGCGGCATTGCTGCGAGGATCTGTTGTTCGAGGATTTGGCCCGTGCCGAAGACGCGGACCTGAGGGGCTCGATTCTGACCTTGCTGGAGCTCGCTCGCGTTCGCCAGCCAGGCAAGCTGAATCTTCAGATCTTCAACCCTGATCCCGACGAGGCCGGTCTGGGCGCCGATCATACGGTGATTCAATTCATCACCGACGACATGCCTTTTCTGGTCGACTCGGTGACCGGTGAGCTCAATCGACGCGAGCTGACCGTCCACCTGGTGATGCACCCGCAGATGTCGGTACGTCGTGACGCCGATGGCCGTCTGTTCGAGATCAAAAACCGCGCCGCTGGCGACGGGGACGGTGGGGCGTCCCCATCCGGGACGAACGGAACAGCGCGCGAAGAGGCTCTGATGCATATCGAGGTCGATCGTCAGACCTCACCACCGGTTCTGGTCGATCTCGAGACCGCGCTGCACAAGGTTCTGCTCGACGTCAGGACTGCGGTTGAGGACTGGCAGCCGATGCGTCGGGCGGCCGGCTCGGTACTCGACGAGCTGATCAGCTCGCCGCCGCCTTTGCCGGAGGACGAGGTCCAGGAAATTCAGGAATTCATGCGCTGGGTGGTCGAGGATCACTTCACCTTTCTGGGGTACCTGGAGTACCGCCTGGAGGTCGGCGACGCGACGTTCCTGCGGCCGGTGGCGGAGACTGGCCTGGGACTTTCACGTCACCTGACCCTGGCCGAACAGGCGACCAGCGAACGTCCCTTGACGTCTGAAGCCGTGAGCTTCCTGCATGGCGACCGTTTGGTGGCTATCTCCAAGACCAGCTCGAAATCCACCGTCCATCGCAACGTCCATATGGACGTGATCTCGATCAAGCGCTTCGATCGCGGCAAGCTGGCCGGTGAGTATCGTTTCCTCGGCCTGTTCACGTCGAAGGCCTACAGCATCGGAGTGAACCAGATCCCGCTGGTTCGGCGCAAGGTGCAACGGGTGATCACCAGCACTGGATTCCCGCCGGTCAGTCACAGTGCCAAGGCCTGGCTCCACATCGTCGAGAACTACCCGCGCGACGAGCTGTTCCAGATCTCAGACGACGATCTCTACGACTTCGTGCTGCGCATCCTCGAGCTGCAGTTGCGACCGCAGCTGGCGCTCTTGGTGCGTCGCGACGACGAGAATCGATTCGTTTCGTGCATGGTCTTCGTGCCCCGGGACCGCCACTCGACGCAGCTGCGCGAGCGCATGCAGGTGATCCTCGAGCACGCCTTCGCCGGCGAGGTGACGTCGTACACCACCCGTATCTCTGAACAGCCCCTGGCGCAGCTGCAGTTCATCGTCCGGGTGCCGCCGGATCGTCCGTCGGAAGACGGCGCTGCTTCTGAGGCGGCCCAGCACGACTACTCGGCGCTCGAGGCGCGGCTGGCCGAGGCCGTGCGCTCGTGGTCGGATCGCCTGAAAGAGGTGCTCGGCGGCGCCGGTGGCGGTGAGGCCGGTCTCAAGACCTGGCGTCGTTATCGCGAAGCGTTTCCCAGTGCCTATCAGGAGATGGTGCCGGTCGGCGAGACGGCCGACGACATTCCGATCATCGAGGCGGTGCTCGAGACCGGCAAGCTCGGGATGCGGCTCTACCGGAGAGAAAGAACCGCCGTCACCCGTTTTCACTTCCGCACTTTCGAGTTGGCGACCGCGGCGCCGCTGTCGAGCTTCCTGCCGATGCTGGAGAACATGGGGCTCACGGTCGACACTGAGATGCCTTTTGAAGTCAAGCCGGCGAAAGCTGCGAATCCGGTGTGGATTCGTGACTTCGAGCTCGTGGTCCATGGCTTGACTGCCGACCCCGAGGAGGTCCGGGAACGCTTTGAGGATGCCTTTGCCCGGGTCTGGGAAGGTGAGGTCGAGAATGACGGATTCAATCGCCTGGTGCTGCTGGCCGGGCTGACCTGGCGGCAGGTGGTCGTGCTGCGCGCGTATTATCGCTATCTGCGCCAGATCGGATTTACCGCTAGCCAGAGCTACGTGACAGAAACCCTGGCGAACTATCCCGAGATCGTGCAGTTGCTGATCGAGCTCTTCGGCACCTATTTCGATCCGGGTGCGCAGGACGACGCTGGAGAGGCTCGTGCTGACGCCGTCGTGCAGAAGATCCAGCAGGCCCTCGAAGGGGTCGCGAGTCTCGACGAAGATCGCATCCTGTGGCGTTTTTTGAATGCGATTCAATCGACTCTGCGCACCAACTACTTCCAGACGACCCTGGTCGGAGCGCCGAAAGACTATCTATCGTTCAAGCTCGACGGCTCGCGGCTTCGCGACCTGCCTCTGCCGCGACCGATGTTCGAGATTTTTGTTTACTCGCCGTGGGTCGAAGCGGTACACCTGCGCGGCGGCAAGGTGGCGCGCGGCGGCATTCGCTGGTCCGATCGACGGGACGACTTTCGCAAAGAGATCCTCGGGCTGGTGAAGTCGCAGATGGTGAAGAACGCGGTGATCGTGCCGGTCGGGGCCAAGGGCGGCTTCGTGGTCAAACAGCCGCAGTCGGCGGGGGATCGCGATGCGGCGTTCGAAGAGGGCGTGCAGTGCTACCAGACGATGATTCGCGGCATGCTCGACATCACCGACAATCGGCGCGGTGAAGAGGTGGTGCCGCCGCCTGACGTCGTGCGCCGCGACGATGACGATCCCTACCTGGTGGTCGCCGCCGACAAGGGCACGGCTTCGTTTTCCGATATCGCCAACGGCGTCGCCCGCGAGTACGGCTTCTGGCTCGGTGACGCCTTTGCCTCGGGCGGTTCCGTGGGTTACGACCACAAGAAGATGGCGATCACCGCGCGTGGCGCCTGGGAGTCGGTCAAGCGTCACTTTCGCGAGACGGGTCGCGATATCCAGAGCCAAGACTTCACCGTCGCTGGCGTCGGCGACATGTCGGGCGACGTCTTTGGCAACGGCATGCTGCTATCCGAGCACATCCGGCTGGTGGCGGCATTCAATCATCTCCACATCTTCGTCGACCCCGATCCTGATCCCGCCGTCTCGTTCGCCGAACGCCGCCGCTTGTTCGAGCTGCCGCGCTCGAGCTGGAGCGACTACGACCCGGAGTTGCTTTCGCCCGGGGGTGCGGTCTTCGATCGTCAAGTCAAGTCGCTGACGCTCAGCCCTGAGGCACGTGAGCTCCTCGGCTTGTCCACCGACACTCTGACCCCCGACGAGCTGATTCGGGCAATTCTCAAGTCCAAGGTCGATCTTCTGTGGTTTGGCGGTATCGGCACCTACGTCAAGGCGAGCGGCGAGACCAATGCCGACGCCGCCGATTTCACCAACGACACCTTGCGCGTCGATGCTCCGGAGCTGCGCTGCGCGGTGATCGGCGAAGGGGCCAACCTCGGCTTGACCCAGGCCGGGCGAATCGAGTTTGCCCGTCGTGGCGGCCGGATCAATACGGATTTCATCGACAACTCGGGTGGCGTCGATTGTTCGGATCACGAGGTCAACATCAAGATCGCCCTCGACGACGCGGTGGCCGCGGGTGAGCTGGATCGCGCCGAACGTGATCGCCTACTGGCGGACATGTCGAACGAGGTGGCCGAGTTGGTCCTGGCCGATAACTATCACCAGAGCCAGTCGATCTCGATCGCCGAAGCGCAGAAGGGCGAGCTGCTCAGCGTACATTCCAGGTTGATGCACAATCTCGAGCGCCAGGGGTTGCTCGATCGTCGCCTGGAAGGCTTGCCTGACGCCACCCGTCTCGACGAGCTGCGGGCGGCCAAGCGCGGGCTCACTCGCCCGGAGATCGCGGTGCTGCTCGCTTACAGCAAGATTTTCGTGCTCGGCGAGCTGCTCGATTCCAGCCTGCCCGACGAGCCGCTGTTGGTCGAAGATCTCGTACGCTATTTTCCAAAGGCGATGCGTGACGTCGTCCCGGAGGGGCGCAAGTGGAACCTGCGTGCCGCGATCGAGCGCCACCGGCTCAGGCGCGAGATCATCGCCACCCACGTCACCAATAGTCTGGTCAACCGCGTCGGTCCCGGCTTCGTCGCCCGCGTGGCGGAGGAGACCGGGGCGCTGGTCTCGGATGTGGCCCGGGCTTATACCGCCGCCCGCGACGTGTTCGCGATGCGTTCCCTTTGGGGAGAGATCGAGGCTCTCGACAACCGCCTGTCGGTGGAGGATCAGAACCGCATGTGGCTCGACTCGATCCGCCTGGTCGAGCGCGCGACCCGATGGTTCCTGCGCTACGGTGGCCGGCCGCTCGACATCTCAGCGTGCATCGACACCTACGCGGGGGACATCTTGCTGGTCGCGGCCCAACTCGAGGATCTGCTGGCGTCGCGGGCCAAGGCGCGGGTGCGTCAGCGGACCAAGCGCTGGCGCGAGCGCGGCGTGCCCCGCCAGCTGGCCGAGCGAGTCGCCAGCCTGGACATCTTGTCGTCGGCCTGCGACGTCGCCCGCTGTTCCCATGCTTCCGGCGTCGCCGTCGAGCAGGTCGGCAAGGTCTACTTCGCGGTCGGTGAGCGGTTCCGCTTCGATCGTCTGCGCTACGCGGCCAGTCGCCTGAGGGGCGAGAGTCCCTGGCTACAGGCCGCGGTCACCGCCAATCTCGAAGATCTCCTGGGCCACCAGGCACAGGTGGCGCGACAGGTGGTGAGCCATCCCGGCAAGGTCAGACAAGCGATCAAGGCTTGGATCGGGGAACGCGCCGAAGCGGTCAAGAGCTTCGATCGCCTGATCCAGGATCTGGAGGCCGGATCCGTCGACCTGGCGATGTTGACCATCGCCGAGCGCCAGCTCCGGCGCCTGGTGGGCGCTACGGAATAGTCGGGCACGGAATTCCAGGCGGCGATCCTGCGTTAGTATCGTGTGAACGGGTCGGAGCCGCCTGCCGGCCCGAATACCTCTACAAAACTTAGTCCGAGACCGCTCGTCGCAGGCGTTGGCGACGAGGCCATGCACTGTCTGGAGGAATCTGCCGTGAGTCAGAAGACCGAAGAAAAGAAGCCGAAGACCGCAGAAGCTGAGGAAACCGCTAGTCAGGAACAGTCCTTCGAGTTCCAGGCCGAGACCCGGCAGCTGCTCGACATCGTCATCCACTCGCTCTATTCGAACAAGGAGATCTTCCTGCGCGAGCTGGTCTCCAATGCCTCGGACGCCCTCGATCGCCTGCGCTTCGAAGCGCTGACCGATTCAGACTTGATGGACGCGGACGAGAAGCTCGAGATCCGACTCGAGACCGATCCGCAGGCGCGCACGCTGACCATTGCCGACAATGGCATCGGTATGAACCGCGACGAGGTCCAGGCCAATATCGGCACGATCGCCAAGTCGGGCTCGCGCGAGCTGATGGCTCGGATCAAGGAGAGTGAGCCCGGAGAAGGGATCGAGCAGCTGATCGGCCAGTTCGGCGTCGGCTTCTATTCGTCCTTCATGGTCGCCGACAAGGTGTCCCTCGTCACCCGGCGTGCCGGCGAGGAAAAAGCCACCCGTTGGGAATCGACCGGCGACGGCAGCTACACCCTGGCCGACGACCATCGCTTCATGCGTGGCACCAGCATCACCCTGCACTTGAAGCCGGTCGACACCGACCACGGCATCGACGACTACACCGATTTCTACACCCTGCAGCGCATCGTCAAGCGCCACTCCGACTTCGTCACCTACCCGGTGATCACCAAGCACCAGCGGGAGGAGAGCGAAAAGGACGAGGAGGGTAATGAGGTCGAGGGCAAGACCCACACGGTGGTCGAGGAGAAGACCCTCAACTCGATGAAGCCGATCTGGACCCGCCCGGCCTCGGAGGTCGAAGACTCCGAGTACGCGGAGTTCTACAAGCACATCTCCCACGACTGGAACGAGCCGCTCGACCACCTGTCGCTCCGGGCCGAGGGGCGCATCGAGTATCGGGCGCTTCTCTTCTTCCCCGAGAAGGCGCCTTTTGATCTCTACTACCGCGACCAGCAGTTCGGCCTGCAGCTCTACGTCAAGAAAGTGCTGGTGATGGAGCGCTGCGAGGATCTGCTGCCGCCCTACCTGCGTTTCGTCAAGGGCGTCGTCGATTCCGACGACCTGCCGATCAGCATTTCGCGCGAAATGGTGCAGCAGGACCGTCTGATCCAGCAGATGCGCAAGTGGCTGACGCGCAAGGTGCTCGATCATCTGAAGACGATGGAGTCCGCCGACCGCGAGAAGTACCTGAAGCTCTGGGAGCAGTTCGGCCGCGTGCTCAAAGAGGGCGTCGGTTTCGACTTCGAGAACAAAGACCGCATCGTGCCCCTGCTCTATTTCCAATCCTCGGCTGACCCCGAGAAGCTCACCAGCCTGGGCCAGTACGTCGAGCGTATGAAGTCCGACCAGGAGGATATCTACTACCTGACCGGCGAGACCCGGGCCGCGGTCGAGAGCTCGCCGCACCTCGAGGCGTTCAAGGAGAAGGGTTACGAGGTGCTCTACCTGGTCGACCCGGTGGACGAGTTCGCCATCCAGGGCGTCACCGAATTCGAAGAGAAGAAAGTCAAGTCGGTGGGCAAGGGCACCGTCGAGCTCGGCTCCGAGGAGGAGAAGAAACAGGCGGAAGAGGATCTCAAAGAGAAGCAGGAGAGCCACAAGGATCTGCTCGAGTTCCTGCAGAAGGCCCTCGACGAGCACGTCAAGGAAGTTCGCCTGTCGAACCGCCTGACCACCTCACCGGTGTGCCTGGTCGCCGGCGAGCACGACATGAGCCCGCAGATGGAGCGCATGTTGCGCCAGACCGAAGGCCTCGGCGGCATGGGTGGCCCCCAGCAGCGGATCATGGAGCTCAACCCGAAGCACGAGATCTTGGGCAAGCTGCAGGAGAAGTTCGGCGCCGATCAGGAGGATCCGATCCTCGACGACTATGCCCACCTGCTGCTGGGCTATGCCTTCCTCGCCGAGGGTTCGGAGCTGCCGGACCCGGGCCGGTTCAATAAGTTGGTGGGCGAGCTGATGGTCAAGGGGCTGTAAGGGCGCACGGCGTGCGCCCCTATCGGCGGCGTCCTCGTAGGGGCGACGCCTGCGTCGCCTTCTGTGGAACGGTTCTCGCGAGCGAGATCCGAGGCGAGGCAGGCCTCGCCCCTACAAAACGAGCTCACAGCCATGTAGGGTGCGCACAGCGCACCGGTGCGCAATGCGCACCCTACGCGCAATGCGCACCCTACGCCTCTCAACTTCGCCGGGCGACGGTCTTGAGCAGGCGGCAAGCGCGAGCCCGCAGCTCGCGCTCGGAGAACGGCTTGACGACGTAGTCGTCGGCACCGAGCTCGAAGGCCCGCAAGACTTCCTCTTCGGAGTCTCTGGCGGTCAAGACGATCACCGGCGTCTCCAGGTGGGCCGCGGTCTGGCGTAGCTGTTCGAGGATCTCGAGACCCCCCAGGTCGGGTACCGCGGCGTCCAGGATCGCCAGGTCGACGCCGCGGTCAAGGGCGGTCTCGAGAGCGGCGGGACCGTCAGTGCGCCAGACCATCTCGAGGTCGGCCGCGGCCAGTTGCTTTTCGACCAGGTAGGCGAGCCGCGCGTCGGCGTCGGCGAGCAGCACCTGCTTTTTCTGGACCTTGGGTCGTTGGCGAGCGGTCAGGATCCGGCGCCCGCCCGCGGCCTTCGCGCGGTAGAGGAGCTCGTCGGCCTTCGCCACCACCTTGTCGAGCCGGCCGGTCTTGCCGACACCGGTCACTCCGGCGGCGAAGGACACCTTGAGCGGCTGTTCGAAACCGAAGTTTTCTTCACCGACGAGGCGCAGCGCCTTTTCCAGAGCACGAGTAGCGCCGCTCGGGCTGCTGTGCGAGAACAGGACGACGAATTCGTCGCCCCCCCAGCGAGCTACTCGATCGGATCGCCGCAAGCTGTCGGTGAGAATCTCGGCGACCCGCCGCAAGACCGCGTCGCCGACCGCGTGGCCGTGGGTGTCGTTGATTCTCTTGAGTCCATCGAGATCGGCCAGAGCGAGCGATAGCGGATAGCCGGCACGTGTGGCCAACGACTGAGCGCGCTCGAAAGCAATCGAGACACCGGCGCGGTTCAGCAGGCCGGTGAGGGGATCGATCCGCGCTTCATGCGAGATCTCGCCGGCACGCAACAGTTTGGTCGCCACCGCGGCGGCCAGAGCATCGACATCGATCGGCTTCTCGAAGAATTCGTCAGCACCCAAGGCGTAACATTCCGCTTTGAGCCGGGTATCCTCCCGCGCCGAAGCGATGATCACCGGTGTCGTGGTGTATCTGGGGTTGTCTCGGATCCGGGCGAGCAGGTTACGGCCGTCTTCGTCGGGCAGGATGAGGTCGAGAAGGATCAGGTCGACCTCGTTGTCTGCCAAGATGCGATCCGCATCGGTGGCAGATTCAGCGGTCACGACTTTGCGATTAGGGCCGGCCAGCTTCGCGACTAGCAGGCCGAGCGTTTCGAGCTCGTCTTCGACGATGAGGATCGTCGCCGCGTCTTCCGGTGCCGCGCTCGCCACCCGGCGCATCGTCTCGATCAGCGCTTCTGTCGCCTCCGGTAGCTTTTTCCCCGGAGCCTTGAGCAGGGCTTCAGCCGCGCGGCTGATTTCGAGGAAGCCGTAGCTCGCCCCGGTGCCCTTGAGAGAGCGCGCGATGCGCCGGATCGACTCGCGAGCCTCTCCGTCGTCGTCTCCTAGCGCCTGTTTGACCGCTTCGAGGGTTTCGATACGGTTCTTCAGGCTACCCCGGTAATAGGCTTTCAGATCATCCACGCGCAGATCCCAGAAACCAACGATAGCGCTCGAGCCCTACCGCGCTATGAATCTGCTGCCTGCGCAACAGGTTCATAGCCTGAGTATACTCTCTGGTTTGGAGACACTCTTTCGAGCGTATCCCTTTGGCCAGGTGAATATTCAAGATCCATGCCAAGTTGACGGTCGCTGGCCTTCGCGGAGCTGCAGTCCAGAGATGGCAGAGAGGATCCGCTCGCGGCAAGGCTCGAGGATGAGAGCGGGCGGTCAGGCATCGAGAGGTGTGCCTATTTCGAAGACTCAAAAAGTGGGAGAAACTACCATTCGGGACGAAAATCATGCCCCAGGAGAGGCCGACTCACCGTCCGCTGCTCGGCACTTCGCCGATCAGCTGATCCTGCGCCAGCGCCAATTGGGCAACCCACTGTGTGTCGGGCTGGATCCACATCTCGATCGCATTCCGCCGCTCTTTCGTCAGGGATCGATGAACCCCGGAGACGAGCGCACCGCCGAAGCCGTGGAGGCCTTCTTGAGCGCGATCCTGGAGCGCGTCCAGGGCCGCGTGGCGGTCGTCAAGCCACAGATCGCTTTCTTCGAGCGTCTCGGCTGGCGGGGCTTGAGAGCCCTCGAACGCCTGGTCGATCAGGCCCGTCGGGGCGGTCTGCTGGTGTTGCTCGACGCCAAGCGGGGGGACATCGGCTCGACCGCCGCGGGATACGCTGAGGCCTACCTCGGTTCTCGACCGGCGATCCCCAGCGACGCCTTGACCGTCAATCCCTACCTCGGCCGAGACTCCCTGGCGCCGTTTCTCGACCGCGTCGAGGAGAACGGCAGAGGCCTGTTCGTGCTGGTGAAGACTTCGAATCCGGGCTCCGGCGATTTTCAGGATCGACCCGTCGCCGGAGCATCGACTCTATTCGAGACCGTCGCCGAAGCCTTGGTCGACGAGGCGTTGGCTTTGCGCGGTTCGACGACCGGCTGGTCGTCCCTCGGCGTCGTGGTCGGAGCGACCTATCCAGGTGAGAGCGAGAAGGTCCGGCGGATATTGCCTCACTCCCTGTTCCTGGTGCCGGGTTATGGCGCTCAGGGCGGGGGAGCCGAGGCGGCGCTTCGGGGCTTCGTCCGCGGCCCGGACGGTCGTCTCGAAGGTGGATTAGTGAATTCATCGCGGGGTATTCTGTTTCCACCGGGTTCGGATACCGACGACGCGACGCGCTGGGAGAGCGCCATCGACGAGGCCATCGAGTACGCGACCCGCGACCTCTCCGAGGCTTCAGAACGCTAACGAAAACAGGTCCAGGAGTTTGATCATGGCAGGTTTTCGTCCACGCCAGTTTCAGATGATCCGCGGCTTTGATGGCCGGCTGCACCAACGTCTCCTCGAGCCGTCAGCCGCGGCGGGCACGATTCTCTACATCCATGGCCTGGGAGAGTCCGGGCTGTGCTTCGAGCAGCTGATGGCCGACGAGCGCCTGGCCCACTGGCGGCACCTGGCAGTCGACCTCGAGGGCTACGGCAAATCGGCCTGGGCCGCCGAGCCGCTATCGCTCGACCAGCACGCCGAGACGCTCGGCCGGCTGATCGAGCAGCCCGACCTCCTCGTGGTTCTCGGCCACTCGATGGGCGGAGTGATCGGCACCCGCCTGTGTCAGCGACTCGGCGCGGGCGTGAGCGGTTTCATCAATGTTGAGGGCAATATCTCGCTCCCCGATTGCGGCTATAGCGGCCGGGCGGTCAAGTTCTCGCTCGACGAGTGGCTCGCCGGTGGCTTCGGCCGGGTGCTCGACGCCATCTATGCCCACGAGGGTGAGTCCACCGAGGTTCGCCGCGCCTATGGCGCCAGTATCCTGATGTGCGATCCACGAACCTACCATCGCAACAGTCAGCAGCTGGTTGAGGTCTCGAGCGCCGAGACCGGCGCCCGGTCGCTCGCGGACCTCGAAGCGAAGGTGATCTACATTCACGGCTCGCCGCGCGGTACCTGCGAGCGCTCCCTCGAGCTGCTCGATCAGGCCGGCATCGACAAGATCCGGATCGACGGTGCCGGCCACTGGCCGTTCCTCGACCAACACGACGTTTTCGTCGAAACGATGACCGGCTTCCTGGATGGTCTGGAACGCGGTTGAATCGGAGGATTTGGGAGCGTCTCTAGCGCTGACGTCGTCGCGGCGCTGCCGACTGGGGTGGAGGATGATTTTGGCGGCGTCGTCGCCAGCCCCAGATCTCCTTATAGGGCGTGACCTCACCGGGCGGCGCGGTCTTGAAGCGTTTGTAGCTCCACAGATACTGCTCGGGGCATTGCCGCACGCAGGCCTCAACGCCGAGATTCAGAGCCGCCGCAGCGGCTTCTTCGTCGGTATCTTCCAGCCTCTCAGGCGCCTCCAGAAAGCGCACTCGGAACTTGCCCGCCGGCCGGCGTTCGGCGAAGACATAAAGCGGCTTTGCGCCGGTGCGCCTCAAGATGCGTGACACCAGGGTCATGGTCAGGGCCGGCACACCGAAGAACGGCGCGCTGACGCCATAGGCCTTGAGCGGCTCCTGATCCGGCAGAATCAGCACCAACTCGCCCGCTCGCAGGGCGCGCAGCACCCGGCGCACGCCACCACGGGTCGCCGGTGCTGAAACGCAGCCGGTGCGGCCGCGGGCCTCGAGCATGAAGGCGTCGAGCTCGGCGATCCGCGGCGGTCGATAGAGGCAGACCAGCTGGCCGCGGCGCATCAGGTAGTGGTTGAGGAATTCCCAATTACCGAGGTGAGGAGCGAGCAGAACCGTGCCGCGCCCGTCGGCTATCGCCTCCGTCAGCAGATCTTCGCCGACGCTTTCTTCCTCCAACTTCTCGAGCCTCTCGGTCGGCCAGCGCCACATGGCCCCGAGCTCGAATGCCGCCTTGCCGGTCTCCTCGAGGCTACGCCGAGTCAGGAGCCGTCGTTCGTCTGCCGCGAGCTCGGGAAAACAGAGTCTGAGGTTGAGATCGGTGACCTTGCGCGGCTCGATCGGCAGTCGTCCACAGAGGCCGCCCAGCAGTCGACCTAGACTCCTGGCCCGAGAAATCGACCAGCGCGCACTCCATCCCAGGAGAAAGCGTGCGAGGCGTGCGCGACCCGGCGAAGACTTGACGGCCTTACGGTCGTTCACAGGCAGTCAATGGCTGAGATCATTAGATAAGCGTCCTTATGATGAGCGTGCTTATCTTAGGGGTGAACTCGAGCTCTGTTGTCATGGGACAAAATCGAAACGCTAGTGCGCACCATGGCCCGCCAAGGGCACCAGGAGCGATCGCGCCAGCATGAATAGCCCGATACCGACCAGCAGGACGGCAGCGAGACGTGTTCCCGCGGCCCGCAGTCGCTGAGGTATAAGGTGGCCGGCGAGCACCACCGCCGACAAGGCCGGCAGGGTGCCGACGCCGAAGCAGATCATGCCCAGAGCACTGTAGAGCGGGTTAGGTAGGGTGGCGGCGATCAGCAGCACGGTGTAGACCATGCCACAGGGCAGAAGTCCCATCACCGCGCCGAGCAGCAATCGGCCGCTGCGCCGCGGTTCGTGGAGGAAGCTCGCGAGCCACGAACCAGGTTTGAGAGGCTTGAGGCAGGTGCCGGGGGATGAGAGCTCGAATCGCAGGCCCGGGATTAGCCCCAGGGCCGCGGCACCGCTGCCGATCACCACGAGCGAAACCCCGATCGCCAGCGGACGCTGCCAGCCGAGATCGATCGCCCCTTCCCGCAGTCCCGCGCCGGCGAAGCCCGCGAGCAGGCCGAGTAAGCTGTAGGTCCACAGCCGCCCGGCGTGGTAGTAGGCAAAGTCCAGGTGTGGGCGCTTTCGATCCGGATCGAGCACACTCGAAAAGCCGAGCAGCAGCGGTCCGCACATGCCGACGCAGTGCAGGCTGCCGGCGAGGCCGGTGAGGAAGAGAGACAGCAGAGCCGCTCCCTGGGTCGCGGCGTCCATTCCGTGGGTCATCCGGCCCTCGCGGCGGAACCACCCAGCGCGGGCGTGGGCACCTCGGCCGGAGACTCGCCTGGGCGGTCGTTGTCGGGCTCGCCGTTCAGCCGGCCGGCTCGACTCGAGATCCGAACCACTGTCAGGCTGGAAAGGACCATCGCCGCGGCAGCGAAGACCGGGGTCAGCAGGCCGGCCGCAGCCAAAGCGATGCCCACCGAGTTGAAGCTGAAAGCCCAGATCAGATTGGTACGGATGCGACGGCGCACGTCGCGGGCGATGTGCAGCAGCTCGGGCACCCGTTCCAGCCGATCGTTCGTCAGGCGGACATTGCCCGAGCTCCGGGCCAGATCACTCGCCGAGCCGAGGGCAACGCCCACGTCAGCGGCGGCTAGCACCGGCGCGTCGTTGAGGCCGTCGCCGACCATCGCCGCTCGGGCGCCAGCACGTCGTGACTCGGTCAGCTGCCGGACCTTTTCGTCCGGCAGCAGGTCGCTTTCGGCCGAGATGCCGAGCTGCTTCGCGATCCTTCGCGTCGGTCGCGAGCGGTCGCCGGAGAGGATTCCTACCTCGATGCCCATATCCTGGAGCTCAGAGACCGTTGGCGTCGCGCCTGGCCGCAGCTGCTCGGCGAGCTCAAACCTCGCCAGGAGCTGCTCTTCATCGATCAGAAAGACACAGCTCGCGGCATCCGGTGCCTCCTGCGCGAGCCGCTGATTCTCTAGGCCATAGTGCTTCAGCCAACGTGCGCTGCCGAGCCGAAAGGTGCGCCCGTCGAAGCTGCCCTCGACGCCCAGCCCGGGAACCGCGCTCGCTGCTTCAGGCGCCGGCGGTTCGATGTCGCGACTCTCAGCCAGTCGCAACAGGCCGCGGGCGATGGGATGGGTGCTCGACGACTCCAGTCCCGCGGCCCACGATAGGGCTTGCCGGGGCGTGATGTCCGGGGCGGTGACGATCTGCTCGAGGGCCAGCTCCGGTCGGGTCAGGGTGCCGGTCTTGTCGAAGTAGAGGCGGTCGACGGTCGCGGCACGTTCCAGCGTCGGGGCGCCGTCGACCAGGATGCCGCGTCTCGCCGCCCGCCGCAGGCCGTGCCAGCAGGCGAGGGGCGCGGCCAGGCCGAGGGCGCAAGGACAGCTGATCAGCAGCACGGCGAGGCCGTCGAGCAGGCCGGTCACGGCCTGTCCTTGCCAGGCCCGGAAGCCGAAGACAGCGACCGCCGTGACCACCACGATCGGCACGAAGACCGCGGCGATTCGATCCGCCAGGCGCTGGGCCTCGGGACGCTGGGCGCGGGCGGTTTCCAGCGAACGTTCCATCAAGGCGAGCACTGTGTCGTCGCCGACTTTCTCGGCGTCGAGCCACAGCTGGCCGTCGAGACTCACGACGCCGGCCAGTACCGAATCACCTGATTCGACGGCCCGCGGCCGAGATTCGCCGGTGAGACTCGCCTCGTCGATTCGGCTGGTGCCTGAGACCACCTTGCCGTCGACCGGCAGGACCTCGCCGGGCCGCACCTGGATCCTGTCTCCTGGATGGACCTCTTCTACAGGCAGCTCGTAGATCGTCGCGTCCCGCCGCACCCGCACGGCCGACGGCAGGGCGGCCAGCAGGTCGCTGGCCGCGTCGGCCGCGCGGCGCTTCGCCCCAGCCTCCAGGTAGCTGCCCAGGGTCACGATCACCAGGACCATCGCGGCGGTGTCGTAGTAGAGGCTGCCCTTGCCGCGCAGCGTGTGGACAGCACTCAGGCCGTAGGCGGCGAAGACGCCGAGGACGATCAGCGTCTGGGCGCTGATGCGCGGCGTGCGGAGAGTGTCGGTGAGCAGCGGCAGGCCGAGGATCGCCATCAACAGAGTACACAGGAAGAGCGCCAGGTAGCTGAACACCGCCGGCAGGATAGCGTCGGATCCTGCGGCCTGGGCGGCGGCGCCGTAGATCTCCCGCGAGTAGGACAGCCAGCTCGCGACCATGATGTTGAGCGCCAGGAAGATGCCTAGACCGAGGCGCAGCAGCAGGGTACCGGCGGCAGGCGACGCAGCGGCCTGTGAATCCGACGCCGGTACGGCCAGCTCGTGGGCGAAGCGGCAGCCGAAGCAGCAGAACCACGGCCTGGCGGGCCCTCGCCGTCCAGCCGGGACCGGCAGGCCGCAGTGGTGACAGCTCGGTTCCTGCTCCGTCATGACCTCGGACCTACAGGTGAGTTTAACGCGCGAGGCGCAAGAGGTGGCATTCAAATGGAGCACCCCTTAGGGCCTCGGCTCGAGCAAGGGACTTCCTTACGGTATCTGAGCGATTTCCTAGTGTTTCCATCAGGAAACGCCTTGCCGGAGGTGGCAACCTCAGGGATGGGCGAATGTCGAAATCCGACCCAAGCCACGATCCCAAAGGAAGGAAAAGAAAATGAGAATCATCCATCGACCTGCTTTCTATTTCTTGCTGCCCTGCCTCTGCGCCCTGATCGCCGCGCCCTCTGCCTGGGCCGGCGGGCCTTTCGAAGTCTACGCCTATGCCGGCCCCGGACCCTATCCCGGCACCGACGCCCTCGAGCTGGTGCCGGCGCGTTGGGACGATCGCTGCCTGCCGATCCCGTTCACCCTCAATACCTTTATGCTGCCGAATTCCGACCCGCCCCTCGACGCGGCAACCACCGCGGCGATCTTGCGGCAGGCCCTCGACGTCTGGAACGACATCCCGACCTCCTATATCGAGATGCATCTCGTCGGCGAGAGCCAGCGCCCCCCGGGCACTTCACGCCGCCTCGACCTGGTCAACGAGCTCAGCTTCTTCCTCGGGGATGGCAGCTTCGTGGCCGCGGCGGAGATCGACGCCCTGCTCTTCGACAGAGAGGCGATTCCGGGGCTCGATATCGATGGCGACGGCGACGCCGACGTCTTCGACCCGGTGCCAGGCCTCGAACGCTGCGTGGATATCGACGGCGACGGCGATTTCGAGCTGCCCGCGGGATTCTACCCGGCGGGAACGATCCTCGACGTCGACATCTACTTCGACAACTCCTGGCTGTGGACCACCGGCAGCCCCGACGCCAGCTTCGGGACCGTCGACCTGAAAGGGGTCGCGGTCCATGAGCTCGGTCACGCCCTTGGCCTGTCCCACTCGCTGATCAACCAGGTAACCACCGACGACGGCGCCGGCGTCGTGATGGCGGTCGAATTCGATCGCGACGACCCCGTCTCCAAGCTGGCGATGCGGGACCTGAAATCCGACGATGTCGCCTGGGCCTCGTTCCTCTACCCCGAAGGCAGCGCCTCGTCCGGCCTCGCCGCCCTCCAGGCAGGCGACGTCGCCTTCGACCAGGTCTACGGGATCATCCGGGGCGAGGTCACCCACGGCCGCACGGGCTGGCCTCTGGTGGGTGGCAGCATCCAGGCAGTCGATCGCAACAGTGGCGAGGTGGTCGCCAGCCACTATACCGGCCACGCCCGCATCGCCATCGACCTCACGACCTGGCAGGAGATCCTCGATCCGCGGCTGCCGTCCTTCCACCTGGCATCGGGCAGCTACACCCTGCCGGTGCCCGCCGGTGAGTACCACCTCGCCATCGAGGCTATGGACGGCAGCCCCTGGCCGGCGGCGAAATTCGCCCTCGACAACTCCGCCGAGATCGGCAACTTTTTCGGGCTCCAGGACTTCAACGAGGAATTCCTGCTGAAGAGTGAGGCTTCCGACTCCGATTCGGGCTCGGATTCAGACTCCGACTCAGATTCCGACTCAGGCTCGGACTCCGATTCCGATTCCGACTCCGATTCTGAGCTCGAACTTCTGGAAGTCGAGGTCGAGGCCGGCGAGGTAGTCGAAGTCAACCACACGACCGGTGTCGACCTCAACCTCGACCCCTTCGACCTGGTAGGCAGCGAGCCTGGCCGCGACATCGACTTCCTGGGCAATGTGCCGGCGGGCTCGATCGTTGCGGTTCGGATTCCCGCGGCGGAGATGGCCGAATTCCTGCTGGCGGGGGCCCCCTGGGCCCTGGCCTTCCGCACCGGGGTCGAAGACCGCTCGCAGGTGCCGGTCTTTCCGCGGGCGGCCCTGGCCACCGGACGCGTCGAAGGCGCGGGCGCCTTCCTCGATCTCTAAGACCCGCTGCTCAAGGCAACGAACTTTGTCGGGCAGGATGACGACTTCGCTCCTCTGTTCGTGCCCGAACCCGCGGATCTCGCGGAAGACCTGTGGGAGGCGATCGATGAGGATGGCGTCGACGACTTCTTCCTGGTGCTGGAGATCCCGGAGGCCGGCGGTGGGGTGAGCGACCTTCCGCCCGGAGTCGGCGTCGACATCGGGCAGGAAGCCGGGGTCCTCGACCGTTCCTACGTCTCCTTCGACGGCGGCGCCAGCTTCGAGCCCGCACCCCTTCCCGTCAACGTCATGTTCCGAATGATCTTTCGAACCTGATCAGGAGCCGTCCCGAAACGCTCGGACCTCGTCGAGGTCCGGGCGTTGCGCCCAGCGATCGTCGGACGACTGACAGAAGTTGCCCTTTCAGCGACAATATTTGTCAGTCGACAGTCGCTTGGCCGATCTGGAAATCCCTAAAAATGAGGCTATCAGGCAAATCGCCTAGCTCTTAGATCCAGGCTGGTGTGTAGACCGTAATCTTCGCCGTTAGGCAAGATTCTTGCTTTTCAAAGTACTACTCAGGCGTGAGCGCCAGAAGGCCGCTACCACGATCCGAACCAGCTCATCCAGTGAGAAGTCTCGGGCGCGAGGGCGGAAGCGAAGACAACCTGGAGGACATAAGCATGACCCAATCCGGCAGATTTTTTCGTACCGGCGGCATAGCCGTCTTGATGGCGATGGCGCTGATGATGGCGTCGGCGCCGACCGCCGAGGCTCAGGCCTCAGGCAGCGTGGATATCGACATCACGTTCAGCTCCATCACCATCCTCTACTTCTATGACGATGTCCACGTGAATATTCCTCTGGCGGTCTTGTCGCGGTTGATCACCGGCGACACCGATGGTGACGATCCGGATATCGCGGACACCACGTTCACCAATCCGACCGATGCTACTTGGGTGGCGATCGACAATCTCGACGTCGACGACGGCGCGCCGAGCACCACCGACGTCTGGGATCCGACCGCGATCACGCTGACGATCTCAAACGCCTGGGCGGTGCGTGCCCTCGGCGCCCCCGGGACCGACACCGACGTCACCGTCGGCGGCACTTTTCCCGAGACCCTGACCCACTCCTCCGGCGCGGCATCGGGCGAGATGGACGTGACGGCGGCGGCCTGCGGCGGTACTTGCACCGCTCTCACCCCGGGTTTGTTCGGCGCCGCGGCGACCGGTGACGTCGACCTCACTCTCGACCTCACCGCCGGCAACGGCCTGGTCAACTCCGGGACCTACAACGGCGACGGCGCGGTCTACACGATTACCGCCACGACGTCCTAGAAGGTCCTCATGACCCTACGGCGCGGCTGCTCGCGGGCCGGCCGGCGGATCCATACCGCCGTTCGGCCGCAGGTCGTTCGCTCCAGACTCTTGTCCGTACCGGCGCTCTTCGAGAGCGCCTGTCGGCGTTTGGGGACGGCGCTGGCTCTGCTGTGGTTGGTGGCGTCGCCGGTGGCGGCGAGACCACTCGACGGCCAGTTCGGCTTGCGGGGCGAGCCGGGAGAGATGTGGGTCGAGCCCCAGGTCAGCCTGACGTCGATCCGCCACCCGGAGCTTTCGGGTGGTTTGAAAACCACGACCTCCACCTCTCGGCCCGCGGTGACCCTCGGCGACGGCCGACTGGTGGTTGAGCCCACCGGGCTGCTGTTCTCGCTGCCCTCCCGTCACGTTGTCCGAGAGCTGACCGCCCTTTGGCGAATGGAGCTGCCCCCGGGCACCGATCCGCGGGATCTGGAGATCTCCTATGAGCTGGTGGCGAGGTCCGGACGGCGAGGTCGCCTCAGTCAGACTGGTGCGCCCGACTCCGAGATCGGCATCTATCTCCGCGCCACGCCGCCGACACAGAGCGAGGATCTCAGCGGTGAAGCGATGGTCGAGGGCGGGGTGGTCCTGGAGCTCGACTTGACGGCGGCCCGTTTTGCGGGCGACTATGCGGGGACTCTGGAGGTCAGAGTCAACCCGCATTGAGTCAGCGACGCTCTGCGGATCGGCTCGCCGGATCCACTCCAGCCTGTGATTTCTGTCTCTCACTGAGCTTATGAAGCGTTTCTTGATCGCCGCCTGGCTGCTGGCTTCGAGCCTACCGCTCGCCGCGCAGGTCGGGCTCAGTCCGCCGAAGCTCGACATTACGATCGACGACAGTGGCAAGCCCTCGACGCACACGATTCGAATCGTCAACTTTGGCGACCAGGCGGTCGAGGTCCAGGTGGTGGTCTATAACTGGGATATGGACGAAAACAATCAGGTCCGTATCCTGCCGCCCGACGAGCAGTCTCTGGATCAGTGGATGGTGCTCAATCCGTTGCGCTTCACGGTGCCGGCGGAAGGCTCGCAGGCGGTTCGATTCTCGGTTCGCCCAAAGGTCAAACCGGAACCCGGCGAGCATCGGGCGATGATCTTCTTCGAGCAGGTGCCGCCGGAGGACAAGTCTCCCGAGATCCGCTTCGTCTTTCGACTCGGGGCCGCGGTCTACGGTCAGGTCGGCGAGCTCACCCGGATCGGCGAGCTGCATTCGGCTGAGGCCGGTGGGGCCGGCGCCAGTTTCGACGTCTCGAGCGTCGGCACCGCCAACATGCGTTTCGCCGGGCAGTACGCGATCTGGCCGGCGGCGAGCTATCCCGGCACCGAACGCACGGCACAGATCGAGGGCCTCGACAATCCCGGGGCGACGGTTCCTGAGCCGATTCTCGAGGCGGGGCTTCTGCCTCCCACGGCCGTCTTGCCGGGAACCCGACGCACGGTCAAGCTGCAGTTCAAGGAAACGCTCGAATCGGGCGATTATGTGCTCGATCTCAACGGCACCCTGGGAGAGACCGGGATCGACATGGCCGTTGCTTTCACCTCGACCGGCGAGGGCGTTACCCGTTCCGGCAGGATCCACGGCGTCGAGGTGGCGGGTTCGACGATCAGTTTCGACGTCAGCAGTCAGGGGACCGCGCGGGTAGCTTTTGAAGGCCAGTACGCGATCTGGCCGGCTGAGACCTACCCTGGCGCCAAGGAGACCGAGGCCCTCGACGGGCTTGCCGAAGGCTCCGCGCGGCTTCCGGAGACGGTCCTCGAAGCCGGTTTCTTGCCGACCGAAGCGGTATTGCCCAAAGACCGGCGCAAGATTCTGCTACAGCTCGAGACGGCGCCGGCCCCTGGTGACTATGTCCTTGACCTGAACGGCCGTCTGGGGCGGGTCGCCGTCGATCTCGGGGTGCCGTTTAAGGTGGCGGCACCGGGTGAGTCACCTCCGTCGCTCGAGTAGAGCGGCAGCAGCCCGTGGTGAAAGTCAGCCGCATGCGAGAGCGAGCAGCTGGCAGACTTCTCTTTGCCGCCCTGGTTCTGTGCTCGACGGCATCCGCCTGCCGGCTCCTGGCCCAGGTGCCGGCGTCCGACCTGCCGTCTGATCCGGCGGCCCTGTCCGCGCTCCCACAGAGCGGTCTACCGCGGGAACAGCTGCTGGTCGGAGCGGTGATCAACGGACTGGAGGTCGGGGCACTGGATGTCATCCGTCTCGGCGTCGGTTTTCTGGTCCCCCTCGAGACCTTCGCCGAGCTCTCCGGCTGTGCTGTTCGCTCCGAGGGCGAGGCCTTCCGTTTCGAAACGCCGATCGGAGACGCTGAGCTGCGTCCCGAGGACCTGCTCCGGGTCGACGGCGTGGTTTATCTGCGCCAGGAGGCGATCGAAGACAAGCTGGCGGGGCGGGTCGCCTTCGACACCACGGAGTTCGCTTTGCGCTTCGATCTGCCCTGGCGACCAGACGCCGCGGCGCCCGGCGACGTGTTTCTCGAACCCGCCGCTATCGCCCGGGTGCCGGACGTCACGCCGCCCGATCTATCGCTGTCGACCGTCGAGCTCGACATCTACCACAACCGTGGCGAAGAACGGGAGCGCAGCAACAGCTCCGTGGTGCTGAACGGCCGGCTGCTCGACGGCTGGTGGCGGATGCGTTATCAGAACGATCTGTCGGGCAATCAGAGCCTGCGCGAATATGCCTGGCTGCGCACCCAGGGCCAGCGGCTCTACCTGGTCGGCCAACAGCAGGTCAGCCTGCACCCGTTGCTCGGCGGCTTGCAGCTCACCGGGGTGCAGGTGGCGACCACCAACCAGCCGATCGAGCTATTCTCGCGCTCCACCGAGGCTCGGGAGCTTCTGCCTCGCAGAGTGCGTCCGCTGTCGAATATCCGCGGAGTCGGGCCGCCGGCAGGCTCCGCCGAACTGCGGCTCGACGGCTCAGTGATCGCCCGCCAGACGATCGGACTCGACGGCGTCTACGAGTTTCTCGACGTCGCCTTGCCGTCGCGTCAGGTCAGCCAGATCGAAGTTCTGGTCTACGACCGCTATAACCCGTCGGTGCCGGTGGCCATCCACCAGCAGACCCAGAGCGCTTCGGACTTCTTATTGCCTCGAGGAGCGTTGATCCACATGGGCGGTCTCGGTCGCGAAGGCAACCTGGTGCGCGACCTGCTCGACTCGACCGAAAGCGGTGGCCTGGCCGGCTTCTACCAGTGGCGATATGGGCTGTCGGATCGTTTGACGGTCGAGGCCGCGGTGCAACAGAGCGCGGACAGTCGCCAGGTGATGGCCGGCCTGGTCTCGCAGTTCTCCCGCAACGTCTCGCTGTCGCTCGGCGCTGGTGGCTCGGAAGACGGATTCGGTTATGACCTGATGCTCGAGGCGCTGCGCCCGTCCTGGCGTTTTCTCGCCCGGTCGCGGCTGACCGAAGCCGGCTTCCTGTCTCCGGAAGCGGAGGAGACGTTTTCCCATTTCGGGGAGATCGGCTACCGCGGTGCCAGCCGTCTCGATCTGTCGCTGATCGGCCGCAGCGTCAAGAACCCTTCCGGGCGCGAGGAATTTGTCCTGCCGGCGATCAGCTGGCGGCCCTGGGATCCGCTCTACCTGCGCGCCAGACCGGACGTCGAGGGGGACTATCGCTACGATCTCTCGTATCGTTTCGGGGCTTCCGGACGCTTCGCCGTCACCGTCGAGGAGCGCGCCTCGGCCACGCTCTCTTTCCGCCCGGCCCGTCGATATCGACTCTCCTTGGGTGCGGATTTCGATGACGATGCCGCGGATCGCTACTCGGCGATTCTGCGGCGTTTCGGTTCCGGGCAGCGCCGGACCAGCTGGATCGCCGGGGCGCTTTATGCCGGGGATGAAGCCGGATTTCTCGCCGGCGTCAACCTGGCGCTGATGCCCGGGATCCTTGCCCGCATCGAGGCCGAGAGCGACCCGCAGGTCCTGGGGCCGGACGGCAAGCCGGATCGCCGCGTTCTGTTCGGCCTGACCGCCGACCTGGCCTTTTCGCGGGGCCGCTTCATGCCGGCCCGCGCGCTCGCCGTCCGCGACGATCGCGGGGCGATCGCCGGCCGGGTGCGCATTGATGCTCCGGTGGGTTTTCCCGACTATTCGCTGGAGAAGCTCGAGGTGCTGCTCGAGGGTCTGCCGGCGAGTCAGACCCAGGCCGGAGGCAGTTATTTCGTCGGCGATCTCGAGGCCGGCCTCTACCGGGTCGAGCTCGACCGCGAGAATCTACCGATCGAGCTGACGCCGGAACGGGTGTCGTTCGTCGTCGAAGTGGCGCCGGCGGCCGTCACCCGTCTGGATTTCGTGGTCAAGCCGGAATTTGGGCTCGCCGGCCAAGTGACAGATGCAGCTGGGAACAGCGTGCCGGGAATCCGAGTCGAGATCCTTGACGCTGATGGGCAAGTCCTCGATTCGGCCGTCAGTGACCGTTTTGGGCGCTACCGCATCGATGGCCTGGCGATCGGCAGCTACACTTTGCGGGTGGCACCGCGGGATTTCACGGGCGCGCACTCCGAGCTACCGTCGCGGCGGGTCGAGATCGTCGATGATTATCTCTTTGATCAGGACTTGAGGCTGCCTTCGGCTTTTGAAGAGCCGTCGAATCGCCAGCCGTCGAGTCGTCAGCTGCCCGGTCGGCTTCCGTAGGCACTGGGTCCATGGCCTTTCCCAGCTACGCGACAGGTCAGCTGGAGCCTCTTCAGGACTCCTTGTCGGCTCCCTCCGGGCTCCGGCTCAACTCGCTACGCTCAAACAGACAGCCTCCGCTAGTCCTCCGGGAGCCGATCCGTGCACTCCGCAGGATGGTGCCCGCTGACCAGAGGCTGCGCTGGGAAAGGCCATGGACCCAGTGCTCATGACCCAATGCTCGTTCGTAAGATGGGTCGTAAGGGGCTGGTGAGAAGATCGATGCTGGAGGCGGGTGTGGTTTTCGAGGACAAGGCGGGATTCGAAGGTTTCCAGCAGCGGTCGCGGTGCCTGATCGCGCTCGTCGTTCTGCTCGCGTCACCTGCCTTGGCTCAGCTGCCTAACGGCGGTTTCGAAAGCGGCGATCTGTCGAGCTGGACGGCCGGGGGCGGCAGCCAGGTCGAAGCCCTGCAGGCGGCCGACTTCTCCCCGGCGTTGGCTCCACCCGAAGGCAGCTGGTTCGCTCTCTTGTCCAATGGGCAGGGCGACGTCGCAGGTGCCCCCGGCGGAGACTTCGATTCCAACGGCACGGGGGACTCGGACTCGACCACCCTGAGCACGACCTTTACCACCACGGCAGCCGGTGAGAACCTGAGCTTCCGGTGGGCGTTCATCACCAGTGAGGTCGGGCAGTCGGGGACTTGCGACGACCTCTTCGACGTCACCCTGAATGGTATCTCCGTCCTCTCCGGTAGCGTCAACCATCCGGGGGGCGTGTCGCCGTTTCCCGATACGCCGGCCTACGACGGCACGGCTTACACTGTCGGTGGTGGCGGGCCGACCGCGGGCAGCTCCTTCGGCAGCGGCGTTTCGCCGTTTCGCAATTTCTGCCTGAAGATCGCTGATCCCGGAACCTACACCCTGCAGTTCCTGATCGCCGATCAGGGCGACGCGATCTTCGATAGCGGCCTGTTGATCGACGACGTCGAGGTGCCTTCGGCCTGCAATAGCGCAGTGACCCAGGTCACCGATTCTTCCGGCGCCCTGCTCGAGGTCAAGGGCGGTGGACTGGTGTTGACCTCGCACGCGAGCTCGGTTCCCGCCATCAGCCAGAACGGGACGATTCTTGCCTTCGTCTCCAACGCCAACCTGACCGGCGACAATCCCAACGCCATCGACCAGATTTTCGTGGCCGCCGGCGGTGGATTCGAACGCATCACGGCGATGACCGGGGGTCATGTCGGCCGCCCGGCGCTGACCGCCAACGGTCGCTTCGTGACCTTCGAGTCGGCCGGCGACCTGACCCCCGGCAGTCCGGGCAATGCCGACGGCAACATCGAGATCTTTCGCTACGACCGCTCGACCCTGAACCTGGTGCAGGTGACCGACACCACGGGGTGCGAGAATCGTCGCCCCACGGTCAGCCGCAACAATCAGGGGCGACGCGTCGCCTTCTCGACCGACTGCACCGATCTTGCCCCGGGCTTCAACGCCGACGGCAATGACGAGGTGGTCCTCTGGGACGCCAACACCGGCAATTTCCAGTTCAACGAGACCACCGGCTGCGGCAGCACCGAGCCGGCGATCGCGCGACACAACGCCGGTCGCTATGTCAGCTTCTCGTCGGACTGCGACTACACCGGCGGCAACGCCGACGGTAACGTCGAGATCTTCCAATGGGATCGGCAGTCCAACGGCTACAACCAGATCACCGCCTCGGCCGGCGCCGACAACGGCGGGGCGTCGTCGAGCAACAACGGACGCTTCGTGGCCTTCATCTCGAATGCCGACTACGCCGGCAGCAACGCCGACGGCAGTTTCGAAGTCTTTCGTTTCGACCGCAACGGTGGTGGCTCGTTCCAGCAACTCACCGACCAGGCCATCTTTTCGCTGCACACCTTCGCCAGCATCGACAATAGCGGCAACTTCGTCGCCGTCGCCCGACTCGGCCTGCTGCCCCCGTTCTCCGCGGATGTGGTCTATGCCGACGCTGGTGCCGGCACCGTGACCCCGGTGGTGCTCGGTGCGGCGAGCTTCGGCGGCCTGCTGCCGGTCATGGCGATCGCCTCGGGAGATCCTCTGGTCGCTTTCCAGTCTCTGAGCGACCTGGCCGGCAACAACGCCGACGGCAACCAGGAGATTTTTCAGGCCGGGGCCGCCTTCGCCGTCCCGCTGATCGGGGTCCAGTGCTCGTCGCCCGGTTTGGCGATTCCCGACGACGACGCGGGCGGCGTCACCGACACCTTGACCGTCGCCGCCACCGGCAGCCTGCTGGATCTCAACGTCTCGATCGACGCGACCCACAGCTTCGTCGGCGACCTGGTCTTCACTCTGGTGCACCAGGACACCGGCACCAGCGTCACCCTGCTCGATCGACCCGGCTCCCCGCCGGGCGCCGGCTGCTCGGGCGACGATCTCGACGTCACCCTCGACGACGAAGCCGCCCTGACGGTTGAGAGTCAGTGCGTGACTCCGGGCCCGACCGCCATTGACGGCATCTTCACCCCCACGGGCGTGCTCGCCGGATTGGACAGCGAAGATCTCGCCGGCGATTGGGACCTCACCGTTACCGACCTCGCCGCCGGCGATACCGGCACTCTGGTGGAGTGGTGCTTGATCTCGACGACGCAACCATGATCCAGATCTCGATCCATCCGAGGCGACCGCCACGCGCCACCACTGCCGGGATCCTCACTGCCGCGGTCCTCGCCGGCCTGCTGGCGGCGCCGGCGATCGGCCAAAGGGTCGCTGAGGGCTCCGACGCCTACGGCTACCGGCTGTTCGACCAGACGGCTGCCGAGTGCGCTTATCAATTCGTCGACATCGCGGGCAGCGGCACGCCGGTCGTCCTCACCGCCTCGGGGGCTGCTCCGGCCCGTGACGACGGAGGCGCCGTCGTCACCCTCAGCCAGAGCTTCGAGCTCTACGGTGAGGCTCTATCGAGCCTGGTGATGTCGTCCAACGGCTACCTCGGTGTCGCCTCGTCGCTGATCGATGAAGACGGCGGTGATTTTTCGAACGACGCCGTGCTGCCGGCGATCCCTGATCAGGAACCCTCGGTCGTAGGGCGCGTGATGGCCCTTCACGACGAGCTCTCGGGAGAGGCGGCCGGTGGCAGCACTCAGTCTGAGCATTTCGCCGTCTGCCCGCGGCCGTCGGGGGCGGTCGTCGGTGAGGCGTGCACCGTCCTTCAGTGGACGGGATGGGGCTTTCTGAGCCTGCCCGGCACCTTCGACGTCCAGGTGATCCTCTACCACACCAGCTTTGCGATCGCCCTTCAGATTGACCTCGGTGGCCTCTCCCACGGCGACGCCACCCTCGGCATCCAGAGCCCCGACGCCAGCTCGGCGCTTCAATACTCGCCCGCGTCACCGCTCACCGGCACCGCCGCGGTCTGCTTGTTCGAGCCTCGCTTTCCCCACGGTGGGTTGGTCGCCGACCTGTCGATCACCAAGACCGACAAGACCGACTCGCTGGTCGGCGCCACCGAAGTGACCTACGAGATCGTGGCCCGCAACGCCGGCCCCAGCCCGGTGACCGGCGCCACGGTGAGCGATCCGGTGATGGCGCCGCTCGAGAATTGCACCTGGAGCTGCGTGCCGTCGGCCGACTCGAGCTGTACTGCCTCGGGTACCGGCAGCATTCTCGACAGCGCCAGCCTCTCGGTCGGCGGCTGGGCCGCTTATACCTTGACTTGTGACATCGCTGCTGGCGCTACCGGTTCGGTGAGCAATACCGCAACCATCGCTCCACCGGCGGGCGTCACCGATCCGGATCCGGGCAACGATCTCGCCGGCGACGTCGATCCCGTACCGGTCGAGCTGGAGTCTTTCGCCGTCGAGTGAAGGTCGTGCCAATCCAGCAAAGCTGTTGGCTTAAGTCGAAAATCTTCCGGCCGCAAATCGAGCTTTTACGCCGATGGTTGAACTTTTCTTCCCCGGGAGAGACTGGCTTAGCGTCACAGTCCATCTCTTTCGGCCGAGAAGAGCGTCACTTACCGTAATGTTTGAGGTCTCGCGGCGCGCAAGTGCTCAACTTACCGTAATAATCGACCTGTTTGCCGGTCAGAATGTTCAAATTAGCCGATCACCACTCGTGATGCGCTAAAGTCTTAGCGCGAGCGGTAAGATCGGGTTACGGACCCGCGACGCGGATCAACTCCCGCGCCAGGTCGGCCACCGGCGTCGACGTCGGCGGCAACGGTGGGGTCAGGAAAGCGTCGAAGGAGTTGCGGCAGGCCACGACCGTGGAGCCTGGCTCGTCGAAGTGGAGCAGCTGGCATACGGAGCCGGTTACCCGGCCGCTCTTGGCAAAGCCCGGACCGAACTCGGGATCGTCGAAGCGAAAGACGCCGAAGCCGTGGGAGACGCCGGGCATCTCGGTGATCGGGACGAAGCTGTCGTCGAAGAGAGCCTGTTCCTCTGCGCTCAACAGGCGTCCCTCGACGACAGCGTCGAAGAAGGTCCGGTAGCTGGCCGTGGAAGCGACTACGGAGCCGGCGGCGCTGCCGCCGCTGGTGGCCAGGAAGGGCTCGAGCTCGTAAGCGTTGATCGCCGGGTTGCCGGCGATGTCCACCCGCGGATAGATGCCGAAGAGATCTTCCGGCAGCCCCACCTGGTCGGCGCCGGTGGTGACCAGGTACTGGCGCGAGATCAGCCCTTCAGGATCGGGGACCGCGTTCAAGGAGAACATGCGGGAGGTGCGCAGGGGAGCGGTGATCGCCAGTCGCAGCAGCCGGTTGTAGGTCAGGCCGGTGACCCGTTCGGCGATCAGGCCGAAGAGCGCGTGGCCGGTAGAGCCGAAGGTGAGCTCGAAGTCGGCCTGGCTGTTGCCGCCGATCACCGCGTTCGGATTCGCCAGCACGCCCTGGACCGCCAGGAAATCGAACGCGGTCTCGGTGCCCTCGGGCAACACCTGGCGCGGAATGCCGATGGCGTCGAAAAGCTCGCCCAGCGGCGATTCGCCGGCGTCGGGGAGGCCGTTGAAGTTGCGATCGACCTCGTTGTAGTAGTCATAGAGGCCATTGTTGCCGTTGAGCAGGTGGCGCAGGGTGATCAGGGAGAAGTCGGGGCACAGGCCGACAGCGGGCTCGAGGGCACCGGTGAGGCGGTTGACGGCCAGGATGTCGGCGGGGCACAGCGGGCTGTCGGGATCGTCGCCGAAGCTCAAGCGGTCGATCTCCTCGACGGTCAAGAATTGGTCGACGGTGGCGTCGAGACCCCGCGGGCCGAAAAGGCCGACGCCGGCGAGGCGGACGGCGAGCGTACCGGTGAGGACCTTGGTCAAGCTGCCGATGTGCTGCAGGGTTCCGCGGTTCATCGGCTTGCCGGCTTCGATATCGCGCAGGCCGACGTTGTAGAGGAAGACCCCGCAGCCGTTCTTGGACAAAGCGACCGAGTATCCGGCCGCGCCGGAGCCGCGACCGCTGCCCGAGGCGTCGGCCGCCGGCGCGGCGGCGAAAGCATCGTCGACGGCCTGGCGCAGCTCCGCGCGCGGCGTACATCCGAAGCCGCCCCAGGGGCGCCGGTCGGCGCCTTGACCGGAGTGGTTGCCGAGAGCGGGGAGCGCGGTGGCCAGAATGCCCGTTGCAAGGATCGGAACGAATGCCCGCGAAAGACCGGGAAACGGCCGTCGTGGAGGACACGTTGGAGCCATGAGATTCTCCTGTCTAGGGACGCTCGGCCGAGCGGGTCGAAGGTTTCTCAGGAGGTAACGTTTCCTCGAGACTGCCTACGGCCCGCGTTCGGCCGGCGTCTATGAGGAGCCCAGCGTCCGCAACGCCCGGCGCGCCCTGGGATCGCTCTCGCCGAGATCGACGAGAACGTCGAGAGCCTCCTCGCGCATAGCCGCGCTCGGATGCGTGCCGGCGACTTTGACCAGCACGGCCAGGCCCTCGCCGTCGGGTAATTCGCCCAGGGCGTCCAGGGCCTGCTCGCGAACCGATACGTTCCGGTCGTTGTAAGCGACGTCTTCTAAGGTTTCGACGACGCGATCCGCGGCTTTATCGGCCAGGCAGTCCACCGCTTCCTCGCGGATCGTCGCCGATGGGTGGTTGCGCGCGACGTCGATCAGGATCGGTAGACTGACGTCGTCGGGCATGTCTGAAATCGTCTCGACCGCTTCGGCCTGCACCTGGACGTCCCGATCGTCCAAGAGCAGTTGTTCGATGGTCGCGCGTGCTGCCGGGGTTGCCAGCTCGCCCAGGGTCTCGACGGCCTCTGCGCGGACGCGTCGATCACCCGGGCCCTCAGCCAGCTCAATCAAAGCCGCCTCGGCGCCGTCGACGCGGCTCTCTCCCAGAGCCTCGATCGCTTCCTCTCGTACCGCCATCGAGGGGTCATGGACGGCGGCGTACACCAACACCTGGATTGTCCGTGGGCTCGATTGCTCGGCCAGGGCTTCGGCCGCCTCTTCGCGGACGTTAGAAGCTTCGGACGAGTCGAGGACCCGGGCCAGAAAGTCGACGGCCTGATCGCTGTCGTGGAGACCGATCGTCTCGATGAGCTCCTCTTTAGCGTTCGACCGGGTCACCCGATCGAACATGCCGGTCAACAGACGAAAGCTCTCCTCGGCGGAAGCAGTTCCGATCCATGCCAGGGGGCGGCCCTTCAGATCGACAGGGACGCTCAGGTCGGTGACATCGACGTCGCGAACGCCGTCCGAATCGAGCTCGATGAGCACCGCGACCGACCGCAGAACGCTCAGACGCTCGTCCTTTGAGTTCAACGGCGTGACGCGGCCGGGCCCGGGAGTGGCGGCCCCCAGCAGGTCGACCAGCGCCTCGCCTCGGCCATGGAATCGGCCATGAATCCGCAGGCCACCGGCAAAGAAGTAGGAATCAGGCCAGGTCCAGATTTCGACTCCGAAGCCGATCCAGGTGCCGCGTTGGGTCTCGTCAGCCAGAGCTTCGCCCCAACTCCAGCGTTGATCGAAACTGGCTCTCGAGAGTTCCGGGTGAATCGAGACTTCTTCTGCAAAAATCGGGCTCGACAACAGCACCAGCACGGTCAAAATCACGGTCGCACGTACGGTTCTGATAGCGTTCTCCTCGTGTCTTCCATCGTCTTTCGGGCGTCTCTATCGTTCGACCGGGCCCTAGCGAGCCCTCAGTTGTCCATCTCTTGCAGCAGCTTGATCAGGGCGTCGCGTGCCCCTTCTGTTTCCATCTCGCCGAGCGACTGCGTGGCTTCGCGCCGGATCCTCGGGTCCGGGTCGTTGCGCGCAACTTCCAGGAGGGCTCGGGTCGCGCTGTCGTATTCGAGATCCTCGAGAGAATCGAGGACCTCGATTCGGCGTTCGTAGCTCGGGCTCGTGGCCATGATCTCGGCCAGGACCTGGACCGCTTCCTCGATCTCGACATTGCCGATCTCATCGATGGCCTCGAGTGCCAGGTCTTCGTTCTCGCCGACGGCGATTTCCTTGAGGAAGTGCAGGAGTCCCGGGGGCTCGTCGTTTCCGAGATTGTCAAGGGCTTCGAGTCGAAGAATGAGCGGCTGATCCGGGTCATTGATGATGCCCCGCAGCAGAGGTGCCGAGTCGAAATCGTCATGGTCGGCGAGGGTCTCGAGGGCCGCTCGGCGGACGAGCTCAGACGGGTCGTCGCGCAACAGCGCCTGGAGTTTCTCGAGCGCCAGGTCGGACTCGATGTCTTCCAGAGCCTCGACGATCCGTGCCCGCAGTTGCTCGTCTTCGGTGCTCTCGAGTCGTTCCAGGATCACGCGAACCGAGCGTTCGTCGCCGATCTCGCCCAGGGCGACGAGGATCGCGAGCAGCCGGTCGGTGTTTTCGTCCTGGCCGAAGTCGCGCACTTTCTCGCGGTATTCCGGTCGCCCTTCGCGGTCGAGTTTCTGGGCCAGGCGCACCATGGCGCGGCGGGCGTCGTCTTGCCACTCGCTGCTCGGATAGCGCTCGAGTAACCGTTCATAGCAGTCGAACAGCTCAGCGGCGGCTTCGTCGAGCTGTTGGCGGGCGTAGCAGCGCCAGAAGGCAGCATCGTCGACCCAGTCGCTGGCGGGATGGCGCTGGATCAACTCGTCGAAGGCGGCGATGGCTCCCTGCCAATTCTCGTCGAGAATCAGGTTGTAGCCTCGACGGTAGGCGTGGGCCGCGTCGCCATCGCTCGCCACCGCAAGATCGGCGGCACAGATCAGCAGGCAGGCTGCCAGAAGATATCCAAGCCTCGAGTGAAAGGGTCTCATGGTGGTTTCCTTTCTTTCAGAGCGTCACAGGTGGCGCATCTCTTCGACACTGAGCTGGAAGAGCAGGGCGCGGCTCTCGATCGTCGCTTGCACCATCTCGATTCCGCGCCGGTATTCGCGTTGGGGTAGGTTGGCCATCTGCAGAAAGACGATTCGCAGGTTGGCGATCAGGTCGGCCTGGCGGCGGCGGCCTTCAGACTCGAGCCTTTGGTTCAGGCCTTCGGCCTCTGAGGCCAGGTGCTCGGCCAGTCGACGCTCGGCGGCGGGATCGAAGCTGGCGACATCGGTGTTGCTGATTTGACGGTTGGCGACAGCCAGGAGCAGGGGGGTGGCGCGTTCGAGGTAGCGAGTTAGCTCGGCGTCGCCGGGCGTCGCCGCTGGCCTCAGGTCGGCTGAAGAAATGTCGCCTTCTGCTGGACCCGACGGCCGAATCAACGTGCCGAGGCCGAGGCCCAGGACCAGTAGGGCGGCGGCCAGCGATGCCGCCGCGGGGTAAGCCAGGACCAATCGCCCGGGGGCGGGTCGATCCAGCTTGTCGAGCTCGGGTCGGAGACGAGTCCAGACGTCAAGGTCTTGGCCCCGTGGGCGAGTCGGCAGAGCTCCGTCGACATAGTCAGCCGTGGCCTGCAGGCCGTCGAGCTCGGCAGAGCAGCCCGGACCGGACGTCAGGTGAGAGTCGAGCTCGACTCTCCGTTCCTCGGTGAGCTCACCGCAGACAGCTTCCACCAGGTGGTTACGCCACCTTCGACAGCTCTTCAGGCCTCGTTTTTCTGGTCTCATGTCGCCTCCTCGGCATCGCGGTAGACCGCGAGCTCTTGTCGCAGTTTGCGCAGCGCTCGAAAGAGCAGATTCTTTACCGTGCCCTCGGCGCGTCCGGTCACCCGGGCGGTTTCTCGAATCGACAGCTGGTTGAATTGGCGCAGCACGAAGGTGTCCCTTTCGGCGGGTGATAGCCGCTTCAGAGCTCGGGCGAGGTCCTGGCGCAGGCGTCCGGACGTCGTGAGTCGTTCGGGATCCGCCTCCGGGCGTTTTTCGACCCAGCGTGTCTCGGGCTCGGCGATCAGACCCAGCGATCTTTGAAGCTTCATGAATCGCCCCTTTCTCTGATGATCACGGCATGCGTTGAGCGTGACTCGATAGAGCCAGGTCGCGAGCCCCGAGTCGCCGCGAAAACGGGATAACGATTTGTACGCTTTGATGAATACATCCTGGACCACGTCCTGAGCGTCCTCTCGATGCTGAAGAAGCCCGAGCGCCAGGTAGAAGACGTCGTTCTGGTGGCGTTCGACGAGCTGTCGGAAGGCGTCACGATCACCTTCTCGAGCCCTCTCGAGAAGCCGCGATTCGTCCATGGTGCCGCCGCTCATCGGTGGCCTCGCTGCTCATCCACGACTTGACCGTTCGTCTTTGGCTCGACCTTCATCGACAGTTTCTGTTGGGCTCACCGTCCTCATGACGCCATTTCGACGGAGTTGACCGCGAGAAGGTTTGCATGAGCAACTCGGGCGATTCTGGACAGTTGGGATATTCTGCCGCCGACGGTGATATCTCAGGTTTCTTACTCAGGTGAACACGATGGTCATCGAACCTTACGACGACTCCAGTCTGGACGCGATCGTCCGCCTATCGCTGAGAGCCTGGGCACCGGTCTTCGAGTCGATCGAGAAGTCGATGGACTCGGAAGTCTTTCGCGAGCAGCATCCGGACTGGCGGGTGACTCAACAAGAAGCGGTCGAGTCGGTCTGTGCGGATGAGGACGCGCATGTCTGGGTCGCGCTGGAGGATTCCCGAGTCGCCGGGTTCGTCGCGCTCAAGCTCGACCGCAAGGAGAGGATCGGTGAGATCTATATGATCGCGGTCGATCCTGATTTTCAGCGTCGCGGTATCGCGGCGGAGCTCACCCGATACTCGCTCGCCTGGCTCAAAGACGCAGGCATGACCACCGCGACGGTAGAGACGGGGGGCGATCCGGGTCACGCACCGGCTCGTCGAACCTATGAGTCGGCGGGATTCAAGCTCTTCCCGATGGCCAGATACTTCAAAAAGCTCTGATTCAATCGCCGGAAAAGATCTCGACCACCGCCGGCTTGGTGACCTTGCCCATGGCGTTGCGCGGCAGGCTCTCGAGACAGCGCATCAGGCTCGGCACCTTGAAGATAGCCAGCCGCGCTTTAGCCCAGGTTCGTAGATCTTCCAACGCGAGCTCGCCGGAATCGCCGAGCACCAGAGCGGCGGCGACCCGCTGACCCCACTCCGGATCGTCGACGCCGACGACGGCACACTCATCGATCCGCGGGTGGGCGAGCAGCGCGGTCTCGATCTCGAGGGCGGAGATCTTCTCGCCGCCACACTTGATGATGTCGATACTCTGGCGGCCGAGAATGCGGTAGACGCCGTCTTCAGAGACCGCCATGTCCCCGGTCTGAAACCAGCCGTCGCGAAAGGCCTCCGCGGTATCGTCCGGGCGCTGCCAGTAGCTGCCAAAGACGTTCGGTCCCCGAACCTGGATTTCGCCCGGGGTACCTGACTCGACCGGGGCCCCGCCGGCGTCGACCAACCGGATATCGACCCCGGGCAGGGGCGTGCCGACGGCTCCGGGCATGCGGGTGCCTTCATAAGGGTTGGATAACGCCATGCCGATTTCGGTCATGCCGTAGCGCTCGAGCAGCACGTGGCCGGTGATTTCTTGCCATTCTTCGAGCACCGGCACCGGCAGGGCCGCCGAGCCCGAGACCATCAGCCGCAGAGCGCCGGCGGCGCGCGATAGCTGCTCGCGCCGCTTGGCGTCGGCTTCTTCCCAGGCCTTGATCAGCCGTACGTAGATCGTCGGCACCGCCATGAACAAGGTCAGCTGGCCGGTGAGGATGCGCCGCCACACTCGCTCGGCGTCGAAACGCGGCAGGATCTCACAAACCGCGCCCGACCAGAGGGCGCAGGCGATGATGTTGATCAAGCCGTGGACGTGATGCAGCGGCAGCACCTCGAGGATGCGATCCTTGGCCCTCCACTGCCAGGCGTCGACCAATGTCTCGACCTGGGCGCGGACGTTACCGTGGCTGAGCACGACCCCCTTGGGCCTGCCGGTGGTGCCGCTGGTGTAGAGAATGTTGGCGCCTTGTTCGGGGTCGATGGACTGTAGATCGCTCGAGCCGGCCGCGGTGAGGGCATCATCGATGCGCAGCAAAGGCATCTGTCGCGCTTCGGCCAATGCCGTCAAGCGGGCCTCCAGCTTCGGATCGACGAGCGCGCAGGACATGCCGCAGTCGTCGAGCACGTAGGCGAGCTCTGTCTGGGGATGTGACAGCGCCAGCGGTACCGCGACGCCGCCGGCACGCCAGACGCCCCATTGGGCGGCGACAAAGCGGAATCCCGGCGGGATCAGGATCGCCACCCGATCGCCCCTGGAACAAAGTTCTGCCAGAGCCGCGGCGACACTCGCGGATGCAGAGAGCAAGTCGCGGTAGCTGTAGGTTCCCTGATCGTCGACGATCGCCAGACGGTCGCCATGCGCCGCGGCGCGGGTGAGAAAAGACGTCACGCCGGGAGGTGCGCCGGAATCGCTGGTGCGTCGATTCATGATTTAGCGCCTCAAGGGACGGACTCCCAGAAATTCATCATCAGGGTCCGAGGCGCGTTCAGACTCGGTGATCTCGGGCAGCGTCTCTGTGGCCAGAGGGGTGCCTTCTAGAGCGGAATCGGTGACGGTTTCGCCGTCAACGGTCTCGACGGAATCTTCCAGGCTCTGCGCGTCATCCAGCACCATGATCGCGCGCCGAGCGACCAGCAGTCGGTGGGCGACGGCGAGCAAAACGATCGAGGCGCCGCTGATGGTGTAGATCATCAGCCGCTGGTGGTCAGACCTGTCGAGCTGGCGTAGCTGCACGGCAGCGAGCGCGATCCAGCCCATCGCCAGAAAGTAGCCGATCAGGGTCTGGATCACGCAGGCGCGCCAGGCAGCGCTCGCCGAGGCGCCGGCGGCGGTGTTCCATTGCACCTGGCTCCAGAACCAGGTCTTCAGTCCGGCAGGGCCGCCGTGTTCGACCGCCAGTCGGGTGGTAAAGCCGAGCTCGCGGAGCCGCTGACTGCGCCAGATCATGGTGCCGCCGAGCACCAGGCCGATGAGCAACGGGAACATCGCGACCGCCGCCAGGTCGAGCCAGTCGAAGACGCCGGCCTCCGGCTCGCCGAGCTCGCGTTTCGCCTGGGCGACTTTGCCGACGATCTCCGAGTAGCTCTCGATCGAACGATCCGCCGCCGTCTCGAGCTCAGCCAGGCGGCGCGGGTGCCGGATTTCGTCGGCGATCTCCGGGGTCAGCCCGAGTAATTGCTCGTCCGTTTTGATGGAGTCGGGTGCCAGCGGTGACTCGGAACGCACCCACCAGGTGGGCTGTGCCGGCGGCGAGAACTTGAGATCGCGCGCGGCGCTGGAAAGAGCCGTCAGGCTGCCTGTCAGTGCCTCCCATTGGTCGCGGGCTTCAGGGAAACGGCTGCGCAGCCGAGGCAGGGCGCTGGCCGCCGCGTCCAGGCGTGCCTCCAGCCGAGGCAATGCGTCGTCTTGCCAGCCGCGTTCGAGGTCGAAGTATCTCGGCCTGGTGATCAGGTCGTCGACCAGCGGCGTCAGCGCGGCCAGCAGCTCGTTCGAGGTTCGAGCGTCGCGCAGGTCGGCGATCCGGTCGGGATCCTCGATCAGGAAGGGCTGGGCGTGACTCGGGGTGAGCGCCTGGGGGCTCGTCGTCGCCGGCTCGCCGGCAGTAGATGTGGCGCCGGGATCCGAGTCGCCAGGTTCTGCGTCGGGCGTCGCCTGAGCCGCGATCTGTCGCCAGGTGGCCTCGAGCCGCGCCAGATCGGCTTCGAGATCCTCAGTCAGGCGCTCGAGAGCGGGCGCGACCATCGAGGACGTCTCTTGTCGCACTGCTTCGAGGGCACCCCGCAACTCGCCCAGGCTGCTCTCGACAGCGGCAAGCCGGGTGCGCTGCAAGCTGGTTTCAGATTCGAGCCGGCTGTCGGCGATGTAGGGAGTCACCACCACCGCGTGGATCAGCGCCAGCGCCAGCAGGGCGAGATAGGCCCAATGACTCGAGCCAGCGAGTTGATCGCGGGCGCGGAGGAAGAGTGAATGGAACGCTCGACTGGCCATCTAGGGAAGACTCATCAGAGCCGGACGAGGCGGACTTCGCCTCGCTTGACCCGACGCGGAGTGCATTGTACCTTGTCAGCCATCATGTCCCGGATCGAAATCACCCCCGCGGAGAAGTGGCTGGCGATCTTGCTGCGAATCGCTGGCAGCGTCATGATGTTGGCCTTCGGTGCCGTCTTCATGCCCACCGACTGGATGGCCGCGAGCCATCGGTGGCTGGGTCTGGGAGAGTTCCCCGCGTCGCCGCTGGTGGAATATCTCACCCGTTCGGCGTCGGTGCTCTACGGTATCCACGGCGGCCTCTACCTGGTCGTGGCCCAAGACGTGCGGCGCTACGCCGGGGTTCTCGCTTACCTCGCCGCCACCGCCGTTCTATTCGGTGCCCTGATGATCGGCATCGACCTCTTCGCCGGGATGCCCTGGTACTGGACCTGGACCGAAGGGCCGTCGGTGCTCAGCTTCGGCGTGCTGCTCCTATTTCTCCTGCGCTCGGTTCCCCGTTAGCCCACAAATTTATATCCTCGGCCATGCACGGTGAGGATGAACTGCGGCTTGCCGGGAATCGGCTCGAGCTTCTGGCGCAGAGAGGCGACGTGCACGTCGACGGTGCGGGTATAAGGGGTCGCGTCATAGCCCCAGACCTCGTCGAGCAGGTGATCGCGGGACAGCACTTCGCCGCGGTGTTCGATGAAATGGTGCAGTAGTTTGAACTCGAGTGCCGAAAGCTCGACTTCCTGGTTGTCGCGCCAGACCTCAGAACGCTGGAAATCAGCCCGTACGACGCCGAATGAATAGGAGCCCGCCGCCGGAGCGATCGGAGCCCGGGCGCGTCGCAGCAGCGACTCGATGCGGGCTGAAAGCTCCATCATTTCGAACGGTTTGGTGAGGTAGTCGTCGGCCCCCAGTTTGAGGCCGACCACCTTGTCGACCACCTGACCACGGGCGGTCAGCATCAGGATCGGTATTCCGAGACCCTTCTGGCGCAGGTCGCGGCAGACGTCGAAGCCGTTCTTGCGCGGCAACATCACGTCGAGAATGATCAGGTCGAAAGAGCCCATGAGCGCGCGTTCGAGGCCGGTCTCGCCGTCGCCGGCGGTCTCGACCTCGAAGCCTTCGCTGATCAGCCGGTCACTCAGGGTGAGCACCAGGCTGGGTTCGTCTTCGACCAGCAGAATTCGAGCACCTGGCCCGATCGTCGTTTCAGGACTCATCATTCTCCTCGCTGTTTGCTGGGCTGGCCGCCGGTAGGTGGAGGGTGAACGTGCTGCCCGCGCCCTCCTCGCTCGCCACCGTGATTCGGCCGCCGTGACCTTCGACGATGTGCTTGACCAGGCTCAGCCCCAGGCCGCTGCCGGGGATCGCACGGCTTTGAAGATCCGACGCCGAGCCGTTCTGACCCCGGTAGAAGGGCTCGAACAGACGCGGCAGGTCGCCGGCCGAGATACCCGGGCCCTTGTCCTCGACGCTGACTCGCAACTCCGGGCCGCCAGTTCCATCGCCGGCGTCCACGCTCACGCCGATCCAGCCGCCCTGAGCTCCGTACTTGAGGGCATTGCCGATCAGGTTTTGCACCGCGCGCCGCAGCGCCGCGGCGTCGGCCATGACCTCGAGGGCGCCGTCCTCCAGGCTCTTGTCGACCCGGACGCCCTGCTCGTCGAGCACGCCGCTGTACTCCGCCAGGGCGCTGTCGACGATCGGCGCCAATCGAGTTCGAGTCAGCGCGTAGGATCTCCGGCCGGCCTGCATGCCGGCGAATTCCAGCACCTGTTCCACCATGGTCGAGAGCCGGCGTCCCTCGTCTTCGACCAGCCGGCCGTAGCGTTGCACTTGCTGGGGCTCGGCGACGACACCGTCGGCGAGATTCTGGCCGGCGGAGCGCATCGCGGCCAGCGGTGTGAGCAACTCGTGAGTGACGCTGGCGACGAATTCGAGCTGCTGCCGGGCCAGGGTCTGGATACGTCGAGTGGAGACCAGCATCAGCATCAGGCTGGCGGCCAAGAGTAGCAAGATGCCGAAACCGATCGCCAGATTGCGGCGGTGAGCTTTGCTGATCGCCGCGTCGAGCGAACCTTCGGGATGGCTCACCACCAGCTGCCAGGCAGCGCTTTCTTCGGCGCTGATGAAACGATAGATACGGTGGAGATAGCCGTCTCGAAAACGCCGGTCGCGGGATCGGCCGTTGGACGCTTCGGAATCGGAACCGCGATCGGGATCGTTCGCTCCCGGGGTGATCCGCAGCCCGGCCTCGAGCTCCAGTGTTCCCAGCTTCTCCAGCGGCAGGAGGCCGAAGAGCCCTGCCGCGGCATCACCTTCGGCAAGGTCCTCGCCAGCTTGTTGCCGCGGCGCACCGCGGCGAAAGATGATCCGTCGATCACCAGGCGCGAAGATCGTGGCCTGATATTCGATCCCGGAAGTGTCGCTGGTGAGGTGACGTTGGCTCAATTGGGGCAAGATCACGTCGTGGATGACTTCGAGGTCGAGCACGAGAATCATCAGGCCGCGGAAATGGGGAGGCTCTTGGCGGCGACCCCCTCCCATTCGGCCATAGGGTTTGGGTGCCTCGGCGCTATCCGGCCCGTTCGGGGTCCCGGATCGCGATGTCGCTCGACGCTCGTCGGCAAGGCCAGGGTCGAATGCCCCCGGGCCGAAAGAACGCCGGTCGGGGGGTCTGCCACCGGCCATCGGCAGGATCAATGCGGGTATCTCCTCGGCCAGGAGCCGTAACTTGTCCAGGCCATCCCGAGGCCTTCCCCGGTGTGGGGGTCGTGGCCGCTCGGTGGCCGGGCGAAGCTGCAAAGGCTCCAACTCGGTAGGCCAGGGGACGGGTTCGAAAGTGCCGGCGGAGGGAACGAAGTGGCTTGCCTCGAAGGTGCCGTCCTCCCCGCGCTGCGCCATGTAGACGTCCCGCACCAGGTCGGGAAATGGGGCATAGGTTCGCCACCGCTCATAGCGGCGAGCAAAACTCTCATCGAGGCGCGGAGCGTCCTGCCAGGGCGGTGCCCATATCGCGTGAGGTGGTAATAGGTAGAAAAATGCGCGAGTCAGCTCTCGGTCGAAGTCTTCGGCAAAGCGGTTGACCGCCGCCTGCAGCAGGTCACGGGATTTCTGGCGGTTGGCCTGGCTGACTTCGTCCAGCCACCGGTACTGCAGCGTCGCCAGGATCAATAGCAGAATGAGCAACCCCCCTGCCAGGAGCCACGGTGCCATGGACTTCTGGGACCCCGCGGGCAAGCGAAGGGATCTCGGAGAGACTCGCAACGTCATCATTCAAGGATATCCACGATATCTGCTCGCCCATCTGTTGGCCGCGGATGATTTACATCCCTTACAAATCCATTGCGTCGGCTTAAAGACCGGGTCGCGGCCGGGCGTTAGTCTCTTGATCAACGATGGCCGGCCTGACAGGGAACCGGCCGAGAACTATAGGGAGAATGCCATGTTTGACCAGACCACGATTTTCGATTTGCGCGCTTCGGGCGCGACCCCCGGCTCGCCAGCTCTTGGCTTGGCTTGCCTGTTGCTCATGCTCGGCGCCGTTTTCAGCCCGGGGCCTGTCTCGGGCGAAGGACCGCCAGCACATGGTTCAAAGCTGTTGGGTGGTTTCGCCGCCGACTTCGACACCGACCAGGACGGGACAGTTAGCCGCGAGGAGTTCGACCGTGGTTCTGACGCTCTCTTCGCCGAGCTCGATCGCGACGGTGACGGTGCCCTGAGCGGTGAAGAGCTGCCGCGTTTCAGAGGGCCGCGTCACGGCCGCGGGCCGGGACGTGGAGCCATGGCCGGCATGATCGTCGCCCGCGCGGCGGACGAAGATGGCGACGGTGAGGTGACCGCCGGGGAGTGGCAGATCTTTCTCGCGGCTCTGGAGGTCGGAGCTGACGGCGCGATCACCGAAGAGAGTCTGCGGGCTGTGCTGCCGAAACCGCCGGGAATGAGAGAGGTGCCTGAAGGCGTCCGTGGGTCGCGTATCGGCAGGCTGGCGCGCCTGCTCGATCGAGACGACGATTCGCTACTCGAGACCGAGGATCTGGACGCCATTTTCGCCGAGCTCGATCAAGACGGTGATGGGGCCCTGATGGCCGAAGAGCTGCCGAGATTCCGCGGCCATCGCGGTCCTCCGGGTCGCTGACCTCAAGACTCAAATCACATCAGGCGGCCTCTGGGGCCGCCACCCGGGGCGGCCTCTTAGGCCGCCCTTTTTGCGTTCAAGGTCATGTATGCACTTCAGGAACAGCTCGATCTTCATGATTTCGACAGTAAGAAATGCTCTTCCGATGATCTTACGGCGTTCTCTGGGATATAATCATTGTACGCTACAGATCTCAGGTCGATCTCTCGAAAGGGGCTATAAGACTCCATTGGAGAGATCATTCTCATAAACACAATAACGACTGATTTTGTGCTCATTTCACTCATTTCAGTAGGATTGCGAGTCTCATGATGATCGTCAACAACGAAGTGGATCGTTACCTGACACTCCTGCGCAACAAGATACGCGAGAAGGGCTTCACGCAGCTCGAGGTCCAGGAGGCGTTGTCTTGGGGCCGCAGCTACATCAGCCAACTCCTGACCAAGCAGAAGTCGTTGCGCGTCGAGCAGGTGCTGTTGATTCTCGACGTCATCGGTGTCGATCCGGCGGAGTTCTTTGCCGAGCTCTATTACTATCCGGGCGCACCTGGAGGCTGGCGCCCGTCCGAGGGGCACAGCCGCTCGACGGCCCAGCTCGACGGTTTCGAGGAGATGCGGGCCATGGTGCGCGGGCTCGTCTGGCTGTTGATCGACAAAGAGATGATCGATGTCGATGAGCTGACCGCGAGTGTCAAGTCGCGCAAGGAAGATCCGGTCGGCGACGACGATCTAACGAACTGACGCCCCAAGAGGCCGAGCCTGCGGTTTGGATTTCCTGGCTCAGGCGACGTCCGCGCCCGCGGACTTGAGCGCCTGACGCAGGCGCGCCGTATCACTGATGCCGGTCTCGAGGAACGAGATCGTCCCCTGGCGATCGATGATCATCACGGTCGGTAGCCCGAGGACCTGGTAGCGTTGACCGAGCGTGTCCTGGGGGTCGAGCAGCACCGGGTAGGGAAAGGGAGTGCGCTCGACAAATTGCCGAACGGTCTCTTCGTCTTCGCCGATACTGACCGCCAGGAAGTGGACGCCTCTGCCGTCGAGCTCTTGGTGAAGCTCTTCGAGAAAACGTGCCTGCAGCTTGCAGGGGCCGCACCAGGTGGCCCAGAGCTCGACGACCACCACCTCACCGGCAAAGTCCTGGGGCCCGATCTCTCCCCCATCGAGGCTGGCGAGACGGAAGTCCGGAACCGGATAGTCAGTGTCGGGCTCGGACGAAGCGATGGCGGTCGACGGGGATTTCGAGAGCCAGCTCAGGCCGAACGCGAAGGCACCACAAGCGATCGCGACCACCAACAGCCAGCGGGCGATCGCCAGGCCGTGGGCTCGGGAACTGGCGGTGTTTGTCTCAGGACTTGTCATGATCTGTGGTTACGTTCGCGCTGGCGTATGTGGATCTTATCGCGTCAAGAGCCCTCCGCCGTCTCGCCAGACTCTTCGTCTTCGTTGGGTAGCGGTTCAGCTTGGCCGAGCGCTGTCAGCTTGTCCAGAATCTCAGTGGCGCTGTCTTCGCTGAGCAACAGAACGGCATCGCGGTCGCCGGAAGTCGCGGCGGCGAAACCCTCGACCGGATGGAAGAGTCGCAACTCCTCGGATTCGGGCTCTTCATCGCCTTCCTGGGTTGACAAAGTGATGGTCAGTGACGCTGTTTCGAGATCGTGGCCGCTGGCGATCGCCGCGGCGCGATCGAGCACTTGCTCACCCTTCGCCTCGGTGATCGGGTAGAGCAAATCGCTGGCAACGGTGTAGCTCACGCGGTCTTCGCCCCGTTTCCAGTCGGCGCCGTCGCGACTGATTTCAAGCGGGCCCTCGCTGGTCTCGAAACGAGCCGTCTCGATCTTGAATACCTGGAGGGACGTCCATGACTTCGACCGCCAATCGGCGGCGGACGTCGCCAGCGATTCGGTGAGCCGGGTCTTGGCCTCAAAGAGCTGGGAGCCCGCCCTGCCGTAGACCACGCCGTCCCCGCCGGCCTCGGAGCCAAGCTCCAGGCGAAAGGGAGATTCCCGGCCGGTCAGCACCACTTCGAGAACCCCCCGCGGCGGCTCGAGCCCCATACCTTCGGGGGTTAAGAGCGGCTCGTCGACGAAGGCCTCCGCGCGCAGCCCGGTGAGCTCCGAGAGCAGTGTATTCGTCAGATCCTCGTCCGAGCGGTCGGTGAGCGGGCTCTCGATCCAGAAGTTGTCGCCGCGTTTGGCCAGCAAGACTTGCTCCGAGGTGGAGGACGGGATCAGCGAAATCCTCTCGATATCGCCGCGCAGTCCGTCGAAGAGCTTCTTGTCGCGCCAGTCGCCGGGCTCTTGAGTCAGGTCGTCGAAGAGTGTTGAAGCGACCGTGTAGGCGGTGGCACCGTCACCGACGGCGACCACCATGTCGCTCGAGGCCGGCAGCTCGGCGCCGATCTCGAGCACGCTCTGACCGCTGTCGGTGGTGATCGTCACCCGCGCCCGCGGGTCGTCGAGGCCGAGCTCGCCGCGATCGAAATCCTCGATCGACCGGTTGAACTCGAGATCAGCCAGCGAGTCGACCAGGCCGTCGACGCCCGCGCGGTCGGCACGGGCGTCGAGCGGTGAGACGATTCGCCAGCTGTCGTTCGGGCCGGACGACGGCGAATCTTCTCCCTGGTCACCTTCGTCGGTCGCTTTCGAGCGCTGGCGCTCGAGCCGAACCGATCGGTCGCCCCACTCGATCAGCAAAGCCTCGACGGCATCGCTTTCGAGCCGCAACACTTTCTTCGCCAGCTCGACCCGTTCGTCGGTGGACGGCAGATCCTTCTCGTAGAAGAAGATGAAGGCGCCGAGCACGAGCACGGCGACGGTCAAGGCCAAGAGAGTCTTCGGCTGCATGGCCCTACCTCCGACGTCGCATGTAGATCCAGATCCCGAAGGCCACGGCGATCCCGGGCAGGATCACCAGGACCAGCAGGTAAACCTGTGAGAGCTCTCCCTGGCTGAGAGTCAGGGTGGTCTGTTCCGGTTTCCGCGCCTCGATGTCGATCAACTCTTCGCGCTTCACCAGCCAGTTGAGGGCATTGAGCAGCAGCACGGCGTTGTCGCCATTGGCGACCTGCGAATCGCTGGCGAAGTCGAGATCGCCAAATACCACCATGCGTGCCTCGAGCGCTTCGTCGTCTTCTGTTTCCTCCGCGTCATCGGGCTCCGGGGGCTCTTCGGCCGATTCGTCTTCTCCGGAGGTCGCGGAAGGGTCTTCCAGCGCCGGCTCTTCAGCCTCTGCCGAGCTGTCCATCGACGCCTGGAAAGATACCGCGACGGCGAGCGGTACCGGACCCGCCACGTCGGCGTCGTCCGGCGCCACTTCCTGGTCGAGGGCCGCGAGATTGGTCTCACCCCAACCTGCGGCCGACGTACGGATCAGCTCGGTGACCTCGAAGTCCGCGGGGGCATCTTCGGCGGCGGACACCGAACGTGCCAGGGGTAGCAGCACGCGGGTGCGCCGCTGACCCAGGGCTTCGACCACCGGATGGCTGCCGTAGGAATCGGTGAAGATGGTTTCGGGGCCGAAGAAAGGCAGCTCGCTGGTCGGGTCTATCACGATGTCGTCACGGATCTCGACACCGTAGCTCGCCAGCCACTCGGTAAATCCCAGGTCGACCAGGCCGCCCGTCGTTTCCGCGAAGACCGGATCCAGCATCAGAAGCAGGCGACCGCCGGCGTCGAGATAGTTGCCCAGCACCTCGAGCTCCGGCGGCAGGAAGTTGGTCGTCGGTCCGGCGATCACCACCAGGTCGGTATCCGCCGGGACCTCGTTCTTGCCCAGTGAGCTCCACTCCTCGATGTCGAAATTGTCACCCCCGAGCAACTCTTTCGCTTGGCTCAGCGAGCGTGCGCTGGTGCGCTCGAGCGGAGCTTCGCCGTGACCGGTGGTGAAGAGTACCTTCGGCTTTCGGGCCTCGACCAGTGCCAGGAGCGCGCTGGTGATCAGCTGCTCGCCCTTGAATTCACCGATCGTCGGAGGTTGCCCCATCTGGGCGCCGGAATAATCGTATTCGGCGAGCTCGAATTCGCCGATCACCCGGCGATCGTCGCCGCTGGCGATGATCACCACGTTCTCCCGCTCGATCGAATAGCGCTGGACCAGGCGCTGGGCTTCGATCAGGTTCTTGGCCGGATCCACCTCACGTTTTCTGAGGTTGGAGTTGGCGGCGGCGTAGCTCGAGAGCAGCTCGTTGACCGGCCCGTAGATCGGAGAGTCGGGACTGATGAAGATCACCAGGTCGATTTCGTCCGTGATCCCCTCGACCACGTTCAGCGACTTCTGCGACAGCGAGTAGATCTTGTTCGACGTCCAATCGAAGCGCTGATAGTGGCGGATCGCCAGGTAGTTGACCATGACGAAGAGCACCAGAATCAGGACCGCGCCGGCACCCAGGGTGGAGTCCCGGACCCACCGGCTCTGAGACTTGCTTTCGACAGACGACATACCTTCAGAAGATGAGATGCCGTCAGGAGACGATTCGTTGTCTAGAGACATGTCTACCTCCACTTCTTGGCCGCGAGCGTGCGGCTGGTCAAGAACAGGAAGAGTGCCGCGGTCGAGGCGTAGTAGACCAGGTGGCGGGTGTCGATGACGCCCTTGGAGAAATCTTCCATGTGTTGCAGCAAGTTCATGTGCCCGAGCACAGTTTTCGTCGTCTCGTCGGTTACCAGGTTTTCCAGGAAGGTGAGCACGAAGACGACGAACACCATGGCGAAGGTGCCCATCGCCGCGACGATCTGATTTTTCGAAAAGGTCGAACCGAAGATGCCGACGGCGAGGAACATCGCGCCCATGCCGAGGACGCCGACGTAGCCGCCCAGGATCGGTCCCCAATCGAGGCTGCCGCCGCGGGAGATGATCAACGCATAGGCCAGGGTCGGCAGCCATAGGAAGACATAGAAGGTGAGCGACGCCAGGTACTTGGCCAGCACCACCTGGGTCTCCGAGACCGGCGCGGTCATCAGCGATTCGATGGTGCCGGTCTTGAGCTCTTCTGAGATCAGACGCATGGTGAGGATCGGCGTCACCACGATCAAGACCAGCCAGTAGAAGAAGCTGTCGAAGAATAGCTGAAACGGCGTGATGCGCTGCAGGAAGCGCGGATCGTTCAGGTAGGAGACGATGATGGTGAAGATGACGCCGTTGCCGATCAAAAAGAAAGTCAGGATCACGTAAGCCATCGGCGACAGGAAATAGGCGCGCAGCTCGCGGTCGAAGATCGCCATGAAACCTCTCACGATGCCACCTCCCGATCGTCGTCGGTCGCGTTCGTCCCCTCGCCGTCTTCAGCCCCAGCATTTTCAGCCCCGGCATTCGCTGTCGCCGCGTCCGTATCCCGACTGGTGAGGCGCACGAAGACGTCCTCGAGCGACGCCTTTTCTTCGCTCAATTCGAGCAAGACCCAGTCGCGTTCGACGGCGGCGCGACAAACCGCCTCGCGCAGATCCTCACCCGGCCCACAGTCCAGGCGAAAGCGAGTCTCGGCGATCGCCAGGGGCTCATCGTTGGACGCCGACGGCTCATCGGTTCGAACCGAGGTAACGCCGCGGACGTACTGGGAGACATCCACGGC
>JAAUXY010031179.1_pt1 | contig 49751 bp, 52 predicted proteins | sample 7278121 | NCBI WGS metagenome assembly JAAUXY01 (sample SAMN14350117, study PRJNA611818) | marine sediment metagenome | isolation source: surface marine sediment (1.8m) | place: French Polynesia: Moorea | collected 2018-08
ACCTGGCGACCGGAGAACTACTCGGGACGCTTCAATGGTCCGACGCGGTTACGCGAAGCGCTGGTTCGCTCGCTGAACCTGGTTTCTGTTCGCGTTCTGCTGGGCACGGGTCTGGGCGCCGCAGTTCGTCATATCGAGGCTTTCGGCTTACCGCAGTCGGCATTGCCACGCGATACCTCGCTGGCGCTCGGCAGTGGGGGTGCCGCGCCGCTCGATGTTGCGGCCGGGTATACCGTGTTCGCGAACGGTGGTTTTCGACCGCAGTCGTACCTGATGGAACGCGTGATTATCGGTGACGGTGAAGAGCTGTACGTCGCCGAGCCAGCGGTAGCCTGCGATGCGTGCGAACCCGACGCGGCCGAACTCGCCGTGCAGCAGGCTCTGGCGGCCCGCGATGCGGCCGATCCCGGCACGACCCAGCCACGGCCGGTCACGATTGTGACTGAACAACCCGTGGCCGCGACCAGTGAGGTGCCAGAGTATGCCAACGTGGCGCAGATGAGTGCGCACGGCCTCGACTGGCGCCCGACCGTCGCTGAAGCGCCGCGTTTCGTGCGTAACTTTGTCACGCCCGCCGAACGGGTCGTGTCCGCCGAGAACGCCTATTTGATTTACGACATGATGCGGGACGTCATTCGTCGCGGCACGGGACGTCGCGCCCGCGAACTAGGACGCAGCGACATCGCGGGCAAGACCGGCACCTCGAACGATCGCCGCGATGCCTGGTTCAGCGGTTTCAATGGTGATCTCGTGGCCACCGCGTGGGTGGGTTTCGACCAGGAGAGATCTCTCGGCGCCGGCGAGGAAGGCAGTCGCACCGCGTTGCCGATGTGGAAATACTTCATGGCCGATGCGCTTGCGGACGCACCGGACGCGACCATTGACAGACCAGAAGGTATCGTGACCGTGCGGATTGATCCGGAAACAGGACTCGTGGCCCGGTCTGGCTATCAGGGCGCGATATTCGAAATTTTCGAAGCGGGTCATTTGCCGGATGTGCAAACGGAAGAACCGGGGCCGATTTTTTCCGGCACGGATCCCGGCACCGAAGCAGACGAAGAAACCTTGTTCTAAGCCGCAGCCGATACGGAACCCATCAAACGCATGTCACCACCACGCAACGGCAAGCGTCCGGACAACCTGCGCGCCGTCATCGCCGATGAGGCCGCCCGCATCATGCTGGAGCGCGGCCTGGCGGATTATCGAGCAGCCAAAGCCAAAGCGGTCGAGCGACTGGGCCTGGGCAAACAGGCACCATTACCCGGCAACGCGGAAATCGAAGCCGCTCTGGCCGAACGAAACCGCCTCTTTCGCGCGAACAGCCACGAGGATCACCTGCGACACCTGCGCGAGGCTGCCGCAAATATCATGCAGCGCCTGGAATCCTTTCGTCCGCGACTGGTCGGGCCGGTGTTGAGTGGCCACGCGACCGAGCACTCCGGCATCGATTTGCATCTCTTCACGGACACGCCAGAGAGCGTCGCCGCGCGGCTGGACATGCTGGGGCTCCGCCACCGCTCCGTGCAGCTCGGCCATCGCTGGCGCCGGGGCGAAACAGAGCGCCTGCCGGGTTACCGGTTCTTTGCGGATGATATTGAGTGCCTCGCGACGGTGTTTCCGGAGCGACGCCGCGCGCACGCCCCATTGAGTCCTGTCGACGGGCGGCCGATGCGGCGCGCGGACCTGCGCGAGATTCGACTGATGCTCTCTGCGGCGCCCGGCCTCAGCGCTGGCTGATCGGCACGTAGTCGCGCTGTACCGGACCTGAATACAGTTGCCGCGGGCGACCGATACGGCCTTCCGGGTCAATGATCATTTCGCGCCAGTGCGATACCCAGCCCACGGTACGTGCAATGGCGAACATGACAGTGAACATCGAGGTGGGCAGTCCCAGCGCGCGATAAATGATGCCCGAATAGAAATCGACGTTCGGATAGAGCTTCTTCTCAATGAAGTACTCGTCCTTGAGCGCGATCTCCTCCAGCCGCAGCGCCAGATCGAAGAGCGGCGTGTCGGTGCGCCCCAGTTTCGCCAGCACCCGATGGCAGGCCTCACGAATGATCGTCGCGCGCGGATCAAAATTCTTGTACACGCGATGGCCGAAACCCATTAGCCGGAACGGGTCATCACGATCCTTGGCCTTCGCAACGTATTTCTCGATCTGATCCACGCTGCCGATTTCCTGCAGCATGGTCAGGACCGCCTCGTTGGCGCCGCCGTGAGCTGGCCCCCACAGGGCCGCAATACCGGCCGCGATCGCGGAATAGGGGTTCGCGCCGGAGCTGCCGGCCAGACGAACCGTCGACGTGCTGCAGTTCTGCTCGTGATCCGCATGCAGTGTGAACAGCAGGTCGATTGCCTCTGCCGCTACCGGATCAACCTCGTAGTCCTCTGCCGGCACGGCGAAGAACATGTGCAGCAGATTGGCAGCGTAGTTCAGCTCATTGCGCGGGTAGGTGAAGGGCTGCCCGACAGCATGCTTGTAGGCGGCAGCCGCAATCGTCGGGATCTTGGCAATGATCCGGTGCGCGAAAATGTCGCGATGGCGCTGGTCCTGAATATCCGTCGTGTCGTGGTAGAAGGCCGACATCGAGCCGACCACGCCGGCGACCATGGCCATCGGATGGGCGTCGTGATGAAACCCGTTGAACAGCCGCAACATGGTCTCATTGATCATCGTGTGAGTCCGGATGGACTGCTCGAACGCCTCCAGTTCCTCCGCATTGGGCAGTTCGCCGTAGAGGAGCAGGAAAGCGACTTCGATGAAAGAGCTGCGCTGCGCGAGCTGCTCGATCGGGTAGCCCCGGTACATCAGCACGCCTTTACCGCCGTCTATGAACGTGATCTTGCTCTCGCAGCTGGCGGTCGACGCGAAGCCGGGATCGTAGGTAAAGACTCCTTGCTCACCGTACAGCGACCGGATGTCGACGACGTCCGGGCCGACGGTGCCGCTCCTGACCGGCAGCTCCAGTGATTCTCCGGTCTCGCCATTCTGCAAGGAAAACTTTTTGCCACTCATATAGTTCTTATCCGACTCAACCCACAAATAACCCGCGCGCTCTCCGGGGACCGCTGTATACGTCGGCCCTGTCGGCTGACAACGCTTGCCGGGACGATGTCGGCGACGATCCCTCCGCCGCCTGGCCCCGTCGAGAGGACCTCGTATTATAGGTGACGGTGGATAAACGTGCACGGCGCGCCTAATAGCGCGCGCCAAGACACTGATGCAAAAGCTGGTTTTGTCGACGGCGAACCGTCTTCAGCGTCAGCCGGACAACCCGTATTTGCGGCGGAATTTGTCCACGCGACCGGCGGTGTCGACGATTTTTTGCTTGCCCGTGTAGAACGGATGACAGGCCGAACAGACTTCGATGTGCAGTTCCTCACCGAGCGTGGAACGCGTAGTGAACTCGTTGCCGCAGCTGCAGATGACCTTGATCTCTTCGTACTGCGGATGAATCTCGGGTTTCATGGCGCCTGCCGATTGGTGCCGGGCTGGACCGGACTGTGTTTTGAGGGGCGCGAAGCATAGCGGTAAGCCCCGCGGGGATCAATCCTTGCCGTTATCCACAGAACCTGTGGATAACTCTGTGAATACTGCGTCGGCAGACGCGCCAAGGACCTGTCATATAAGAAAAAACTGCAATATGGGCAAGAAATGCTCAATTGCATAAAACACATTTGTTTCAGTCGCTTATCTCACTTTTCAGCAAGCCGGGCTTACCTGAGGCGACATATCTGCATGAAATAAGAAGAAACACTTGCGTCTGTGCATAACACGCGCGGCGGGCCGCGCTCGCGATCAGCCCGGTCAGGCCTGCCGCAGCAACAGGTCGCGCAGTTTTCGCGCCGCCTGACCCCGGTGGCTGCGGGCATTTTTGTCGGCCGCACTCAGTTCGGCGGAGTGCCGGCCTGATTCGGGATCGATGAACAATGGGTCGTAGCCAAAGCCACCGGCACCCCGTGGCTCGGTCGCAATCTGACCGTCCCAGCTCGCGGCGGCAACCAACGGTTCGGCGTCGGCCGATTCCACGAAAACCATGCAACAGCGGAAACGCGCCGTGCGCTTTATCGCCGGAATGCCCGCCATTTCTGCCAGGAGCTTGGCATTGTTGGCGGCGTCGTCGGCCTCCGCGCCGGCGTAGCGGGCCGAGTAGACGCCGGGCTCGCCGTGCAGCGCATCCACTTCGAGTCCCGAATCATCGGCGATGGCTGGCAGACCGCTAATGGCAGCGGCATGTCGCGCTTTCAGAAGCGCGTTTTCGCGAAACGTCGTGCCGGTCTCTGCGACTGGTTCGATGCCGAGCTCACCCTGCGCGACCAGTTCCCAGTCGTTTCCCAGCAGTGCCTGCAGTTCCCGGAGCTTGCCGGCGTTGCCCGTCGCCACGACGACTGCGCGACCGGTCATTGTTGCCGACGCCAGTGATCCAGGGCCTCGTTCTGCACCCGCATGATCTGACGAATGCCGTTTTCCGCGAGATCCATCAGCGCATCGAGTTCGTCGCGCCGGAATGCGTGCCCTTCCGCGGTGCCCTGGACCTCGACGAACGCACCGGCGTCATTCATGACGACGTTCATGTCGGTTTCGGCCGCTGAGTCCTCGGCGTAGTCGAGGTCAAGCACCGGCACGCCCTGATAGATACCGACCGAAACGGCGGCGATTTGCCCATGCAGCGGATCGGCCACCCAGTTACCGCGCCAGTTTACCACCGCCTGCGTCAGTGCGACGAACGCACCGGAAATGGCCGCCGTGCGCGTGCCGCCATCCGCTTGTAACACATCGCAATCGAGCGTGATGGTGTGCTCACCCAGCGCCTGGAGGTTGGTCATCGCACGCAGCGACCGTCCGATCAATCGCTGAATTTCGAGCGTGCGGCCACTCTGTTTACCGGCACTCGCCTCGCGGCGCATACGTGAGTGCGTGGACCGCGGCAGCATGCCGTATTCGGCCGTCACCCAGCCCTGTTCACGGCCGCGCAGAAACGGGGGCACGCCGGATTCTATGCTGGCGGTGCAGAGCACGCGGGTTCCGCCGAATTCGGCCAGTACCGAACCTTCCGCATTGCGGGTGAAATCCGGCACGAATGCCAGATCGCGCATTTCGCCCGGAGCCCGGCCGCTCGGTCGGCTAACGCTCATTGCTCGGTGCCGACCCGCAGGGCGACCGCCGATGTATTGTCCGCGTAGGGTTCACAGGCAGACACCGCCAGATCACCCAGATTCTTCAGCCCCTTGTCCAGTGACAGGTCCGGCGTTAGCGAACCGGCGATTTCGTCGTCCCCAAGTCCGGACCACAAACCGTCCGTGCAGGCGAGCAGCACGTCGCCTGGCTGCAGGCGCTTCTGTCCGGTGATTGTCATGAACGGCAGGCGCACATCACCGCCGAGACAGCACTCGACGAAATTTCGCATGGGATGATCGGGGATCTCGTCCTCGGTGATGAGACCCTCCTGCAACAACAACTCCACGTGGCTGTGATCGCGGGTTCGATCGCCCACGCTGGTGCCCCGCAACAGATAGATTCTGCTGTCGCCAACATGGGCCCAGTACGCCGCGCCATCCTGTACCAGACTTACCGCACAGGTGGCTCGCGGCCGGGCCTCCATGGAGAGCTCGATACCGAGCGACACCAGGTTCGTGTGCGCCTGTCCGATCGCCTGATGCAAAAACCCCTGCGGGTCGAACACTGGGCGAGCTACTTTCGCGAACGCCTGCGCAATGGTCGTGGCTGCAACCTCGGCGGCCTTGGCGCCGTCCGCGTGGCCGCCCATGCCGTCGATCACGATCATCAGCGTGGCTGACTCGCTCGATTTGATCAGCACCCGGTCCTGATTCTCGGTCCGGTCGCCCAACAGGCTTATTTCTGCGGTTTCAAACTGCAAGGGGCATCCCCGGCGGCGTTAACCCTGCATCCGGTACAGCTGGGGTTTCTATCTCTAAGGAAATCTGCCGGCCCGGCTACTACAATAGCGCGGCAGCAGAGTTTACGGACCCTGTCGACCACACGCATCCGATTTTGTCACAACTGGGTCACGATCGGCGCCAGCAGTTGGTTAACAGATAAATCACCATGATCCATAGCATGACCGGCTTTGCCAGAGCCGAAACCCAGCACGATCGCGGCCAGCTGCGGTGGGAGCTGCGTTCGGTGAACCACCGCTACCTGGACATGCAGTTCCGCTTGCCCGAGGGGTTCCGATCGCTCGAACCCGAATTCAGGGCGGTTGTTGCTGGCCAGATCAAACGCGGCAAAGTCGACGCGACACTAAATCTGGAGCTGACCCGGGCGGGACCGGCGGAGACCCGCCTGAACCAGGACATGGCGCAACGCGTTATCGCGTACGCCAACTCACTGGGCAAAGAGCTTGGCAGCACCGCGCCGCTGGACCCGCTGGCATTGTTGCGTTGGCCCGGTGTCGTCGAGGAGCAGGAGCCCGACCTCGAGTCGCTGAGCGCCGTGGCGCTCGATGCGCTGCGAGAAAGCGTTATCGACCTGCGCGCCGCACGCGCCCGGGAAGGGGAAAAGATTCACCAACTGCTCGAGGGACGCTGCGCGGAGATCCTGCGGCTGGTCGGCGCGGTGCAAGCACGCCTGCCTGACGTATTGAGCGCCATTCGCGACCGTCTGACGGAGAAGGTCGAGACACTGGCATCGCAAGCCAATCCCGAGCGGCTGGAACAGGAACTGGTGATCCTGGCCCAGAAACTGGACGTCAGCGAGGAACTCGAGCGATTGCAGGCCCACGTCGCGGAGGTGCGCGCGGCACTGTCACAGGATGAGCCGGTGGGGCGGCGGCTGGATTTCCTGATGCAGGAACTGAATCGCGAAGCCAATACCCTGGCCTCGAAGTCAGCGGATGCCGAAACGACCCGGTACGCCGTCGACCTGAAAGTCGTCATCGAACAGATGCGCGAGCAGGTCCAGAATGTCGAGTAGCCTCGCTGACGCCACCCGATCGGACTCGGGAACCAATTAGCCTTGCACAGGACCGGCAAATTATTCGTCATCTCGGCGCCATCCGGCGCCGGCAAGACGACGCTGGTCAAGCGCCTCGTCGACTTACAGCCGGATCTGAAGTTCTCCATTTCGTATACGACCCGCGCGGCCCGGGACCGCGAGGTTTCCGGACACGATTACTTTTTCGTGTCGCCCGGAGAATTCGCGCGCATGCGGGAAGCTGGCGAGTTCCTCGAATATGCCAACGTGTTTGGCAATGAATATGGCACGTCGCGGGAACAGGTCCGGCAGATGCTCAATGCCGGCCAGGATGTGCTGCTGGAGATCGACTGGCAGGGCGCACAGCAGGTCAGAGAAAACCTGCCGGAATGCCGTAGCGTCTTCATCCTGCCGCCGTCAGTACCGGAGCTCGAGCGTCGCCTGCGTGGTCGCAGTACCGACAGCGAGGAGGTCATAGCACGTCGTCTCAGCGAGGCGCTCGGCGACATTTCTCACTGGGATGAATTCGACTACGTCATCGTGAACGACGATCTGAACCAGGCGGTCGCTGCACTGCAAGACATCCTGGCCGGCAATGGCTGGGCGTGGTCCACGGCAGAAGCGTCGGTGCGTGCCCAGGTGGCCGCCGTATTGACCGGCGCCGCATCGGCGGCACCGTTGCGGCGTGACCGCTGAGGCGGTAGGCTACGCGGCCCTTGATTCCTGAGCGGATGACTGATCGATGGCTCGCATTACCGTAGAAGACTGTCTGGAGAACGTCGACAACCTGTTTGACCTCGTCATGGTCGCGGCCAAGCGGGCGCGCCGACTCGCGAACGGCGCCGAACCGATGGTCGAGTGGGAGAATGACAAGCCAACAGTCGTGGCATTGCGGGAAGTCGCCGAGGGCCTGGTCGATCGCTCGATTCTCGACGACGTCGATGCGCCGGTCGAGGAGCTACTCAGCACGGAGCAGGCCGAGGAAATGCTCGCCGGCACGCCATTGCCGAATCTCAACGAGCTGGACGAATAGACCGCCGGCCGGCCGGCCGCGCAGCAGCGAAACACCCTGAAAAAGCGCCCCGCGTCGGGGCGTTGGCACCTGTTTTTGGCGTTAATATGGGGTCATGGACTACGCGGCCGCGATCCTGAACCGCCTGCCCACCACGCGTCGTGGGACCGGATTCAAGCGTCTGCTCGGCAAGCTCGACTACCTCAGCGAACAACAGCTCGATGTGATCGGCCACGCCTACGAAATCGCGGCGCAGGCACATGAGGGCCAGCGTCGCTATTCGGGCGAGGCCTACATCACTCACCCTGTCGCGGTGGCCGACATCCTGTCGGACCTGTTCATGGACCATCAGACCATTGCGGCCGCGCTGATGCACGACGTGCTCGAAGATACGCCGACTGGGAAGGAACAGCTGCAGCAGCAATTCGGCGAGGAAATCGCCGACATCGTCGACGGCGTCAGCAAACTCGACAAGTTGAATTTCGGCAGTCGCTCCGAAGCCCAGGTCGAGAGTTTTCGAAAAATGATGCTGGCGATGGTGGAGGACATCCGCGTCATCCTGCTGAAACTCGCCGACCGGCTGCACAACATGGAAACGCTCGATCCGCTGCCGGCCGAGAAGCAACGTCGCATCGCCCGCGAGACCCTGGAAATCTATGCACCCATTGCCAACCGGCTCGGCGTGTATTCGCTGAAGACCCGGCTGGAAGAACTCGGCTTTCGCTACGCGTACCCGTTTCGCCACCGAGTGCTCGACCGCGCCGTCCGCCGCACCCAGGGCAACCAGCGCCAGATTATCGGGCGGATCTCGCAGCGCATTGAGAAGTCGCTGAAGGAAGCGGGTATAACGGGCACGGTGCGAGGTCGCAAGAAGAACCTCTACAGCATCTACCGCAAAATGGCACGGAAACAAAGTTCGCTGAGCGACATCGCGGACGTTTTCGGGTTTCGCCTGATCATGGAAAACACCGACGACTGCTATCGAGCGCTTGGCCTGGTTCACCAGCTGTACAAACCGATGCCGGGCCGTTTCAAGGATTACATTGCAATCCCGCGCGTCAACGGCTACCAGTCGTTGCATACCACCTTGTTTGGTCCGAACGGCATTCCCATGGAGGTGCAGATTCGCACCGAGCAAATGGATCGCGTCGCCGAGCGGGGCGTCGCCTCCCACTGGCAGTACAAGGCGACGGATCAGCAGGTCATTCCGCCGCAGGCGCGCGCGCGGGAATGGTTGAGCAGCATCACGGAACTGCAGGCCGCGGCGAACTCGGAAGAGTTCATGGAAAACGTCAAAGTGGACCTGTTCCCCGACAAGGTCTACGTCTTCACACCGAAAGGCGACATCTTGCGCCTGCCGCGCGGGTCGACCTGCGTGGACTTCGCCTATGCGGTGCACACCGACGTCGGCAACCGCTGTGTCGCCGCCAAGATCGAGCGACGCCTGGTGCCGCTTCGGACTCAACTCGAGAATGGTCAAACGGTCGAGATCATCACGGCGCGCAGCGCGCACCCGAACCCGCGCTGGGTTAACTACGTGGCCACGGCAAAGGCGCGCTACAGTATTCGGCAGTACCTGAAGAATCTGCGCCGCGGCGAGGCCCGCGACCTCGGCCGCCGCCTGTTAAACCAGGCATTACGGGATACCGGCAGCTCGCTGCGCAAGATACCCAAGGACAAGATGCAGGCAACGCTGGACGAGTTCGGCCTGAACAACACAAACGAGCTGTTCGAACAGCTGGGGCTGGGCGAACGGCTCGCGCCGCTGGTCGCCAAGGCTCTGTTGCAAGCGCAGGATGATTCGGCGCTGCCCGGCGAGCGCACACCGATCACGATCGCCGGTACCGAGGGCATGGTGGTCAGCTACGCGCGATGCTGTCACCCGATTCCCGGTGACCCCATCATGGGATACCTCAGCGCTGGCCGGGGCGTCGTGATTCACCGGAACGTTTGCGGCAACCTCGGTGAATTCCGGAAGCAACCGAAGAAATGGATTGCGGTCAACTGGCAGCCGCATATCGACCGTGATTTCCGCATCGAGATCAAGGTCGAAGTCACCAACAAACCCGGCGTCCTTGCCGATGTCGCGGCGCAAATCGGCGATGCGGATTGCAACATCGAGCAGGTTTCCGTGGTCGAGGGTGAAGACGAAGTGGCCGAGCTGCTGTTTTCGATTCTCGTCAAGGACCGCGTTCACCTGGCACGGGTCATTCGCGGTATCCGTCGCATGCCGGCCGTTCGGCGGGTGTTGCGAACCTGCGCCTGATTACGTCCGAGGCAACGACCAATGACCAGAGAACCAGTCCACAGCGACGCGGCGCCCGCTGCGATCGGTACCTACTCCCAGGCAATGCGAGCCGGAGACACGTTGTACATCTCCGGCCAGATCCCGCTGGATCCCGCCAGCGGCGAACTCGTCCACGGCGACATGGCAGTCCAGATTCGGCAGGTCTTCGATAACCTGTCCGCCGTCGCAACCGCGGCGGGCGGCTCATTGAATGACGCGGTGAAGATCACCGTATTCCTGACGGACTTGTCGCATTTCGCGACCGTGAACGAGATCATGGCCGAGTACCTGGAACCGCCCTATCCGGCTCGCGCGGCGCTGGGCGTCGCGTCTTTGCCGAAAGGCGCTGCCGTGGAGGCGGATGCAATCCTCGCGCTCTGAAGTCGCCGCGCCGGCCGCGACACCGGGTATACCCGATGAGCTGAGCGCGCTGCGCGGAGTGGGCCCGGCCCTGGCCGAAAAACTGGGTCGGCTGAATATCTGCCGACCGGAAGATCTCCTGTTTCTGCTGCCACAACGGTATGAAGACCGCACGCGCCTGACCGCTATTGGCGCGTTGCATCCGGGGCAAACCGCGGTCGTCGAGGGGGAAATTTCGCTGACCGAAGTCGTCTACCGGCGACGGCGCAGCCTGTTGTGCAGAATCACCGACAACACCGGGCAGTTGACGCTGCGGTTGTTCTATTTTTCCCGAGCCCAGCAGGAAGCGTTACAGCGCGGCGAGCGAGTGCGGTGTTACGGCACCGTGCGACCCGGCCCTTCCGGTGCAGAAATGATCCACCCGGAATACCGGGTGTTGCGATCCGGGCAGGCACTGCCGCTGGAAGACCGGCTGACGCCCGTCTATCCAACCACCGAAGGCGTGCAGCAAGCGCGCCTGCGTTCCCTGATCGGCCAGGCGCTGGACCGCTGGCTGCCGCTGTTGACCGACTGGTTGTCCACCGCCACAGCCGAGCTTGGCGACCTGCCCGATCTGATCAGTGCCGTTGATTATTTGCACCGACCGCCACCCGGCGCGGACCTCGCCAGTCTCGCCGCCGGTAGTCATCCTGCGCAACGCCGTCTCGCGATGGAAGAAATGCTGGCACATCACCTCAGTTTGCGACAGGTGCGCGAACGGGCGCGGAGCGATGACGCAATCCCACTGGAATTGGATCCGGAATTGCGGCGACGTTTTCTCGGCAGCCTTGGATTCACGCTGACCGACGGACAGCAAGCAACGCTTGCCGACATCGATGCCGACCTGGCTGATCGCCATCCCATGATGCGGCTGGTCCAGGGCGATGTCGGGTGTGGCAAGACCGTCGTCGCGGCAGCGGCCGGTTTGAATGCCGTTGCAGCGGGCTGCCAGGTTGCGGTCATGGCGCCAACGGAATTGCTGGCGGAACAACATCGCGACAGTTTCTTTCGCTGGCTGGACCCACTCGGCATCCGGGTAGCGTGGCTGACCGGCAGTTTGCGAAAGAAAGCTCGCGATCGGACGCTTGCAGAAATCGCTGATGGCACAGCGCAGGTGATTGTCGGCACCCACGCCCTGTTCCAGGACGGCGTGGACTACGCGCGGCTGGCGTTGGTGATAGTGGACGAGCAGCATCGCTTTGGCGTGCATCAACGCCTGCGGCTGATGGAAAAGAGTCCGGATCACCAGCGACCGCATCAGCTCGTGATGACCGCGACGCCGATACCACGCACACTCGCCATGACGCTCTACGCAGACCTGGACACCTCGGTAATCCGGGAATTGCCACCAGGACGGCAGCCGGTTCGTACCGTTGCCATCAGCGAGGATCGCCGCGGTGAAGTCGTCGAACGCGTGCGTGCCGCCTGCAACGCAGGGCGCCGCGCGTACTGGGTCTGCCCGCTGATCGAAACCTCCGATGCATTACCGTCGCAGGCCGCCGAGGCAACTCATGCAATGCTGACCGAAGCCCTGCCCGGTATCGAAGTGGGCCTGATGCACGGTCGGATGAAGCCGGAGGAGAAGGAACGCACGATGCAGGCTTTCGCGCGCGGCAAGATCGGTGTGCTGGTCGCAACGACCGTTATCGAGGTCGGCGTCGATGTGCCCGAAGCCAGCCTGATGATCATCGAGAACGCCGAACGCATGGGGCTGTCTCAGTTGCACCAGCTCCGCGGTCGGGTCGGTCGCGGGACAACCGAGAGCATCTGCCTGTTGTTGTATCGCAGTCCGCTGGCCCGGCTGGCGCGCGAACGGCTCGATACCATGCGCCGAACCAATGACGGATTCGAGATTGCGCGCAAGGACCTGGAATTGCGGGGACCCGGCGAAGTGCTCGGCACACGCCAGACCGGGTTGATGCAATTCCGCGTCGCCGATCTGATCCGCGACGCCGACCTGGCTGAACCCGTGCAGCAAATTGCGCGTGAACTGCTGGTTGGCTCACCCGAAGCCATCACCCCGATCATGCAGCGTTGGGTGGGCGGTGCGAGCCGCTTCGGACAGGTCTGACTCCGCGGTTGTTGCTATGCTTGGCGACATACCGTACCGACCATGGCTACACCCCGACCTCATTTGCCACCGAGTCTAGGCGGCGAGCTGCGCCGTCAGTCTCTGCTTTACGCACGGCTGATGCGGCTCGATCGCCCCATCGGCATCTGGTTGTTGTTGTGGCCCACGCTGTGGGCGCTGTGGATAGCCAGCGACGGTCAACCCGATCCCCGGATTTTCATCGTGTTCGTGCTTGGTGTGATCGTCACGCGCAGCGCCGGCTGCGTGATCAATGACTTTGCCGACCGCAAATATGACCCCGGCGTCGAACGCACGCGTGACCGTCCCCTGGCGACCGGTGAAGTGGCACCGATCGAGGCGCTCGTGTTGTTCACGGCGCTTGGATTGATCGCTATCGCGTTGGTGCTCACGCTGAATCCGTTGACCCGTGCGCTTGCGGTCGCCGGCGCAGTCCTGATGATTGTGTACCCGTTCACCAAGCGCTTCTTTGTCGCGCCGCAGTTATTGATGGGCGTGGCTTTCGGCTGGGGCGTGCCCATGGCCTTTGCCGCGCAGACGGGCGAAATCCCGCGCCTCGCGTGGTTGATGTTCCTGGCAGTGGTCGTCTGGGCCGTGATGTACGACACCCTGTACGCAATGGCGGATCGCAACGAGGATCTCAAGATTGGCGTTCACTCGACCGCCATCCTGTTCGGCAAAGCGGATCTGTTTATTATTTCGTTGTTACAGGTCACTCTGTTGCTCGCGCTGCTGCTCGTCGGTCAGGTCGCACAACTGGGACAGTGGTACCTGATCGGCCTGGGCTGTGCGGCATTGTTGCTGCTTTATCAGCGCCTGATCATTTCGGAGCGTGAACCCGCACGTTGTTTTCAGGCGTTCCTGAATAACCGTTTCGTTGGTGCTGCCGTCGGCGTCGGCATCTTCCTGGACTACAGTTTCGCGGCGGCCGCCTGAGACCGCATCACTCGAGCGACACACCAGACACTGACCGCTTCGGCGCCGGCCGCACGCAGCGCCACCGCGACGGCGCTGGCAGTGCTACCGGTGGTAATCACGTCGTCGACTATGGCTACGTGGCGACCGGACACGACAGCACGGGCCACGAACGCGTTCCGGGGGTTCGTCCGCCGCAACCGCCCGGAAAGCGTGCTCTGGGCCGGCGTATCTCGCTGGCGTATGCAAGCATTTCGGGCCAGCTTTATTCCCAACCGTCGGGCCACTGGCCGTGCGATTTCGATTGACTGATTGAAGCCACGAGAATGGAAACGGTTCGGATGTAGCGGCACAGGTACCAACAGATCCGGCCACATTTGTGACAACGAACTGGCAGAACCCAATGCCCAGAGCAAGGCGTCACCGCTGGCGCGGGCCAGGTCGGGCCGGGCGTGAAACTTGGCGTCAACAATGAGTCTGTCGACAGGATACTCGTACACCAGCGCAGCAAAAACGCGATCGATGCACTCGAGCCGTAAATCGTCACAGGCGCAAACGGCGCGCTCCGCGGCCCCGGTCAGCGCGGCGCCGCATCGGTCACAGCGCGGATCGATCCACGGCATATCGGCCAGGCACGGGGTGCACAGGTTGCGATAACCGGCCTCCATACCGCAAAGCACACAGCGGCGTGGCAGGAGACGCTTTAGCCAATAGTCAACTTTCGAAGGCATGCCAGGTTGACAGCATCCGGATGCGTTTCGATACTCGTTTCATTAGAGGCCGCCGGGCGTTCCGGCCGCCACCCTGTTTTCTGCTGAGAAATCAAGCAAATGCCGAACCTCGAGACAATTCAGGCGGGCCGGATCCGCACCGACTGGCAATTGAATGAAGTGCGCGAACTGTTCGCTTTGCCCTTCAGCGACCTGCTGTTCACCGCCCAGCAATGCCACCGACGGTATTTCGATCCGACCGAAGTACAAATCAGCACGTTGATGAGCGTGAAGACCGGCGGCTGCCCGGAAGACTGCGCCTACTGCCCCCAGAGTGCGCATTACGACACCGGTGTTGACGGCGAGCACATGGCTCCCCTGGAAGAGGTCGTAGCCGCTGCTCGCAACGCCCAGGCGAATGGCGCGACCCGCTTTTGCATGGGCGCGGCGTGGCGCAGTCCGAAGCCGAAAAACCTGTCGCGTATCAGGGAGATGATCAGCGCGGTACACGCACTCGGCATGGAAACCTGCGCGACGCTGGGCATGCTCGATCGGGAGCAGGCTGAATCATTGCGCGCGGCCGGACTCGACTATTACAACCATAACGTCGACACGTCGGAATCGTATTACCCGAGCATCATTACGACGCGCACCTATCGTGAGCGGCTGGATACGCTGCAGGTCGTGCGTGATGCCGGGCTGCAGGTCTGTTGCGGCGGCATCCTGGGTATGGGCGAATCCCCGGAAGACTGGGCGGAAATGCTGCATACCCTGGCCACACAACCCGAACACCCCGGCAGTGTGCCGATCAACCAGCTGGTACGGGTGCCGGGTACGCCGCTGGCGGATGCGGGATCGGTGGATCCGCTGGATTTTGTCCGCGTGATCGCGGTTGCCCGCATTCTGATGCCGGGTTCGCACGTGCGCCTGTCGGCCGGGCGCGCGGAGATGTCGGACGAAATGCAGGCACTCTGTTTTCTCGCGGGTGCCAATTCCATCTTCTATGGCGACAAGCTGTTGACCACGGCCAATCCGGACAAAAACGACGACCTGGAACTACTGCGCCGACTCGGCATGCAGCCCGAAGCGCCAACCGTCGCGGCCACGACACGGGCCGCGGCCGGTTAGCGCCGATTGGCCGGGCATGGCCGGCCCGCAGCAAATCAGACTGCGTCGTCGCCATCGACAGGCGGCCGGCTCGTTTCGTGATGGCGAGTTTTTTCACCGGGAAGCCCGGACGCGACTGCTCGACCGACTCGAATTGATCGATTTGCAGCCGGCGCGGTGCCTCGACCTCGGCGCGGGACCGTTGCTTGCCGTCGCCGGCCTGCGACAACGGTTTCCGCAAGCCACGTTACTTGCAGCAGATCACGCCATCGAGATGCTGCGCGACGTTGATCCGGAGACGCGCCCGGTAGCAAGGATTTGCGCGGCCGGTGAACAGCTGCCACTGTCCGACCGCTCGATCGACCTGGTTTTCAGCAACTTGATGCTGGCCTATTGTCGCGATCCGCGACCAGTGCTGGCAGAGATTCACCGGGTGCTCGCGAGTCCGGGCCTGTTCACCTTCGCCACTCTGGGCCCGGGTTCTTTTCAGCAACTACGTGCTGCGTGGGCCGCGGCCGACAGGTACACGCACTGCCCACCGCACCCGGATATGCACGATCTTGGCGATCTGCTGGTGCATTCGGGATTCGCGGAACCTGTCCTGGATACCGAAACATTGACGGTCACCTATCCGGACCTGCAGCGCCTGCATGCCGACCTCCGCGCCGTTGGATCCGTCAATCACTCGGAAGCACGTAATCCAGGGCTGACCGGTCGGCGTGCTCATGAGGTTTTGCTGCGATCGCTGGATCGGGCACGCGATAGCGAGGGCCGGATTCCACTGACACTGGAACTCGTTTTCGGGCACGCCTGGATCGGGTCGTCGCGACCCACAGCCCCGACCGGTGAAGTCAGCGTGCCGCTCGCCGAGCTCAGGCGTCGAAGACCTTCGTAGCATTGACCATAAGCGCCTGAATATATTAAACAAATGCTTAGCCAATCGGGCATTCCGCAATTGCATGACCCAAGGTCATCAAGTACCATTCGCGCGCTTCGTCTGGAGGGCCGTGGGGGTTTAACGGTACTAGCTAAACGGGAACAGTCAGTGCATTCATTTGAACTACGCCCGAACTGCTCCCTGACCCCGCGAACCGCGACGCTGTTCTTTTTGAGCATGCTGGTCATCTCTCTGGGCATCGCCGGCAGCTTCGCCGCCGCTGGATATTGGCCGATCCTTCCTTTTGCCGGACTGGAAATGCTGGCCTTGGGTCTCGCGCTGCGCTGGAGCATGCGCCGCGGCCGACTGCGCGAGGTGATCAGCGTCGACGAGCGACATGTACGAGTCCGCAAGACCGGTGTGAACCGGCAACGGGACTATGAATTCAGCCGCCCCTGGACGAGGGTGGAGTTGATGCAGCCGCCAACGCCGCACTGGCCGACGCGGTTGCTGCTGCGGTCGATGGGTCGCAGCGTGGAAGTGGGTGCATTTCTGACCGACGACGAACGCGATGGACTGAAACAGAGACTCGCAGAAGTCATCGATAGGCGTTGAGTTATACAAGAGGCGAATCGTCCCGGTTGCAAATACAGGAATAGGTAGAGTGCAGAAGATCAATTGGTTAAGCAGGTACGGCGCGGCGCTGCTGGTGGGCTTGCTCGGTGGCAATGTGCTACAGGCTCAGGAACGCTCGTCACTCAACATGCCAGTCGGCGTCACCGATGTCAGTCAGAAGGTTTTCGACCTTCACATGCTGATTCTGTGGATTTGTGTCGTGATCGCCGTGGTCGTATTCACCGCGATGATCTACTGCATGGTGAAGTTTCGGAAGAGCCAGGGCGCCGTGCCATCCGGACCGAGTCACAGCACGCTGGCGGAGATCATCTGGACCGTCATCCCGGTACTGATCCTGGTCAGCATGGCAGTGCCCGCCGCCCGCACGCTGGTGGAAATCGAGGACACGCGCGATACGGAGATGACGGTCAAGATTACCGGCTATCAATGGAAGTGGCACTACGAATACCTGGATGAAGACGTAGGCTTTTTCAGCAGCCTGGCCGCCGACAGTAATGCCGCGCGGCAGTTGGGCTCCAGCATCGATCCCGCCACCGTGGAGAATTACTTGCTGGATGTCGACAACCCATTGGTTGTCCCCACCAATACCCGTATCCGCTATCTGATTACTTCCAATGACGTCCTGCACGCCTGGTGGATGCCGGATTTCGCAGTAAAGAAGGACGCGATTCCCGGTTTCATCAACGAGGGCTGGTTCGAAGTCAATGAGCCCGGCGTGTACCGCGGCCAGTGCGCGGAACTATGCGGCAAGGATCACGGCTTTATGCCAATCGTGGTCGAAGCACTGCCGCCGGCGGACTATAGAGCGTGGCTGGCGAGCCAGAAAGGAGCCATCTGATGAGCGACGCAACGACTCACGACACCCACGAGCATCACGATCACGGTCCCGATAGGGGGCTGATGCGCTGGATCACGACCACCAACCACAAAGACATCGGCACGCTGTACCTGATCTTTGCGTTCGTGATGCTGTTCGTCGGCGGCGCCATGAGCCTGGTGATTCGCGCCGAGTTGTTCCAGCCGGGGCTGCAGTTCGTCAACCCGGATTTCTACAACCAGATGGTGACGATGCACGCCCTGATCATGGTGTTCGGCATGATCATGCCGGCCTTTGTTGGCTTCGCGAACTGGATGATCCCGATGATGATCGGCGCGCCGGACATGGCGTTACCGCGGCTGAACAACTGGTCCTTCTGGATCCTGCCATTTGCCGGCGTGCTGCTGCTGTCGACGCTATTCATGGACGGCGGCGGACCGGCTTCCGGCTGGACGCTGTATCCGCCGCTGGTGTTGCAGACCGGTGACGCGCTGCCGTTCGCAATATTTGCGGTGCACCTGCTCGGCGTGTCGTCGATCATGGGCTCGATCAATATCATCGTGACCATTCTGAACATGCGGGCGCCGGGCATGACGCTGCTGAAAATGCCGATGTTCGTCTGGACCTGGCTAATCACGGCCTACCTGCTGATCGCGGTGATGCCGGTGCTCGCCGGTGGCGTCACCATGCTGCTGACGGACGCGTTTTTCGGCACCAGCTTCTTCCAGGCCGCCGGCGGCGGCGACCCCGTTCTGTTCCAGCACATTTTCTGGTTCTTCGGGCACCCCGAGGTCTACATCATCATCCTGCCCGCATTCGGCATCATCTCGCAGATTATTCCGACCTTCTCGCGCAAGAAGCTGTTCGGCTACGAGTCGATGGTGTTTGCGACCGGTTCGATCGCGTTCCTGTCATTCATCGTATGGGCCCATCACATGTTCACGGTCGGCATGCCGTTGGCCGGGCAGTTGTTCTTCATGATGTCGACCATGCTCATCGCGGTACCGACGGGTGTGAAGGTCTTCAACTGGACGTCGACGATGTGGAAGGGCTCGCTCAGCTTCGAGACGCCGATGCTGTTCGCGCTCGGTTTTCTGTTCCTGTTCACGATCGGCGGTTTCTCGGGCCTGATGCTCGCGATCGCGCCGGCCGACTTCCAGTACCACGATTCGTATTTCGTCGTTGCCCATTTTCACTATGTGCTGGTGCCGGGCGCGTTGTACGGTGCCATCGCCGGCGCCTATTACTGGCTGCCGAAGTGGACTGGCTACATGTACGACGAGACACTCGGCAAGTGGCACTTCTGGTTATCGACGATCTTCGTGAACCTGACCTTTTTCCCGCAGCATTTTGTCGGCTTGGCCGGCATGCCGCGACGAATCCCCGACTATGCGGTGCAGTTCACCGATTTCAATGCGATGTCGAGCATCGGTTCTTTCGGCTTTGGCTTTTCACAGCTCCTGATGGTCTACATCGTGATCAAGTGTGTGCGGGGCGGTAAAAAGGCCACCGATCAGGTTTGGGATGGCGCGGACGGGTTGGAGTGGACGGTCCCGTCACCAGCGCCGTACCACACCTTCGATGACGCACCAGTGGTCAAGTAAGCCGTGAGCGAAGTAATGGTAGATCTCCCGGACGAAGCACGGCGACGGCGACGCGCCCGGCGCACCGCCGTATTCCTTGCGCTGGTTGCCCTGGCGTTTTACGGCGGCTTCATCGCGATCGGAGTGCTGCGCTCGTGAGCACTACAGGACCACGGCAAGGGCATCGCCAACTCGCCGGCCGCCTCGCGCTGCTGGCCGTCGCAATGTTCGGCTTCGGTTACCTGCTGGTACCGCTGTACGACATCCTGTGCGAAGTTACCGGCATTGGTAACCGGACGGGCACGCCAACGGCTGACGTCGTCGTCGAGGTGCGGCCGGATACCAGCCGCACGATTACCGTCGAGTTCGTGGCAAACCTGAACCAGTATGCGCCCTGGGAGTTCCAGCCGGCGACGGCCATGATGGAAGTGCATCCGGGCCAGTTCTACGACACCACGTATTTCGCGCGGAACCTGACCGACCGGAAGCTCGTCGGCCAGGCGGTACCGAGCGTCGCGCCCGGCCAGGCCAACAAGTTTTTCAAGAAAGTCGAGTGTTTCTGCTTCACGTCGCAGGAATTCGCGGCGCAGGAAGGTCGGGACATGGGGCTGCGATTCATGGTCGACCCGGATCTGCCGGCTTACATTGATCGCATCACGCTGTCTTACACGTTTTTCGCCAATCAGAATGTCGCGCTGAATACCGGCGCACCAAGGTAGCCAAGGGGATCTTCAGGATGGCTCACGCTGAGAACAAGTATTACATCCCGCACGGGACCAAGTGGCCGATCATTGGTTCGACCGGCCTGTTCATTTTGTTCGCCGGGGTATCGGTCTGGCTGAACGGCGGCGACGCAACTTTGATTTCGCTGGCTGGTGCCGGGCTTGTCATCCTGATGATGTTTCTGTGGTTCAGCGAGGTCATCGACGAAAGCGAGTCCGGCACATACAACGTGCAGGTGGATAAATCGTTCCGCATGGGGATGTTCTGGTTCATCTTCTCGGAAGTCATGTTCTTTGCCGTGTTCTTCGGTGCGCTCTTTTACGCCCGGCAGCTGGCGCTACCCTGGCTCGGTGGTGAAGGCAATAACCTCTTCACGGGGTCGTTGCTGTGGCCCGAGTTCGAAAGCGAGTGGCCGAGCAACGGCCCGGCGAACGTCGGTGGCGATTTCGAGTCCATGCCCGCCTGGGGCCTGCCGGCGCTGAATACAATTATTCTGCTGACCAGCGGCGTGACCATCACGATTGCACATCACGCCCTGAAGGACAGCAAGCGCGGTGTGCTCGCGGTATTCCTGGCGTTGACCTTCCTGCTGGGATTCCTGTTCATCGGCCTGCAGGCCGAGGAATACATCCATGCCTATCAGGACCTCAATCTCACGTTAACCAGTGGCATCTACGGTTCGACGTTCTTCATGCTGACCGGCTTCCACGGTATGCATGTGACAATCGGGGCAATCATGTTGCTGGTGATCTGGCTGCGTTGTCTGCGCGGGCATTTCACGCCGAAGCAGCATTTTGCTTTCGAGGGTGTCGCCTGGTACTGGCACTTCGTGGACGTGGTCTGGCTGGGACTGTTTATTTTTGTCTATTGGCTTTGATGGATAGTTAGCGGCGAGATGGCCTATTGCGGTACGACGCCATGGGGCTGAATAAGCCCCTGCGACCACGCGAACATCAACAATACGAACAGCGCTACTGATAGCGAAATACGCCACGTCAACGCTCGCGCCATCCGGTCGGACTTGCCTTCGTCCTTCACCATGCACACCAGGCTGTAGCCAAGGCTGGCCAGGATGCCCAGCAGCAACACGATGATCAGCGCCTTTATCATTGTCAGAGTCAGTTACCGATGCGGGCCGCAAGCGTAACATTCCGACCGCCACTGTGGGCGAGCCTCGGGCTGGTGGCCGCTTGCTCGCTGTTCATTGCCGCTGGAATCTGGCAACTCGGTCGCGCCGACGAGAAACGGGCCCTGCTGGCAAGTTTCGCGGACGGGGCTGCCGACGACATGCTGGATGGCCCGGTGCCAGACAGCCGGATGTCGGCCCTGCGATACCGTCGCATCCGGCTGCAGGGTCGCTTCGACAGCACCCGCCAGGTACTGCTGGATAACGTGGTCGTCGACGGTCAGGCCGGCTACCACGTGTTGACACCCTTGCGCACCGAAACCGGCTCCGTGCTGGTCAACCGCGGCTGGGTGGCGGCCGATCCTGACCGAAGTGTGCTGCCGGACATAAAGGTCAGCGAAGCGCCCCGGCAGATCACCGGCCAGCTCGATCGCCTGCCCGTGCCCGGCATTCGACTGGAGCCGCCCGCCGCGGATGCGCGCGCCGCCTGGCCCCGGCGGGCGCTGTTTCCAACAGCAGGGCAGCTGACGGCACAGATCGGCTACCCTGTAATGGACTACCAGGTCTTGCTGGCGCCGGATGCGGCGGACGGATTTCGCCGTGACTGGCAACCAACGACAATGACGCCGGACACGCACCTGGGTTACGCCGTGCAGTGGTTCGCGTTCGCCATTGTGTTGGCCGCGATTTATGTCGTCGTGAATTTGAAGAGATCGGTGAATTGACTGATATCAATCCCCAACCGGGCACCGAACGACCCCGCAAGTCCGGCCGCCTGCAGCTGATGATGCTGGCGCTGGTCTTTTTCGGCCCGGTCGCGGTAGCTCTGCTGATGTATTACACCGGGTTCTGGATTCCGTCCGGCAGCGTGGAAAACGGCACGTTGATCACACCAGTGCGTCCGGTGCCGGCAGGCCTGTTGGCCGCCGACGATCCGGATGCGGCGCTGCGTTTTGCCGGCCGCTGGTCGCTAGTTATTGCAGAGCCCGGCGATTGCGACGCGGACTGCCGCGACACACTCTACGAGACCCGGCAATTGCGGCGCGCGCTGGGCCGCGACATGGATCGAGTTCAGCGTATCTGGCTGGTCAGTGAGGGCCAGGCCGATGGTGCTTTTCTGGCCGAGGAACATCCGGACCTGCAGGTACTCGGCGCGGACCACGCGTCGAATAGCCAGCTGGCGGAAATCATCGGGCCACGGCAGCGGGGCGAGATCTTCCTCGTGGACCCGATTGGCAACCTCATGATGCGCTTTTCGCCCGAGCTGGACATGCGGGCAATGCACACAGATTTGAAGCGACTATTAAAAGTCTCAAGGATCGGCTGATGTACAACTGGTACGTAAGATTGTGTTATGCGGCCTGCGCCTGTGCGCTGGTTGTCGTTGTACTTGGCGCCTATGTGCGCCTCACCGATGCGGGCCTTGGCTGCCCGGACTGGCCCGGTTGCTACGGCGAATTGATCCTGCCCGGCGGTGACGCCGAACGGGCCGCGGCGCAGGAAGCCTTTCCGGATCGACCGCTGGATGCGGGTAAAGCCTGGCGAGAGATGATCCACCGTTACCTGGCGACGACACTAGGATTCCTGATCACGCTGATCGCTGTATTCGCCTGGCTGAACCGGCGCGAACCCGATCAACCCGTGATATTGCCTCTGGTGCTGTTCGGTGTGGTGGTCTTCCAGGGTCTGCTGGGCATGTGGACCGTGACCTTGCTGTTGAAACCGCTGATCGTGATGGCCCACCTGCTGGGTGGACTGACCACAACAGCAATGCTGTTCTGGCTGATCCTCGAGTCACGCCGGCGGGAAGGCAAACCGACCGTACCGGCCTATTCCGGCATCGCGCTGGCTGGACTCGTCGTGCTGGTCTGTCAGATCGCGCTGGGAGGCTGGACCAGTTCGAACTATGCGGCGCTGGCCTGTCCGGACCTGCCAACCTGCGGCGGCGAATGGTTTCCGTCGAATGCAGATTTCGCGGAGGGCTTCGTGATGTGGCGCGGTCTTGGCGTGGATTATGAGTTCGGCGTACTCGAAGCGCCGGCGCGGGTTGCGATTCATTACACCCATCGCATGGGCGCCTTGGTAGCGACCCTGCTACTGGGTTTCCTGGGTCTTCGGTACCTGCGGAGCCGACAGGCCGTGCTGAGCCGTGCCGGCTTGTTCGTGTTGCTCGCGCTCGGTGGGCAAGTGCTGCTGGGTCTCGGCATCGTCTGGTTCGGACTGCCGCTGAGTCTCGCGACGTTGCATAACGGCGTCGCCGCCCTGTTGTTGTTGGCGATGCTGAACCTGAACCACGCCATCGCGCGCACGCCATCGCCCGCATGAGCAGGTCGCCGCGGTGTCGCGCACCAACATATCGGTACTGATTGCCACCGCGTTGCTAGGCGTGTTGCTCGTGCTGGTCTGGCAACTGGCCGACGACCTGGCAAGGCCGCCCCCGGCAAACGCACCGCCATCGGCCGATACCACAACCGACAGTTTTATCGAGAGCATCACCGTGCCGCTGCCCGACCGGGCGGAACCTGAAACCGCAGCGACGCCGGCCGGTATCAGCCGCATCGCGAACTACGACGAGTTCGTCAGCCTGCTATTCAGTCGAGGTGTCAACGGCGTGCAGGAGCTCGGAATCACGGCCCGATGGTATCAGTCACGTGGATTCCTGGGTGCCGATTCGTTACTGGGGATCACCGCTGATGACGCACCGCTGGTCTATTACGAATCCCTGGACGATGCGACCCTGGATGGCTTGCGCCAGGCGGGCGATGTCGGCGCCACCCAGGTGCTGGCTTCGCGACGGGCTCTCACGGATCCGTTCGAAGCCATCGATCTCTATACCGAAGCTGCCGCTCTGGGTTCCGTGTTCGCCTATTTGCAGCTCGCTTCCCTGCACGACACACTGAGTGCGGTACCGCTGAGTAATCTTAGTGAAAACCGCGAAATGTACCTGCGCCTGGCCGAGATGCGCCGCAGTGCGAGGGTGGAATCGTTCGCTTACGCGATGGCCGCGCTCCGCGACGGCGGTCCGCCGCTCGCCGACCCCGACGTCGTCATGTGGGTCAATCGGCTGTACGACAATGTTCCCGAACAGTTACGCGCCGACGCCTGTGCGACTTCGGAGAAAATCATTCTCGAGGGGGGCTCGCGCCGTCGCGCCGCCGGCCAGTCACCGCTCAACGCCGAGCCTCCCCCCGTGTTCCTGTCCGTGCCCGATCTGCCCGATCTGTTGCCTTGCGCGGATACGGGGTTTGGCTACTACAGCATGCTGGATCTCAGCGCCTGCAAATCAGAAACGGTTCAGGACGGCCAGGGGCTGGCCCGCGAATTGTTCTTGTGCCCGAACTGATTAGCAATAAACTCCACGGATGGATGTCACGCCGATCATCGACCCGCTGAACGAGGCGCAGCGCGAGGCCGTCACCGCCCCGGATGGACCGCTGCTGGTAGTCGCCGGCGCCGGCAGCGGCAAGACGCGGGTCCTCGTACACCGCATCGCGTGGTTAATACAGGTGGAAAACGTCTCACCGCTGGGTGTGCTCGCGGTGACTTTCACAAATAAGGCCGCCGCCGAGATGCGCAGCCGCATCGAAGCCCTGCTGGGCGTGCCAATTGACAACTTGTGGGTCGGGACTTTTCACGGCCTGGCTCACCGCCTGCTGCGTCGGCATTGGCGGGAGGCCGGCTTGCCGAATTCGTTCCAGATCATCGATGCCGAGGATCAGCAGCGCATGATTCGCCGCCTGGTTCGCGACCTGGAACTCGATGACAGCACCTGGGTACCACGCGAAATACAGTGGTTCATCAACGCGCAAAAAGACGAGGGCCTGCGACCGGCAAACGTGCCGGACAACAACGATCCCAATCGCCGGCAACTGATTCGCCTGTATCGCCTGTACCAGGAAGCCTGCGAACAGTCAGGCCTTGTGGATTTCGCGGAGCTGTTGTTGCGCGCCCACGAACTGTGGCTGCATAACCCGGAGTTGCTGGAAAGATATCGACGGCGCTTCCGCCATTTGCTGGTCGACGAGTTCCAGGATACGAATTCGATACAGTATGCATGGCTGCGAGTGCTCGCCGGCGATACCGGTGTGCCGTTCGTGGTCGGCGATGACGATCAGTCGATCTATCGGTGGCGCGGTGCACGCATGGAACACCTGATGCGCTTTCAGAAGGACTTCCCGGGCGCATTGATCGTGAAGCTGGAGCAGAACTATCGCTCCACCGGCACGATTCTGAAGGCTGCCAACGCGATCATCGAACACAACAGCAGCCGCCTCGGCAAGGAACTCTGGACCGACGGCAGCGACGGCGAACCGATCAGGCTCTATAACGCTTACAACGAACGCGACGAAGCCGCGTTTGTCATTGGCCGCATCCAGGACTGGGTCGGCCAGGGCAATCAGCGCGCGGAGACCGCGGTGCTTTACCGGTCTAACGCCCAGTCGCGGGTGTTCGAAGAGGCGCTGTTGCAGGCCAATCTGCCGTACCGTGTCTACGGTGGCTTACGGTTCTTCGAACGCGCCGAAATCAAGGACGCGCTAGCGTATCTGCGCTTGATCGCCAGTCGCGACGACGATGCCTCGTTCGAGCGCATTGTGAATGTGCCCGCCCGCGGTATCGGCGCGCGCACGGTCAATACAATTCGTGAATACGCGCGGGCCTACGGCGTGCCCCTGTGGCAATCAGCCTGCTCACTGGCTGGTAACCAGCTCAGCGGCCGGGCATCGAACGCGATCCAGGGTTTCATCAAGCTGATCGACCAAATGGACAACGACACCCGGAACGTGGATCTGCACGAGCAAATCGACCACGTGATTCGGCGCAGTGGCCTCGTGGAACACTATCGCAAGGAACCGCGCGAACGCGCAGAAGCCCGGCTGGAAAACCTCGATGAACTGGTCAGCGCCGGCCGCGGCTTCGAGCCCGGCGACGAGGGTGAAGACATGTCCGCACTGGATGCCTTCCTCGCGCATGCGGTGCTCGAGTCGGGCGATACCCAGGGGGATGCCTGGGAGGATTGCGTGCAGCTAATGACGTTGCACACGGCCAAAGGTCTCGAATTCCCACTGGTCTTTATCACCGGCATGGAGGACGGACTGTTTCCGCATCGCCGCTCACTGAATGACCCGGGCTCGCTGGAGGAAGAGCGGCGCTTGTGCTACGTCGGCGCGACGCGGGCGATGCAGACCTTGTATCTGACCTATGCCGAACAACGCCGGCTGCACGGCGTCGACAGTTTCGGTTCACCATCGCGGTTCATTGGCGAGATCCCGGCAGAGCTGATCGAGGAAGTCAGGCCCAGCATTCAGATTTCGCGTCCGCTGCATCGACGCAGCGTTCCGGCCCGGCACCAGCAGGAGCCGCTTGAAGAGGGCGGGCTGCGACTCGGTCAGCGGGTCCGGCATGACAAGTTCGGCGACGGCGTCGTGCTGAACTACGAGGGCGCCGGCGCGCACGCCCGGGTGCAGGTCAATTTTGAGACCGCCGGCACCAAATGGCTGGTCATGTCTTATGCCCGGCTGGAAGTCATGTAGAATGGCGGCCGCGCGCGGAGTGCGTCGAGCAAATCCATGAGAATCCTTATCCTGGGCGCCGGTCAGGTCGGTTCCACGGCCGCTTATCAGCTGGCCCGACAGGAAGCCAATGAAGTCACCATCGTGGACAAGGACGCGACCGTGCTGCGCGGCCTGCAAGACCGGCTGGATATTCGCACCGTCGTGGGCCACGCGGCTCATCCGAACGTCTTGCAGCGCGCCGGCGCGAAAAACGCCGAGATGGTAATCGCGCTGACCAGCAGCGACGAGGTCAACATGATCGCCTGCCAGGTCGCGTATACCTTCTTCGGCACGCCAACGAAGATTGGTCGCATCCGCAGTGCAGAATACCTGCGCTCGATCGACAAGGATCGGGCGCTGTTCGCCCAGGAAGCTATCCCGGTCGACGTCACCATCGCGCCGGAACAGCTCGTCACGGAGCACATCCAGGAGCTCATTCACTTCCCCGGCGCATTCCAGGTTCTCGATTTTGCCGAAGGCAAGGTCAGGCTGGTGGGCGCACGCGCATTGAGCGGCGGCCTGCTGGTCGACCAGCAGATCAAGTCGCTGAAAGAACACATTCCCGGCGTGGAGACCCGGATCGCCGCAATCTATCGACAAGGTCAGACCATCTCGCCCGACGGCAGCACGTTGATCCGGGAGAATGACGAAGTCTTTTTCATTGCCGCGCGGGATGACATCCGCCTGGTCATGGGCGAAATGCGGCGGCCGGAAGACACGGTCCGCCGGGTGACGATCGCCGGTGGCGGCGCGATTGGCTTTCGTCTCGCGCGTCGACTCGAGCAAACCAATCAGGTCAAGGTGATCGAGCGCAACCAGAGCCGCGCCAAGTACATTTCCGAAAGGCTCAGCAAGGCCATTGTCTTGCACGGCGACGCCGCTGACGAGGAACTCCTGCTCGAAGAGAATATCGACAGCGCGGACGTGTTCGTGTCGCTGACCAATGCCGAGGAGGCCAACATCCTGTCGGCCATGCTGGCCAAGAAGCTTGGCTGCAACAAGGTCATGGCATTGATAAATCGGCCGGCCTATGCCGACCTGGTTGAGGAAAGCGGCACGATCGACGTGGCGGTGTCGCCGCAGCAGATTACGATCAGCGCCCTGCTGTCACACGTGCGCCGCGGCGACGTGGTGAAAGTACACTCACTGCGCCGGGGCCGGGCAGAGGCCATCGAGGCTATCGCGCATGGCACGTCCAGCCAGTCGCGCGTCGTCGGACGGCATATTGAGGACATTGCGCTTCCGGACGGTGTGACAATCAGCGCGATCTTCCGCAAGGACCGGGTACTGCAGGCTCACCATGACACCGTGATCGAAACCGGCGATCACGTCATCATGTTCATTACCGACCGCCGTCAGACGACGGAAGTCGAACGGTTGTTTGAAGTCGACGTGGATTTCTAAGCCGCTTGCGCATTGCCGTCACGCAAAGGATCGTTGGTCTACTGCTGATGATGTTCAGCAGCAGTATGCTGCCGCCTGTCATCGTATCCCTGATTTTCGATGACGGCGCGTCGCTGGCCTTCATCTATGGGTTTGCGGTGACGTTTGCGGCCGGGCTGCTGGTCTGGTTCCCGGTCCGCAACGATCGGCGCGAACCGCGCCTGCGCGACGGCTTCCTGATTGTCGCCGCGTTCTGGGTGGTGTTGGGAAGTTTCGGGTCCGCGCCGCTGATGTTCGCGTCAGAACCCAGTCTGACCGTCACGGATGCAATGTTCGAAGCGGTCTCGGGACTGACGACGACCGGGGCCACGATTCTGTCCGGTCTGGATTCGTTGCCGCGTAGCATTCTGTATTATCGGCAACAGCTGCAATGGTTTGGGGGCATGGGCATCATCGTTCTGGCCGTAGCCGTGCTGCCAATGCTCGGCGTCGGTGGCATGCAGCTCTACCGCGCGGAGACCCCGGGTCCGGTCAAGGACACGAAGCTGACGCCGCGCATTACCGAAACGGCGAAGGCACTCTGGTACATCTACCTCGGCCTGACCATCGCTTGCGCCTTTGGTTACTGGGCAGCCGGCATGGGCGTATTCGACGCCATCTGTCACAGCTTCAGCACCGTTGCGATCGGCGGTTTCTCGACGCACGACGCCAGCATCGGCTTCTTTGACAGCGAACTGATCGACCTCGTGGCGGTGCTGTTCATGTTCCTGGCCGGCATCAACTTTTCCCTGCATTTCGTTGCGTGGCGGAATTTTTCAATTCGCCATTACTTCAATGACCCGGAGATACATGCCTACTGCACGGTATTGGCGGGCATGCTCGTTTTTGTCGTGCTGACCCTGTACCTGGCGAATCAATACGACCTCCTCGCAGACAACTTTATCAACGGGCTTTTCCAGGTCGTGTCGATCGCTACCACCACCGGGTTCACCACGACGGACTTCTCGGCCTGGCCAGGGGCGCTGCCGGTACTGCTGCTGTTCTCCAGTTTTGTTGGCGGCTGCGCCGGGTCGACCGGTGGCGGCATGAAGGTCATTCGCGTGCTGCTGCTGTACAAGCAGGGCTTGCGTGAAGTGCGGCGGCTGGTGCATCCCAGCGCGGAGGTGCCGGTCAAGCTGGGCAATACGCCCGTGCCACAGAGAGTTGTCGACGCGGTCTGGGGTTTCTTCGCGGTTTACGTCGTGCTGTTCGTGATCATGATGGCGATCCTGCTGGCCACCGGTCTGGATCAGGTCACGGCCTTTTCTGCGGTCGCCGCGAGTCTGAACAACCTCGGTCCGGGGCTTGGCGACGTTGCGACCGGCTTCAGTTCGGTGAATGACATCGCCAAATGGGTCTGCATTGCGGCGATGTTATTGGGTCGCCTCGAGATCTTCACGTTGCTGGTGCTCGTTTCGCCGACCTTCTGGCGGCCCTGAGCCATGGATCACATCGCCACGGTCCTCGAACGCGTCAATCGTATCGTGGGCCGGACTGTCGCCTGGTTCACGCTGGCGATGGTGCTGGTTACATTCACCATCGTCGTTTTGCGTTACCTGTTCGATCTCGGCTGGATCTGGTTACAGGAGTCTGTCACCTGGATGCATGCGGCCGTATTCATGCTGGCCGCCGGCTATACGCTGACACGTGATGAACATGTGCGGGTAGACGTGTTCTACCGCGATCTGTCCGCTCGCGCCCGCGCCGCGATCGATGCCGCCGGATCGCTGCTGTTTCTCATTCCATTCAACCTGTTCCTGTTGTTTGGCAGCTGGCAATACGTCGCGAATTCCTGGACCCGCGGCGAGACCTCACCGGAAGCCGGCGGCTTGATTTATCCGGCGATCCCGCTGCTGAAATCGTTTATCCCGGTGGCCGCCCTGTTGCTGCTCCTGCAGGCCGTTGTCGTGCTATTGCGCAGTGCGCTGCGGATTTCCGGTCACGGCGAGTCTGCATCCGGCACAGAGCGGGCAAAACTGTGAGCGCTGCGGTGCAAGGCTGAGCATGACCGGCTTGCTCATGTTCCTGGTAGTGATCCTGATCATGCTGGCGGGTTACCCGGTGGCCTTCACATTGGCCGGCACGGCACTGTTGTTCGCTGCTGGCGGTATCCTCACCGGCGCGTTCGACATGGCGTTCCTGGGCGCCATGCCCAATCGTGTTTTCGGCATCATGACCAACGAAACGCTGGTGGCCGTGCCGCTGTTCGTGTTCATGGGTGTAACGCTGGAACGGGCCCGCATAGCGGAAGACCTTCTGGATACGCTGAGCCTGCTGTTCGGCCGCCTGCGCGGCGGCCTGGCTGTCGCGGTTACGCTGGTGGGCATGTTGCTGGCGGCCAGCACCGGCATCGTCGGTGCGACGGTGGTCACTATGGGCCTGTTGTCATTACCCACGATGCTGAAGCGTGGCTATGACCCGTCGATAGCCACCGGAACCATCAGCGCTTCAGGCACGCTCGGTCAGATCATTCCGCCGTCCATCATCCTGGTCTTGCTTGGCGATGTGCTGTCGTCCGCTTATCAGCAGGCACAAATCAGCCAGGGGATTTTCAGTCCCGACACGGTATCTGTCGGCGATCTGTTTATTGGCGCCATTATCCCGGGCCTGCTGCTGGTTGGTTTGTATATCGCCTGGATTCTCACGCTGGCAATTGTGCGCCCCCAAGCCATGCCATCAGGTCGTGGCGATGATGCGGACGCTCCGGTTGGCGCTGCCCTTGCGCTGCGAGTCATGCAGGCGCTGCTGCCACCGCTATTCCTGATTCTTGCCGTGCTCGGCTCGATCATGGGGGGGCTCGCAACCCCGACCGAAGCCGCCGCCGTCGGCGCCGCCGGGGCGTTGCTGCTGGCCACTATCAAAGGGCAACTGGACTGGACGCGCCTGCGCGAAGTCGTCCGCAGCACGACGCGGATCAGCAGCATGGTATTTCTGATCCTGATCGGCGCGTCGGTTTTTTCGCTGGTGTTTCGCGGCTACGGCGGCGACGAGCTCGTGCGCGAGTTCCTGTTGGGACTGCCGGGCGGCACGGTGACTGCAGTTATCGTCGTAATGCTGGTGATGTTCCTGCTTGGATTTGTGCTCGACTTTATCGAGATCACGTTCGTCGTCGTACCGATCGTCGGTCCCGTGCTGTTGTCGCTGGGACTTGATCCAATCTGGCTCGGCATCATGATTGCGATCAATTTGCAGACTTCGTTCCTGACCCCGCCATTCGGTTTCGCGCTGTTCTACCTGCGCGGCGTGGCGCCTGCCGAGGTCCAGACGACGGCCATGTACCGTGGCGTGATTCCCTTTGTGTTGATCCAGCTGTTGGCGCTGCTGTTAATTGCCGTATGGCCAGCCCTGGCAACCTGGTTGCCCGCACAGGTTTATCGGTAACGCCAGCGCCGCCTAGGGCACTGCCGGACCGCCGCCGGTCCAGGAATGACAGTCGGCGCACAACGACAGGAACTCACCGTAGACGGCACTGCGCGTTTCGCTCGAATCAGCCTCGCCGCCAAGTTCACCGAGCTCGCGTACGCGTGTCAGCAAATAGTCGACCTTGGGCTCCTGCTCGGGCAACGCACCGATATCCGCCGATTCGACATCCACACTCGCCAGCACGCCGATACCATCGTTCCAGGCATTGTCGGACGGGCCGATCAGTCCTTCCCACATGCGATCAGCGGCCCACAAGTGACGGCGCATCTGGACGCGCACGCTGTCTCCCTCCGGTGCCGGACGCGTGGCGTCGTCGACGACGCCACTGACATTGTTGGCACGATGGCAGTCGCCACAGGTTCGTGCCATTTCACTCAGCGACGCGGCCGCAAAAACCAGGTGATTCGCAAACGCCGTGTCCAGCGCATGCTGACGCAATTCGGTGACATAGGGCTCCCAGCCAGCCGGCAGATCCGACGCTGGTTCGTGCTCAGCGAGCCAAACGGCCGGCTCACGCATACCGTCGATTTGCCCGGCGATAATGAATTGCTTCACTGCACGAATGGAGCTCATGTGCCGATGCATGTGTTCGCTCAGCGAGGCATCTGCCGATGCGGCACCGTGTTGTGCGGCAACAGCTACGAATGTCGCCGCTATCGCGGCGATGGCAACCGATGCGCGGGATAATCTGCACGTCTTCATATTCTCTCCCGGGTTTGGCAGCCGTCGGCGGCCACGCGCTCTGCCCAAGACACCGTCATCTTATCAGTGCTATGCCCACCGCATGGGTATATCCCGGCCCCGGGCCGTCAATCCAGCGGGACCTCCAATCCCAGGCGTTGATGCCAGGCCGCGATCGACTCGTCTGGATAGTGCGGGAACTGCTTGTCCTGGGGGTCCGCCATCAGCGGCACCCATGAGGCTTTCGAATCAAGCAGCAGGTGTGTGCGTTCCGGTGGCACGGGCAATTCCGAGTCGATCGCCGATGCGAATGGATGCAGCAACTCGGGCCATTCCGGGTCATAGACCCACAATGCGCTGCCGCAGTGCCCGCAGAAGCGGCGCTCACCCCGACTATCGCGTGTCTCGCCCGTTTTCTGATCGCGCAGCCGGGCATGGTAGACACGAATATTCTCCTCGCCCTCGACTTCCAGCGTCCGGGAATCGCCGCTGAGATTGATCGCGTAGCCGCCACCGCCCGCGGTCTTGCGGCAGATTGAGCAATAGCAGAGGTTGAATGGATACGGGTGGCGCGTCTGGACGCGAAACTTCACCCGCCGGCAATGACAGGAGCCTCTCAGTTCCATGTTTATTCCTCCAGCATTTCGTAGTTCGACCATTCGAAGCGCGGCGTGCAGATACACAGAAAGACCAGGTCCTCGTCGCCCGTGTTGCGGATACGCTGCGCGGCGCCCGCTGGAATCCATACGACGTTGCCGGCACAGACCGGCTGCGCTGGGATACCGTCGATCTCGACGAGACCCGTCCCGCTCAGCAGCACGTAGCGTTCCACCGTATCGCGCAGGCGATGCCTGCGGGTTACTGCACCCGGCACCACACGGGCGCGTGCAATGGAGACGGCTGGATCGGCATCGTCATTGGACAACTCCAGGATATGGCAGCGTTCAGCCGTCAAGTATTCGGCCTGTTCTGTGGTCTTTTTTATTGCCGCGTTCTTCATGCTGACTCACTCACGCCCCGATGCGTCAGGACCCACCGCGGCCTGCGAATTCGATGAACCCCAGCAATACTAGCAAGCCGGCAGCGGCGAAGAGCCGCAGCGGCAGAATCTGGTCTGAGCGCCTGACCAGGCGCGGGGCCAGCGCGGCGACACCGGCGAACATCGTCACGGCAATGCTGGTCCGCAAATTCGTGATATCCGGAAAGCTGAAGCACTGCCACGCGTGCCAGGCCAGCGCGGCCAATACGACAAACTGGAATCGTACCGGGTAGCGATCCTGGAACATTCCTCAGACCGGGCAACGCGTCAGCGTCACTTGACCGGGTAGATTTTCGCCATGTCCCGGATTGACCGCTTGATCAGGTCTTTGAGTATTCTTTGATCGATGTCGTCCAGGCGCCGAATATACAGACACGACTTCGCAGTTTTGTATTTGCCGAGTCGCTTCATCAATCCGCCGTAATTGCCGAAGCCATTCATGATGTAGATCGTGAGATTCCGCTTGCGCGGTGAAAACCCGGTAACCGGCCAGTCGCCTTCGCGACCCGACGCATATCTGTAGTGATACTCACCGTAGCCAACGATACTCGTGCCCCACATCCTCGGGCGCTTTCCCGTGACTTCACGAAAAATCTTCACCAGTTCCCGGCAATCGCGTCGCCGCTCGGGGTCGTCGACCGCCTTGATGAATTCACCGACTGGTTGTCGAGTTGGTTGAGTCTTGAGTGCCACTGCTGGTCGGCCGATCGATGCTGACAGCCAGGTACCGGTTCAAACGTCACGAATAACGTGGGCCGCGCAACCCGGGTGTCCGCCCGGACTATTTGTGGGCGATCGGCTTGTCGGTGAACAGGTAGTCCTTGAGCTCCTTGTCGAAGGTTGGATCGCGCCGGCGGATCCATTCCAGGACCATGGCCGCGTGTTCCTTCTCCTCGTCCCGGTTGTGCGCCAGGATCGCTTTCAGGTCGTCGTCCCTGCAGGCATCGACGCGCTGGTTGTACCAGTCGACGGCCTCCAGCTCCTCCATCAACGACACGATCGCGCGGTGCATATCCCGCGTCTCGTCGGTCAGCTCCGCAATTCGTTCGTGATAACCCTCGTTGGCCACGGCGATTCTCCGAGTTTCTTGTTTGCTGGTTGGATATTGCCCTGAGCTTGTCCAGCGTAGCCCAGAATATGTTTACTTGCTACCGTGCGGTCGCGGACTATACGCCCGTAATTACATGAGCGTGGACGTCGGCGCCGATATTGATGCTGTCGGCGCGATCAGCACGACCATTATTCCGGTACCCGCGGCCGCCTGGCTGATGGGATCAGCGCTCGGAATTCTTGGCTTCTGGGGGCGGAAAAAGAAAATGGGCGCCCACGCCTAGCTCTCGAAGAGACTTTAATTGTCGTGGGCCCCGTAGAGAAATTGCAGTGTAGTCGAGACCGTGTGGCAGGGCTATGACACCAGTCACAGTTGTCGCCATCGACTAGCGCTGTTCAGCCCGCATCCCCCACCAGCAAGTCCGGCGCGGTTGGCCGGTTCCGAGCCTCGGCCTGCTGGATGCGCCACAGCTCTGCATACTTGCCATCCTGTGTCAGCAGCTCGCGGTGACTGCCCTGCTCGACCACTGCGCCATGATCGAGCACGACGATCCGGTCCGCATCGACAACGGTCGAGAGCCGGTGAGCGATCACGAGACTGGTATGGCCGGCCGAGATGTTCTCGATGGCTGCCAGGATCGCCTGCTCGGACTTGCTGTCCAGCGACGACGTAGCTTCGTCAAAGATCAGGATTGGCGGCTGCTTGAGCATGGCCCGCGCAATCGCGACGCGCTGTTTTTCGCCCCCCGACAATTTCAGCCCGCGCTCACCGACCAACGTGTCGCCACCCTTCGGCAAACTGGCGATGAACTGCGCCAGGTTGGCGAGGTTGATCGCGTCCCAGACTTCGTCGTCGGTGGCTTCCGGTCGCCCGTAGCGCACGTTCTCGAAAATGCTGTCGTTGAACAACACGGTGTCCTGGGGGACGATGCCGATCGCGGCCCGCAGCGAGTGCTGCGTTACCCGACGCAGGTCCTGACCATCGATCGTGACCCGACCGGCGTCCGGATCGTAAAAGCGAAACACCAGTTTCATTAATGTGGACTTGCCGGCACCGCTGGCGCCAACCACCGCGATTTTCTGGCCGGGCGGCACCGCGAAACTCACGTCATTCAGAATCCGGCGGTCCGGCCGGTAACCGAATGTGACATTGTCGAAACGCAGTTCCCCGCGACTGATTTCGAGATCGCGCGCATCGTCGGCATCCCGGATACCCGGCTCGACCGCGAGCAATTCGAACATGCGCTCGATGTTGGCCATGGAACCTTTGATTTCCCGGTAGATGAACCCGAGAAACCCGAGCGGCATGAACAGCTGGATCATGAAGGCGTTGACCAGCACCAGGTCACCGAGCGTAATTTCCTGCGCCCGGACCTGGAAGGCCGCCAGCCCGATCATACTGGTCTGCGCGACCGCGATAATCATTGCCTGGCCGCTGTTCAGCGTGAATACCGACAACCGGTTCTTGCGCCGCGCAATCTCCCATTTTTCCAGCTCCGTATCGTAGCGCTGCGCTTCGAATTCCTCGTTGGTGAAATATTTTACGGTCTCGAAATTCATCAGGCTGTCGATCGCACGCGTATTGCTGGATGAATCAGCTTCGTTGGCCTCGCGCACAAACTGCGTGCGCCATTCGGTCGCGCGCGCCGAGAACACGCCATAGGCCGTCACCGCGAACAGCGTAATCACCGCGTAGCTCACGCCATAGTTCGCCAGCAGGATGCCGACGACCATCACGATTTCGAAAATGGTCGGCGCAATGTTGAATACAAAGAAACGCATCAGGAAGCTGATGCCGGTGACGCCACGCTCGATATCCCGGGCCAGGCCGCCCGTCTGGCGATTCAGGTGAAAATCCAGGTCCAGAGCGTGCAGGTGCCGGAATACCTGCAACCCGATCCGGCGCATGGCCCGCTCGGTGACCCGACCGAACACCGTGTCCCGAATCTCGCCAAACAGCGTATTGGCAAACCGGGCCAGGCCGTAGGCGATGACCAGGAACAACAGCACGGTCGTCGCCGGTGACGGGCCCTTGCTGATGTCCAGCGAGTCGACGAGGTATTTCTGCAGGAACGGAATAACCAGGATTGCGCCCTTCGCCGCAATCAGGAACAACAGCGCCAGAAACACCCGCGCGCGGTATTCCCACAGGTAGGGCGTCAGCGCATTGAGCACGCGCCAGCTGAAACGCTGTTCCGGTTCGTTGGAAAAATTGCCGTGGCGCATGCGTCGTTATGGTTCGCGCGGGTCTCGCGCCGGATCAATCGTACAGGTGGCAGCTCACCAGGTGTTCTGGCTCGGCAGATCCTGTGCGTTCCAGGTCCGGCGCCAACTGGCGGCATTTGTCCATGACTTTCGGACACCGGGTATGGAACGGGCAGCCCGACGGCGGGTTCATCGGCGACGGGACTTCACCCTCCAGGATAATGCGCTTGCGCCTGGTCTTCGGGTCCGGCACCGGCACCGCGGACAGCAAAGCCTGCGTGTAGGGATGCTTCGGATCCGTATAAAGGTCGGTGGCGGATGCCTGCTCGACGAGTTTGCCCAGGTACATGACGCCGATCACGTCGCTGACATGTTGAATCACGGCCAGGTCATGCGCGATGAACAAAAAAGCAATGTCGTGTGCGGCCTGCAGTTCCTCGATTAGGTTCAGAATCTGGCTCTGCACCGATACGTCCAGCGCCGACACCGGCTCATCTGCAACGATCAGTTCCGGGTTCAGGGCCAGCGCGCGGGCGATACCGACCCGCTGGCGCTGGCCGCCCGAAAACTCGTGCGGGTAACGATTCAGCGCGCGCGGGCTCATGCCCACAACGTCGAGCAACATTTTCACTTTTTCCTCGCGCTCTGCCGGCGTGCCGATACGATGCACGTCCAGCGGCTCGCGAATCGTCTGCGCCACGGTACGGCGCGGGCTGAGCGACGCGTACGGGTCCTGGAAAATCATCTGCATCCGGCGCCGATAGGGCATCAGGTCCTGGCGATCCAGGTTGGCGATGTTCTCACCGTCCAGCACAACCTCACCGTCGGTCGGATCGTGCAGACGAATGATGGCGCGGCCAAGCGTGCTCTTGCCGCAGCCGCTCTCCCCGACGAGGCCGAAAGTGCGGCCACGCTCCAGCGTAAAACTCACGCCGTCGACCGCACGGACGTTCGCCACGACACGCCGGAGCAGCCCGCCGCGCACCGGAAAATACTTTCTCAGGTCGCGGACCTGCAACATGGGCGATGTCCCGGCGGCGTTCATGCCGCACCTTCCCACGGGTGGAAACACGCAAACGCCGCGTCACCATCCCGTCGAAGATCCGGCTCGGCCGCGCGGCATTCGTTGGTTGCCCGCGCACAGCGATCAGCGAAGCGGCAACCCGACGGTAAATGCAACAGGTCGGGCACACGCCCTTCAATGGTCGGCAGCCGATCGAGTTTGTCCGCGCGGATACGCGGAATGGAATCGAGCAAACCGTGCGTGTATGGATGACGCGGGCGGTCAAACAACGGTTCGATCGGCGCTTTTTCCACAATCTTGCCGCAGTACATGACGATTGCGCGCCGGCAGGTTTCAGCGACGACACCGAGATCATGCGTAATCAGGATCACGGCCATGCCGAACTCATCCTGCAGGGCGTTGATCAATTCCAGCACCTGCGCCTGGGTCGTGACGTCCAGTGCCGTCGACGGCTCGTCAGCCACCAGCAACTTCGGGCCGCAGGACAGCGCCATCGCAATCATCACGCGCTGGCGCATACCGCCGGATAACTGGTGCGGGTACTCATCGATGCGGCGCGCCGCGGCCGGGATGCCGACCTTGCCGAGCATGTCGATGGCCTCCCGCCGGGCCTGCTCGGCGGTCAGGCCCTTGTGCCGCTTCAGCACATCCGTCATCTGGCTGCCGACCGTGAAAACCGGGTTCAGCGCGGTCATGGGTTCCTGGAAGATCATCGAAATGTCGCTGCCGCGCACGGCGCGCAGCGCTTCCTCGTCGAGCCCGACCAGTTCGCGACCGGCAAACTGGATTGAACCGGCCGCAATCCGGCCAGGCGGACTCGGAATCAAGCCGAGGATTGCGAGCCCCGTAACAGTCTTGCCGCAGCCTGATTCGCCAACAATCCCGACGGTTTCATTCTCGTGCACATCGAAGCTGATGCCGTCGACCGCTCGCACGGTGCCCTGTGGCGTGGCAAATTCCACGGCCAGATCGCGAACGCGCAACAGCGGTGTACCGCGAGAGACGCTCATTCGCCGGCTACCGTACGCGGATCCAGCGCATCCTGTAGCGCGTCGCTGAACATGTTGAAGGCCATCACCAGCCCGAACAGCAGCGCGGAAGCGGCCAGGAAGTTATTGAAGAAACCCGCCAGCACCTCACGCGTGCTCTCCGCAATCATCAATCCCCAGCTCATGCCTTCCTTCACACCGATACCGAGGAAACTCAGGATGACTTCGCTTTTGATCGCCGCAACGAAAGTAATGGTCGCCTGGACCAGCAGGATGTGGGAAGTATTCGGCAGGATATGGCGAAAGATAATCACGACCTCCGGCACGCCGATCGCGTGTGCTGCCTCAACGTACTCCTGGCCGCGCAGCTTGATGACTTCACCGCGAATCAGGCGGCCTGCCGTGATCCAGAACGTTGCGATCATCGCAATGTGCATCGCGTAAGGTGTATCGCCGAGCGAATACGCAATCGCGGCGACGAAGAGGATGAACGGGATCGAATCCAGTACGCCCATGATCCAGATGATCAGTTCGTCGATCCACGACCCGCTGAAAAAGCCCGCCAGCGCGCCCAGCACACCACCGAGCGCAGTCGCCAGCACGGCCACCACCAGGCCCACTTCGAACGATGTACGGGTGCTGTAGATAGCGCGGTCGAAAATATCCTGACCGATGATGTTTGTGCCGAACCAGTGATCGGCCGACGGAGCCTCCCACTTGCCGCCTTCCAGCTCGGCCCAGCTCGTCGCCCACCAGCCGAAGATCACACCGATCGCCACCACCATATAAACCAGCACGACAGCCAGCGACCACATGCCGGCACGATCCCGGCGAAACTTGTAGACCGCTTTGGACCACAGCGATTCGCGGTGCCCGGAAACATCGTCCAGCGCGTGCAGCTGATCGGCACGCGTGCTCATCGCAGCGACACCCGCGGGTCGACCGCCCGATACAGGATATCCGTCAATAGCTGCGCGGCGACCAGCAGGATCGCCGTCAGTGCGACCACGGCCTTCAGTACGGGCTGATCGCCGGTCGTGATTGCATCATAGGTCGCTTTGCCCACGCCGGGAATACCGAAATACTGCTCGATCAACAGGCTGCCGCTGATGATCACGAACGGAATGGAGAACATGATGCGCGTGATGATCGGAATCAGCGCGTTCTTCAGGATCAGCTTGTAGTAAAGCTGCGCCGGCGGCACACCGAAGGCACGCGCCGTGCGCACGTGATCCCGATTCATCTCCTCGACGATCACCGAGCGGTAGAAACGCGTGTTGTAACCGAGCGCGACAAAGACCATGGCAAGCGTCGGCACCGTCACGTACCTCACGTAGTCCCCGAAGGTGTCCATGCTCCAACCGCGCACCGGGAACAGGTTCAGACCGAAACTCGACGAGAAGATGATCTGGAAGGCAATGATCACGATCAGGAAACTGATGCTCATGCCCACCGCTGCCGAAGCCATGATGAACTTGTCCGGCGCACCGCCACGATAGAAGGCGGCCAGCAATCCCAGCAGCACACCCAGTAAATTTCCCAGGATGAACCCTGGCAACGACAGCGCAGCCGACACCGGAATGGTCCGGGCCAGCAGCCCGGTCACCGGCTCGCCGGTGGACTCGGAACGGCCAAAATCGAAAGTCACCAGCTCGCGCAAATATTCTGCATAGCGGACCACGAACGGCTTGTTGTAGCCAAGTTGCTCGCGGACTTCGGCGATTTCCTCGGCCGTCGGATTCTTGCCGAGCAGGTCGAAGGTCTTGTCCGGACCGAAGTAGACCATCAACAGGAAACTGATCAGCGTCACACCGATGATCAGCGGAATGCCGGCAATGATTTTGCGAATCGAGTACTGCAGCAGTTCCATCAGGGAATCCCGGCTGACCGGGCGGCCTGACGAATGCCACCCGCACCGTCCGACAGCGCGATGAACGGATACTGGAATCCACCGACCATGCCACCCGCCGGATGCATCACGACCTCACGATGCCAGATGGGGATGCGGGTGCGTGACAGGCCGATAATGGTGACGCAATCGCCGATCAGGATCCGGTTCATGCGCCGATAGATCTCGGTACGTTCCGGCGACGGTTGCATCACGGCGGCCTGCTCGTAAAGCGCGTTGTATTCGGGATTGTTGTAATTGGTCAGGTTCGATCCGGGCGCCCGGTACGGTCCATAGAACAGTTGCAACGTATTCTGGGCATCCGGGTAGTCGAGACCCCATCCCAGCCCGATATACGGCAGGCGGCTCTCGCGCCATTGCCGGTTCAGATCGCCAAATGTAGCGAACTGTTTGAGAATTATTTTCTCGCGCGGCCAGCCAATTTCGACCAGCCAGGCCCGCGCCTGTTCGAAGAACTGCCGGTACACGACACCCGAACCGGTGCCGTAGAGCAGCTCGGGCAGATTCTCCGGGGTCCAGCCGTTTTCGGCGAGCAAGCGCCGGGCGCCGGAAACATCCCGGGTCACACTATCGCGCGACAGCTCCGGATCAAATTCCGGCACCACGGGCGGAATAGCTCCTGGGAAAATGACCCCGAGGCCAAAATAGAAGCTCTCGTTTCGCGCATTCCAGTCGAATGCCTTGATCATCGCGCAGCGCAGTGCGTGATTGCGTTTTTCCTGGGCCGGGTCCGGGTGATAACCGAACTCCGGAAAGTCCATGTTGATCCCCTGGTACACAAAGCCTGTCTCGATCTCCGAAGTAATGTGATATTTTTCGGCCAAGTCCTCCCGCAACGTGACCGGCCGCTTCGACGCCAGCACGGAATCCGCCAGTTCGACCGGCAGACCGGTGATCTGCACCTCGTTTCCCTTGGTAAACGAGTTCCACATCGCCGCACTATCCTGGATGAAATCGATTTCGAAACGATCCACGAACGGCGGCGTCTGCCCGTGAATGGCCGCGACGCCCGAGAACCCCTGGGTTTCCTCGTCGTAGCCCTCTGCGTAGATGTCCACCGGTTGCCAGCGCCAATTCTGATTCGGTTCCATGACCACGCGCGTCTTGTCGAAGGAAACAAGTCGAAAAGGTCCGGAGCCGATGGGCCGCAGCGCCAGGTCCCGACCGTATTTCTCTACCGCCTCGCGCGGTACGACAGCGGAATAACCCTGCGCGAGAGTGAAAGGCAACTGCGGATAGGGCCGCACTAGCTTGATCTGCAGCGTGTAGCGATCCAGCGCGCGCAGGCCTTCGATGTCCTGCTCGTAATCGGACCCGGCATCTTTCCATTCATCCAGGCCGGCAACCTTCCCCTGCCATAACCAGGCCCCCTGTGGTCGCATCGCGGGATCGAAGTGTCGTTTGATCGAATAGACCACATCCTCGGCAACGACCTCCCGGCCCTTGCCATCCGGGAAGACAGGGTCATCGATGAAGTACACGCCGGGCTTCAGCCGAACCGTGTAGGTCAGACCGTCCGCCGAGATCTCCGGCATTGCCGCCGCCAGGTTGGTTTTCAGCTCGAAGGGACGAGCCAGATACTTGTAGGCATACAACGTGTCGTACACATTGATCACGATCATGTTGGTATACGCCGTCGCGGACTGCACCGGATCGAGACTCGTCGGCACACCATTGGTTGAATGGCGGTACACGCGCAGACCCGGATCCGCTGCGTCCTGTCGACCGTCGCTTCCACAGCCGACCAACAGTGCCGCGCCAAATAGCAGCAGGGCGCACACCGCGCGCAGTGAGACGAGTCGATTCATCAACCGCCGCGCGCGTTCAGCATGGCTTGTTCAGAAATGGCGCTCCAGCCCGCTGCCGATTCGCGATAGGCAGCGAAAGAATCATGGATGCGAGCGGCAGCCGGGTCGCGCTGGACCAGGTCCTGCAAGACTTCATCTGCGATGCGGCGCAGTTCGTCGAGCACCTCCGGCGGAAAAGACCGGATTTCGACCTGGCCTTCGGCGCGAAGCTTGTCCAGCGACTGCGCGTTACGCGCAACGAATTCAGCGGTCATCTGATCGTTAATGGCACTGCACGCAATCCCAACAATGGCCTTGAGATCCTCCGGCAGCGATAGCCACGCGTCACGATTCACCGTGCATTCCAGCACCGGCCCGGGCTCCTGCCAGCCCGGGTAGTAGTAGTACCGCGCGGCCTGGTGCAAACCAAACGCGACATCGTTGTAGGGGCCGATCCATTCTGTCGCATCGATACTGCCCGTCTGCAGCGCCGTAAAAATATCAGCGCCCGGCAGGTTGACCGGCGTGCCACCGGCGCGCTTCAACACTTCCCCACCCAGGCCCGGAATCCGCATTTTCAATCCCTGCAAATCATCGAGACTGTTGATTTCGCGGTTGAACCAGCCACCCATCTGCACGCCGGTATTGCCGGCTGGAAACGGCACCAGGTTGAACTGCTCGTAGAGCTCCTGGTAGAGCTCCAGCCCACCGCCGTGATACATCCAGCCGTTCATTTCCATGGCCGTCATGCCGAATGGAATCGCGGTAAAGAGCTGCGCCGCCTCGGTCTTTCCCTTCCAGTAATAGGCCGACCCGTGGCCCATTTCCGCAGTGCCGCTGGACACCGTGTCGAAGACCTCGAACGCTGGAACGAGTTCCCCGGCGGCGTACACCTTGATACGCAGGCGTCCGCCGGACGCGGCTTCGATCATCTCCACCAGTTTCAATACGCCGGTGCCAAGCCCGGGGAAATTCGGTGGCCAGGTCGTGACGAGTTTCCAGTCGAAGCGCTCCGCCGGCCCGGACCCGGGCCCACAGTCGGCCTGTTCACCGGCACACCCTGCCAGGGCGACGGCGCCGGCCGCCAGCAATTCTCTACGCTTCATTTGGTAACTCCGCAGAAACAGCAGGGCGCCATATTAGTCATCTGCCCACAGGCAGTCCACATGACGATTCCCGTCGAAAGGCCTGTCCCAATTGCGGGAGAATAGCCCGCGAAATGAGACAAGTTTTCCCACCTTTTGGCACCAATAGGCCGATTTTTCTGAACAAATCTCCACATACTTTTATTTTTGTAGATTAGTGGGACAAAGCCCTCAGTTATTGCTCTGTCTTGCCTCATTCGCCCACCTGGCCTGCCCCACGTTTTCGACTGTTAGGATCCCCATCCCGTTCCGAAAATACAGAAATCCTTGATTGGGCTCATTCAACGCGTGACCCGCGCCCGTGTGGACGTGGCCGGCCGGACCATCGGTGAAATCGACCGGGGCCTGCTGGTTTTGGTGGGTGTGCAACGCGGCGACGGTGAGAAACAGGCCCGGCGGCTGGCCGAACGCCTGCTGGCTTACCGGGTATTCCCGGACGAAGACGGGCGCATGAACCTCGACGTGCGAGCCATCGATGGCGGTCTGTTGCTCGTGCCCCAGTTCACGCTCGCGGCCGACACCGGGCGCGGTAACCGTGCCAGCTTCACCCGCGCAGCGGACCCCGCCGACGGGGAAGCATTATTCGACCTGCTGGTGCGCAACATCCGCACAACGTGGTCCCGGGTCGCCACCGGGCAGTTTGGCGCGGACATGGCGGTGACCCTGACCAACGACGGGCCGGTCACGTTCTGGCTGGAAGTCCCACCGGACGAGGCCCGGTAGCGCCGGGAATGTGCGCCACAACACCCGGGAGCCCGCGGCATTTGGCGTATCATTGGCAAATGACCGGCAGTCGCGGACTGCCAACAAGCATGGAGCAAAACAAATGGGTTTAGGCGGTATCAGCCTCTGGCAATTGTTAATCATCCTGCTGATCGTGGTGCTGCTGTTCGGCACCAAGAAGCTCGGCACGATCGGTGGCGATCTGGGCAAGGCGGTAAAGGGCTTCCGCAGCGCGATGGGCGACGCGGACAAGGACGAAGATCCGAAGCAGCTCGACGAGCCGGATGCCGAGTTCAGCGAGGCCACCCATGAGCGGGAGGCCGACGGCAGCAAGACATCCTGATTCAGCATGTTCGATATCGGCTTTTGGGAACTGCTGATCCTGTTCGGCCTCGGACTCGTCGTGCTGGGGCCCGAGCGTCTGCCGCGCGTGGCTGTCCAGGTCGGGAACTGGGCGGGGCAGGCGCGCCGCATGGCGCGCAGCCTGACCGCGCAGATGCGCGCCGAACTCGATCTCGACCAGCAGATCGGTGGCGGCAGCTATCGACCGAACCGGCCGAAGCCTTCGACCAGCTATAACCGGCCCGGCGTCGACGACCTGAAACCGGCCGCCAGCTCTCAGGAGAATTCCGAGGCCGAAAGTGAATCCAGCCGCGGTTCGGCGGGCGACCCGGAAACAGAAAAGAGCGGCTGAAGCGCCGTCGCCCTGTTATGGCCGACTCACAATACGACGCCAGCAAACAGCCTGAGGAAGAGGAAGAGCAGCTCGAGGAAGCGACGCTGCTATCTCACCTGATCGAACTGCGTTCGCGATTGATGAAGGCTTTCGGCGCCGTGCTGGTGGTCTTTATTTGCCTGATCCCGTTCGCCGAGCGGGTCTTTTCTTTGGTAGCCAATCCATTGATGGAGAAGCTGCCCGAAAACTCCACGATGATCGCGACCCAGGTCGCTTCGCCTTTCCTGACGCCGTTCAAGACGTCGTTGTTCGTCGCGCTGTTTATTGCGATGCCGGTCGTGATCTACCAGGCGTGGGCATTCGTTGCTCCCGGTCTGTACCGACGCGAAAAACGTTTCGCGATTCCGCTGGTCCTGTCCAGCATCGTGTTGTTTTACTGCGGCGTGGCTTTCGCGTATTTCGTCGTATTCCCGCTGATGTTTGCGTTCTTCACGGCCGTGACGCCGGAAGGCGTCACGATGATGACCGACATCGCGAGCTACCTGGATTTCATCCTGGTGATTTTTCTCGCCTTCGGGATTGCGTTCGAAGTGCCCATTGCCACCGTCATGATGGTCGCATCCGGGCTGACGACGCCCGACAAGCTTGCCACCAAGCGACCGTACGTGTTCCTCGGCGCGTTCGTGGTTGGCATGCTGCTGACCCCGCCGGACGTGATCAGCCAAACGCTGCTCGCCGTGCCCATCTACGTGTTGTTCGAGGCCGGTATCTTCATGAGCCGCTTCATGCTGCCCAGTGAATCCGAGAAAGCCGATAACGAAACCGTCGGCGACAAGCCCGCCTGATTCGCGTGTCGACTGACGCGCGACAAGTTTCAGCTACCCGTTCGTTGTTTCCCGGCCACCCGGCCGGTTTGCAGACCCTGTTCTTTACGGAAATGTGGGAGCGCTTCAGCTATTACGGCATGCGCGCGCTGCTGGTGCTGTTCATGGTGGACGCGGTGCAGACCGGCGGGCTGGGCCTGAATGACCAGACTGCCACAGCAATCTACGGCATCTACACCGCCGCGGTCTACCTGGTCAGCCTGCCCGGCGGCTGGATTGCCGATCGGCTGCTCGGCGCGAAGCAGTCAATCTGGTACGGCGGTATCGTGATCATGCTGGGGCATTTCACGCTGGCCATTCCATCGCCCTACGCGTTTTTCCTCGGCCTGCTGTTCGTGATCCTGGGCACCGGGCTGCTGAAGCCAAACATCAGCGCCGTGGTCGGCGCACTCTACGCGCCCGGCGATCCGCGGCGGGATGCCGGCTTCACGATCTATTACATGGGCATCAATATCGGCGCTGCGATCGGGCCATTGATCTGCAGCACGCTCGGCGAAAGCAGTGACTGGGGCTGGCATTACGGTTTCGCCGCCGCCGGCGTCGGCATGTTGCTCGGGCTGATCCAGTTTCGCCTGTCGAGCTGGCGACTCGGCGATGCCGGTCAGCCGCCGCACTCGCGGAACATTGACGCAACACGGGCCGCAGCAATCCGGCGCGACTGGACCAGGGTCATCGTTGGCCTGGTATCGCTCGCCATTCTCGTCGCGCTGTTGATGAGCGGCACGCTCGAAGTCAATCCCGTAACTCTGGCTCGCAACAGTACCGTGTTCATCGGTCTCATTGCGCTGGCGTATTTTATCTACCTCTACCGGTTCGCCGGCCTGGATCAGCTGGAACGAAATCGCTTGCTGGTGATCGGTATCCTGTTCTTTGGTTCGGCGCTGTTCTGGGCCGGTTTCGAACAGGCTGGTTCATCATTGAACCTGTTTGCGGAGCGTTTCACCGACCGCATGCTGGGCGCGTTCGAAATCCCGGCCGGCTGGTTCCAGAGTCTGAACCCGGCCTTCATCATCTTGCTGGCTCCGGTGTACGCCAGCCTGTGGGTCGCACTGGCCCGTCGCAATCTCGAGCCATCGACGCCGCTGAAGTTTGGCCTGGGCCTGATTACGCTGGGACTGGGATTCGCGGTCATGCTATTTGCCGCGCGCCTGGTCGTCGACGGGAATACCGTGTTGCCGACATGGCTGTTCTTTACGTACCTGCTGCACACCATGGGTGAGCTCGCGCTGAGCCCGGTGGGCCTGTCGGCGACGACCAAGCTGGCGCCGCGACGCTTCGTCGGCCAGATGATGGGTTTCTGGTTTCTCAGTATGTCGATGGGTAATCTCCTGGCTGGCCTGGTGGCAGGCCGGTTCGATGCGGAGGCAGTCAGCGAAATGCCCGGGCTCTACACGCAGATCGTTCTCACAACCGTCGGCGGCGGTCTCCTGATGCTCGCGTTCAGTCGACCGATTCGTCGGCTGATGGGCAACCCGGAGCAGTCATCGAATTCATGACACAGGATCTGCCTCAACTCACGCTGAAAGCTGTCCTCCTCGGCATCGTCCTGTCGATCGTGCTGGCCGCAGCGAATGCATACCTCGGGCTGTTCGCCGGCATGACGGTATCGGCATCGATCCCCGCCGCGGTCATTTCCATGGGATTGCTGCGCCTGTTTCGCGAATCGAACATCCTCGAGAACAACATCGTCCAGACCGCCGCGTCGGCCGGCGAGTCACTGGCCGCCGGTGTGATTTTCACCATGCCGGCGCTGGTCATTCTCGATTACTGGGACGTGTTCGACTATTGGTGGGTTTGCGCTATCGCCGGCGTCGGCGGCCTGCTCGGCGTGATGTTCACGGTGCCGTTGCGACGCTCATTGATCGTCGAGCAACCGCTCGTGTTCCCGGAGGGCACGGCAACTGCGGAAGTGCTGCGCGTGGGCGACGACCCCAGTCGCGGGATCCGCTATCTGGCCATTGCTGCCTTGATTGGCGCCGGCGTAAAACTGGCGGAAACCGGGCTGCAACTCTGGAACGGGATTGTGCAGACCGCCACATTCCTAGGCCAGCAAACCATCGGCTACGTCGGTACCAACCTGTCGCCGGCCTTGATCAGCGTCGGCTATATCGTCGGTTTGAATATCGCCGTGCTGATTTTTCTCGGTGGCACGGTGTCATGGTACGTCGCCATTCCGATCTACAGCACTTTTTTCATCGATGGCGACCCGGCGCTGGCCGCCAAACTCGCGGCCGGCACACCCGCTGTGGACCTGGCTTTCGACATCTGGTCCAGCAAGGTCCGTTACCTGGGCGTCGGCGCCATGCTGGTCGGCGGCATCTGGGCGCTGGTTTCCATGCGGCAGTCGCTCGTCTCCGGCGTGCGCAGCGGCCTCGCGCAATATCGGGATCGTGCGACGACGCCAACGGATCATCGCGACCACGACACGCCGATGCCCTTCGTGCTGACCGGCATCGCGGTCTTCGTGATCCCGATGTTCTTCCTGTACCAGAATATTGTCGACAGCGTGAGCCTGGGCCTGATCATGACCCTGGTGATGGTCGTGGCCGGTTTCCTGTTCGCGTCCGTAGCGGCCTACATGGCCGGACTGGTGGGTTCGTCCAATAATCCGATTTCCGGTATCACCATCGCGACCATCCTCTTTGCCTCCCTGTTGCTGCTCTGGCTGATGGGCCCGACCAGCGTGGGTCCGGCGGCCGCAATCATGATCGGCGGCGTCGTTTGCTGTGGCGCTGCGATCGCGGGCGACAACATGCAGGATCTGAAGGCCGGCAACATCGTCGGCGCCACGCCATGGAAACAGCAGGTGATGCAGGCAGTCGGTGTTCTGTCAGCGGTGTTTTTCCTCGCGCCCATATTGAACCTGCTGTTGCAGGCTTACGGCATTGGCGTGCCGACCGCCGAGCATCCGGAGCCGTTGCTCGCACCGCAGGCAACCCTGATGGCGTCGGTGGCGCTCGGCGTTTTTGGCGGTGGTCTGCCCTGGACCATGGTCGCGATCGGCGCCGCTATCGGCATCGTCATTATCGTGATCGACGAAATTCTGCGCGCCCGGGAAAGCAGTTTCCGGGCGCCCGTTCTCGCCGTCGCCGTGGGCATCTACCTGCCACTGGAGCTGTCGGTCCCGATCCTGGCGGGCGGCCTTATCGCGCATGCGGTCGCGCGCCTGGCCGACAATCCGGACAAGGTTCGGACCGGCAGCGGCATGCTGTTCGCGGCCGGCCTGATCACCGGCGAGGCGTTGATGGGCATCCTTCTCGCCATTCCGATCGTGGTCACGGGTGAATCCGATTGGCTCGCCGCACCAGCAGGCTGGCAACCAGGCAGCGTGGCCGGCCTGCTGACGATCGCCGGCATTATGCTTATGCTGTACCGGGCGGGCCGCTCGGCAGCTTGATCACGGACTGTAATTACAGTCGCTCAGGGGAGAACAACAAATGTCCGCCTATATTCTGGCGCTCTGCAAGGTCACCAATCCGCACGAGGATTTCAAGAAGTATTCCGCCCGCTCTGCCGAGCTGGTCCACAAACACGGCGGCACGTACATCGTGCGCGGTCCGAAGAAACGGCTGATCAAGGGTGAACTGCTGGACGACCAGGTCGTCATCATCATCCAGTTTCCGAACTTCGCCCAGCTCGAGGAATTCGTGGATGATCCCGAGTACGTCAATGAGGTGGCACCGTTGCGCGAGGGCTCGGGCGTGTACCATTTTGCGGCCTACGAGGGAGCCCCGCTAAACATGCAATGAGCGCAGCGGCAGATCCTAATCCTCGATCATCATAAAGGTCCCCTGCGCCTCGGCCACTGCCACGCCATCGGTCGCGCGCGTTGCTATTGCTTCCAGGATTGCCAGGCGGCCCTTGCGTTTCACGAGCTTGCCGCTCAACTCGAGCAATGTGCCGAGCGCCACTGGTTCCCGGTAGCGAATCTCTCCCTTGGCCGTGTGAGCGCGCACGCCCTGCAGGAACAGCCAGTTGGCCATGACATCGTCCAGCACGCTGAACAGGATGCCGCCATGTGTCT
>JAAUXY010084831.1_pt1 | contig 49712 bp, 82 predicted proteins | sample 7278121 | NCBI WGS metagenome assembly JAAUXY01 (sample SAMN14350117, study PRJNA611818) | marine sediment metagenome | isolation source: surface marine sediment (1.8m) | place: French Polynesia: Moorea | collected 2018-08
AGTCATCGGCCAGATCGCAGGGCAGATTGGCTTCCTCAAATTCGTCTTGCCAGGTTATGTTGCGCCGTGCGCTCGCCGGGCTCCGGCCCATGTTGGGATCCACCAGCCGGACAGCCACCGTCAAGCCAAGCGACTCTTCCATCTCGAAGATAACTTTCGCCACCTCAGCCGGATCGCCATCGACCTGAGCCTCGGCCACTTGCCATAAGTCATCAGATGGGTCGACCTGGACCCACGAGAACATGTGCGGCTTCCGCGGGTGAGGATCTAATAAGAAGAGAGTAGGCCAGTGGTGGGCTGTATCAAACTCCTGAACATGGTTGAACGCGATGAAATCCTCGCCCTCACAGCTTGGGCACCGGCCCCTCACCGCAATGATGGTCTTGCCGCAGTGGAAGCACCACGTCGTGTCATGGTCAGTGAACAAGGGGTGGATCCGGTTGGAAAAGCGGATGGGCTGGCCATACAAGCGAACCCGCTTCTGCTCGTCTGACCAGCTCTCGGTCTTGGCCGCCACAGCCTCTGCATCGAGATGGATGTTGTCTAAAGTGTACAGGTCGAACCAGTCGATTGTCGGATCTTTGTTCGGGGTTGGCTTGCCCTTGTCGTAAATCTCGTCGAAGATCCAATCGACCGCGATGGCCGGGTCGTCAGGCCACGTCATGGCCAGCAAGATTTGCCCGTCCACGTCCAGCGTGCGTGACTGATTTTCCCGCCAAATGGGGTACGGCGGGGGCTCATCGTGCATGACGATGTGGAATGTGCCGGACGCAAAGTCGGTCGGATCCTGATCGTAGCTCATGCACTGCAGCTGAGACTCGCCCAAAACGATGTCAGGTTTGTCTGGATCGCGGCACAAGACATTCAGCGTCCTTAGCTTCTCTGACCAGCTTTTGTCCCAGCTCCCGTCAATCAGGCACGCCTTGGGTATCCAGCCCCAATGACCGCGGGCGCCCCCCGGCTGGTCGATACCCGTCCACTTCCACCACATGAGCTTGGGCAGCATGATGGGGTGAAGGACCGTCGTTAACGACTCCATGGCGATGCGGACGTTGATCGGCCCACGGAAGCGCGGCTGTACATACTCTCGAATGGAGTCCGGCATGACGCCGGTCATCATGGCGCAAATCTCGGCTAGACAGCTCTCGGTCTTCGAACTGCGGTTGCCCCCGCCGAGCCCCCGCGTGCGCGCATCGGACTTGTGAAATTCCAAGGCTTTTGGAGAGGCCGGCGTGTAGTAGAGCAGCTGATTCTGCTTCCTGTCGGCCTTCTGCATCTCGATGACCGTCTGGATGACGTGCCGAAGCTCATCCTGTGGCAATTTTGCCACATCGCGCGCTGAAAGCTTGGTGACATCAACCAACCGGTCGCCGATTTTCATTAATCTGTGGCGTCCTGAATATGCAAATCCGCCGCAGTCGGCCCGATAACCCAATGGCCATCACGAACGACGGCGCCAAGATCAGCCAAAGCGTTCTGATATTCGTCGACTCGCTTTCCCAACTCCTTATTTCGTACCCGCAATGCCAAATTCTCAACAATCAGGTCAACATAAGACTTAGCAATCTTCACCGCTTCTCTCTATTCGAGATCTTGCCAACCCCGTGCAGATCGTTGCCCTTTGCCCGATAGCTCGCAGGGAGCTTGTTTTTGGGCGGCAAAGGATTCATAGGAGCCTCAACGAACGTGCTCACGCCCTCTTCGCCGTGCACCTCGTTCGGACTCTGGTCGATCGTGATACCGCGCTTTTGAGCTTCCTGCATGAGGATCGGAACCAGATCATCCAAGTCCTTGCGCTCCTGCACGGACAGGATAGCCGTGGGCTGGCCAAGCAGCAGCTGCCGCTTATCGTGCAGGATACCAAAGGTCATAGCCAGGTCACGCAGTGGGGCCTGCGCAAAGGCCACGTCATCCATGTAGTCCAGCGACTTCAGCATCCGGTCTTCGATAAGAGATAGGAGCTCCTTGTGCCGGATGGTCTTGATGGTATCGTTAACAGGAACCCAGCGGCGTTGCAGCCGGGACTTCAGAATCTGCAAAGTTTTCTTCGGCAAGCCGCACGATTCCGCGATTTCCTCGAACCTGGCCAGCGGATCGGCGGCCATCTCCTCGAGGGCATGGGCCGTCTTCTCCGGGTGCTTGTTTTCTGTGGCTAGCTTTCTACCTTTCTGGGGGTACCGTCTCAATGTCAAAATCCTCCAGCGTTATCTCCCTGACGCGAGGCTGCCAACGCATGGCCTTGCCGCCACGCTTCAGCTTGACCCTCCTCCACGCCCACAATTCCAAGACAGTCCCTGGCGTGCGTAGCCAATCAATGCACTCATCAGCGCGATCCTCAGTAAGTTTGTGGAAGTGGGCCGAAAAGCTATTACCGCAACTTTGAACGCCCACAACGCCACGCTCAGGATCAAGAGACACAATATCCAAAATACCAAAGAGATCTTGGCGCACACCGCGCGGCCCAACATGTTGGTTCCATTTCTCGACAATAGCACAACGCCGCCCCTGCTGCCTAAGCTCTCGCAAGGTGCGCTGCGTGGGGGTCATGAAAAAAGGGGCCGCCCCGGAAGCGTGTGTGAGGAAGGGTTGCCGCGGAGGAAGCGGCCCGGGGCGGCTAAGGGGTTAACCAATCATGGTCCGAAAAGCCCGGCGAGTCGTCTCGACAGGAGTCTTCGAAAAGCGCCCCTTTCTTCGGCCCTCTTCCGGCACCTTGCGAACCTCGTAGCTCACGCGATGCGCGGTCAGATCGGTGATTCTGGCCTCTCGCGGTAGACCATCCTGACCCTTAAACGGGACTACCTGTCCTATCTCCAACTTTCCGTTTTTTCCTGCCATCTTAATACCTGTCTATACCTATTGGCTCAATGCCTATTCCGATCGGCCTGACCCCTCGAGGCTCTCTGTAACGATACCCCTGCGTGCCGTCCGAAAAATTGTATTGCTTGATACCGGTGGCCCCATCCTCGAATGACTGTCCTGTCGTACCATCCGAGAACTGATACTGCCGATATCCACCTGACAGCTCTTGAGAGAAACCAGACTTGCCTTCAAATTGGTAATACTCCAAGCCTGTCGCTTGAGAAACATTGTAGATAACGCTTATCACAAAGAAAATAGCAAAAAGCACAAAAAGTGCAAAAACCCCACCAAAATATACTACCCAGTCCGTTTTCATCGCTTCCGCCTCGCAAAGTCATCACATCGTCTTAAGATATTTGGGTCATGCCCCAGCCCTAACTCGCATGTGCGCACATCTCGCCACTCATACGCTGTCTCTCCATGCTTGATACGCCGATCGGCCACGCCCCAGACGGCAGCATAGCGCCGACATGCCCGACAACGCACGCGGTCATCCTTGTCCTTTGAGTAGTCCACGAGACTCTAAATACGCGCGATGTCGCCGGCCCATTTGTTCTTTATTCGCTTCATATCGAGCCTTGCCATCGCCAAGCTCTCGCCGATCCTTGCCTAGGCTGCGATTCCGCTCTCCGCACCATTCCATAGCCAATTTGCGAGCCGGCGCCAGCCCTCTAACGCGCATCCATTTCCGCATCTCAATAACGTGCCCCTCTGGATTGCGGATACGCCAGATCCACCAGCCTTCCGTCAGCTCTTCAATGCTAACAAGCTCATACATCATTGCTTGGCCTCCAATCGTTCCTTGATCTTACTCCACTTCCAACGGGCTATCCTGGTAAAAAACTTGCTGTCTGACTCGCCCTCTTCCTTGTGCTCGTCCCGCCAGGCCATCAGTTGGCGCATCCTGGCGCGCACCATTAGCTCCCTCCACGCTTGGTCCTCATGAATCGGCGTGTGCTTGTTACACGTCCCGTATTCGCCATGCGTCGCGGGGTCGTCGCAGTATTTGCAGTTGATCACTTTTCGCTGTTCCGGCCGCGAGTCGCCGGGATCTACCGTCTCTTCTGCCCAACCGCCCTTGTTCACCCAGACGGCGATACCGGGCGGCCTGCATAGCTTCTCTCCAGCCCTCAACTGGGCTCTCCGATAGGCGCTTTGACTCTCGCCCGCCGCCAGGCATTCCGATAGCAGGGCATCGCGATCTATATCGTCCTTGCCCTGGCACGCCTTGGTCCAAGCACGCTCTAGACCAGCCGGGCTTTCTCTCCATGCAAACGCTGCCAAGTGCCGATCGCCTTTTGGGCTGGCAGCCTCCCACAAGCGCCAACAGCCTTTATCCTTGAACTGATAGCTCATCGCTTCTTCTGTCTAGCAGGAACAGGCTGCAATTTGGTTGACTTGCTGTACGTTCGCTCGCCGAAAACATCCTCGGCCAACGACCCATGCAAGCCGAGCATGCCATCTGTTGGGCTCGTTCTATAAAAAGCCCGACGTATCTCTTCGTCGCGCTTGTCCAGCTCTTCCTGTGTCTTCTTTTTCGTCTTCATTAGTCTTCCTCTTTTTGCTAACAGGATGGGCGCTATCCAAGCATCGGCCTCTCACCAGTGCGCTGCCCGGTCACCTGCGGCAATATTTATCCTGCAGCCCTGCGGCAGACCCCCACAGACATAGCTAAGCTTTGTGCTTGCGACTCCACATTGCCTCCACTCCCATGGATAGCGCCCATCTTGATAAACACTGTCAGGCCGCCTGCCTGGGGCTCCGTTATCTGCCTGATCGGCCTCGGCCAGCGGTATCAGATGGCAGACACCTTCTCCGCCCGGCCGAACGCAGTGGCTACGCCTCAGTGTTTATCTGTTCTGTCTGCTCGCGGGGGCTAAAGCCGTCGCTTCTCCCGCAGTGTTCCTGCCCCTTCATCGCCAGTTATTCCCTGTATCGCTGCGCAGTCAAAACAGTCTTTACCTGACGAATCCAGCTCCCCTGCCAGGTTCATGCCTACGCTCGTCGCGTCACTTCAGCAGACAGACAGATAAACACTAAATCGGCCGCCCGCCCAAGGTAGATAAGGCAAGGAATCAAGCGGGCGGCCTATACCACAGAACGTCGCTGAAAATGCTACCTAGGCCTACTCTCCTGTGTTTGCCACTCTCAAGCCCGAGTGGCGTGGGCTTATTGACATGCTAGGGCATGATTGCTAGGATGTCAACATGACATTGAAAGAAGCGATTGAAACATTGATTCGGGAAGCGGGCAGCGCGTACCGGTTGGCAAAAAAGACCGGAGTCGACAAAGCGACCATTTCGCGCATTCGGCTTGAGCAGCGATTGGGGATTGCGCCTAGAACGATGAAAAAGCTTGGCATCGAGTATGAGCTGACCGACAAGACCGTAAAAGCTGAATATGCGCCTTCAGAAGAAGGGCCTAGCGAGGATCGATAGTTGAATGCAGCACCCAAAGCAATCAATGGCTACAAAGGATGGGCAGCGTTGATCATCACGGCGATATTAAGCGGCTCGGGCGGATCCATTGTCACGCCAATGGTGGTACCTGATCTGTACCGCAAATACCCTTTCACAAGCCTTGATGCCGGCGACATGGAGCAAAGAATTCGCACAAGGCTAAATGGCCATGCGCAGGTTTTGGAGCAAACAGAGGCCAAAATGGAAGAACTTGAAGAGCGGCTAGAAAAAATGACGGTGACGCTGGACAATTTTGCCGAGTTTGGCCCAACGGCCGTTCGGGAAAGCTTGAGCAAAATCACAGAGTTAATTCAGGACTATCATGCTGAGGCCGTTAAAGAACGCGCGGACATGAAGCGACAGCAAGAACTTCACTTTGAACGGTCACACCCGCGGCAACCTTGGAGATAACAAAGATAACTTACAAAGCCATGGAAGATTTCCGACAAACAATGACCGAAATCATGAAAAAAGTGCGTTATATTGGTGAAAACTTCACTGAATTTCAATGTGATACGCACGACAATGACCTTAATGGATTGGATAACCGCCATCATAGCCCTTGGCTCCATGATTTTGGGCGCCGGCATCGCGCTTGGCGTCCTTCGAGGGACCGTCAACGCGCTACGCAACTGCTGCGAGCGGCAAGCCAAGCGGGTCGACGAGCTGTATCAGCAATTTATCCAGTTGCTGAACAAGCAGAACAAGTAATTTCGCAGCACCTATCGCCCTGTCTGTTGAGGAGAAAGGTGTCCATGCGAGTGTTGGAGTGGTGAATGCATGGTCAGCAGGCAGGGCGATAGGTGCTGCCTGTAGCGATAAACCGGCATCACTCGGTCATCCACTAGCTCGGATGCGTCAGCACCTATCACAATGCTCGGCTCCTGCTGCGAGGTGAACCGGGGGATAACCTGCTGGATACTCGCCCCCCGGCTACGATTGGCTAAGTCCGGCCAGCAGGGGCTGGGCGCCATTAACTGGAGGGAGAGATGATTAAAGCCATGGGAGACGCGGCAGGTGGCCGCAAAGTATTGCTTTTGGGGCTTTCAAGCCAAAACTGGAGCAAGTTGCTCGAGGGAAAACCTATTCATTTCAACGGGGAAGAGGTCGGCCTTGAGAAGCTTGATGTCATCATTCTGGGAGCAGAGAATTATGAGGTCATCCGAAAGCATCTCGAGCCTTACATCAACGACAAGACGATGGTGAGCCATATTGACAAAGGCAAACACTAGAAAGACAAAACCCCCAGAGAGACTAGGCAACTCTGAGGATTAACAGGAGACACAGATGGAAAAGATGACTTGTGAAGATGTGTTCGACGGCGATCTTGACCCGGTATGGCGACACGCCGATGACTCATGGCGGCATGGCTCATACGTGTCCGAGGTCTATAAGCGCGTGGAAGATGACACGTACTGGATGTTTAATTATCGGCTATCAACCGATGGGGAGACCAATGAGCTGCGAGAGGGATTTGCGGAAGTTTGCCAAGTATGGCCAGAGGAAGTGGTCACTGTGCGGTACACGAGCGAGCCCCAGAAAGACAAAACCCCCAGAGAGACTAGGCAACTCTGAGGGTTTGTACTAGCATTCGGAGTGACGACACCTGATGCTGCCCTTCAATTTAGACCCAATCCAAAGCAACGTCAAGTTCTCGTCCTCTAGATTGTCGATAATCCGCGAGTAGTCGGAGATCGGCCTAGACCACCGCGGCGTTTCAGGCGACGCAACAATGCAGGTAAGCGGCGGATTTTTCTGCAAATTTCCTAAAGCACAAGGGAATTTGAGATACAGAAGTCCGATCGGCAGGGTAAGACTGGGGGCCTTAAGCCTCACCTGACAGTTGCGGTGGCTAGACAGTGCTATCCCGGAGAGGGACGGATAGGCGCAGACCCTGTGCCCCGCCGCCTGGGGAAGCTATGTCTTTGAAAAATGGAGCTTAATTATGGATCGAGCATGTAAAACTTGTGAGTGGTGGGAAGACATGGACGACGGTGAAGGAATTTGTCGGTTCGATGCGCCAACCACGTACCGAGATGGGGCGCCATGGCCGTTGACGCATTCAGATGACTGGTGTCGCCGTTGGGACAGGGCCACAGGGAGGAGGCACAAAGATGATGCCCCAGCAATTGAAGTAGGTGAATCAGGTTATCCGGTTGTAGGTCCGGGCACTACAGTTGAGATAGATGCTGGAGGTCCACGGGACACGCCAGATGTAGATGAGGGCTAAGCCATTTGCGTGGCGACACAGGGCTGTATGCAATTTTTGTGCGGCAGAGGCTGGAGGAAGACGATGCGTAAGCAAGGCTCGTTAATCGGTGATCTTTTGGCCGAGATGCGCTCGGATATCGATTATTTGCCTGAGGATTTGGACGCCACGATGGGCCAAGATTCGGCGTTAATCAAACAACTGTTTGAAATGGCCGTCAAGCACAACGTGATGGTAAAGACCATGCGCGGTTATCGGGTATCTGCTAGGCCTAAGCGGCACAAGCGGCGCACCCAGGTGGATTGGGTCGGGCGGAGGAGAAGGCGATGAGAGAAAAGCTGTCACCACAAGTCGAAAACGCGCGCATCGTCATCGGCTCTTTCAAATCTGGCGTTGGTTCAGGTCCACAAGGCGCGTTCAAAATTCGGTTTAGACATAGAAAGGGCAGCCAATTGTTAAATGTCATCGCAAGCGATGGGCGTGATTGGCCGCTGGCGCCACCTGTCTGGGAGCACGTGTCGGTCTCCTGCAAGAACCGCTGCCCGACCTGGAACGAAATGAGTTTCATTCGGCATTGTTTTTTTAAGCCCGAAGAGACCGTGCTGCAGTTGCATGTACCGCTTAAGAAACACATCAACTTGCATCCGAACACGCTGCACTTGTGGCGGCCGGTTGGTGTGGACATTGTGTTGCCACCGGAGGTATGTGTGTGAAAAGAGAGCCCCTTAATTTGGTTGATTTAGGGCAGCAATTATGGAATGCCTTAATAGAGCTGGATACACGTATCATCAAACTTGATACGCAAAGGAGCGAGCAGGTGGATTGGGTCGGGCGCAGGAAGGTCCGGATGAGAAGGCTATATGTGATGAACGGCTGGCGGCTAGCACCGCACTGCTGGCATGCATTTTTATTTAGGCCGGTTCGCTATGAAAGCACGCCAGGCTGGTGGTCGTTATCTGTTTTTGGCGTCACAGTTTCTTGGACGAAACGATGAGAGACACGCTTCGACAAGAGGTCTATGACTGCGTGGCCCGCTGGCAGCCCATCTCGATCGGGAAGATCTGTCAGCGGGTCTGGGCGCCCCGGAGCGAGGTGGAGCGCAAGCTCTATACCTGGGCGCGAGGCGGGCACATAAAAACCGTGTACGGGCGTTGGATAATCAGTCCGCCGCTCGAGCAGTACCCAAATATCCCAGCGCATTGCTTGGGTAAGAAGGATTGGCGGTCGTGGTGGGGATAGACCGCGAAAAAAAACACGAGCGACTAGGGTTCTTGTTTGATGAGCAGGGGAGGGTTTTGTGTGATTTCTGTCGCTTAGTAACAGGCACCCAAACTATCGCGACCACTTATTTGCGCGAGACGGGAAAACATCGTGGCACCCATCTCCGTTTCCGATGCGAAGATTGTGCTGTTAGTTGGAAGCATTCGCCTGTTGTTAAGCATTTGTCGGTCAAAGAAGGCATCGCCCTCGAGATGGCCAAAAAGCTAGCAGGCAAGACATGAAAGCCATCACCAGCACCTGCGACGGCTGCAAAAAACACAAGCGACTAGGGTTCTTGTTGCGCTCCCGCTTTCCTGTGTTGATTAAGCATGCCAATGGGCGCGTCAACGACATCTATGATGAATTTTTGCTGTGTAGGCGGTGCATCGTGGCGGTTTTTGCGATGGGCGACATTGATCATATTTATAATGTTCTGGCCCACGACTCTGATTACTACCGCGCTGCTGCCATCCAAAGGGTAGCCGACGCGCTAAAGGGCCAAGCCGGCTACCGGGGCAATCTCGAGTCACTTAAGGCGCAAGTCAAGCAACGATCCCATCGGTATGGATATTGGCCGACGCGAAAGCAGGTGGTCAAAGAAATGGCTGAGAAGCTCAAGCATGGCTGAGCAGCTGGCCCCGGGGTGTTTCTGGTGTGGCGAGCCGGCCGTGGCCGTCGTGGTGAGGAAGCGTCGGGGCGGGAAAGTCGTCAGGGGTCCATGGTTTGAGTGTCATTTTCATGCGGAAGGCAATACAGGCGGGCTTGACGACCCTCGCGACCGCTGTGTTTACGCGCTAGACAGCGAACAGGCGGCAAATTACTGGCAGGCAGCCATCAAGATGTCCGTACAAGCCATGGCGGCCAAGCTGAGATGAAGCAACCCCTTGAGGCACGCTGCTGGCGGTGTATGCATCACAAGCCGTTACCCTATCTTAAAGCGGTCATGCGGCTGGGAGGCAACTATTCATCAGTCTGTTATTTTGTATGCGCAGAGTGTTTTGCGAGTCGGAATCGGCAGAGGCCAGAAGTTCTTCTGGCTTTCACGTATGAAACCGCGGTGTACAGCAAAGAAGTTGCTCGGCGCATGGCTGCCCAGCTGCGTTCCGGCGGGGCGGCCGGGGCTTTAAATGTCGCCATGCCTGCCTATCGGGACGTGGCTATCTTGCTTCCTGAGGATGAGCTAAACTCATGACAAGACCCCAGAAAAGCGTGTGCCTGCCGCTGAGTGGCATGGAGGATAAGGTCTCCGTGTCGAACCCACCTAGGCAGTGCCCCGGCGGACCCAACCCGATGACCGCGGGACGGGACAACAGACCCAAGGACGGACAAGGAGGAGGTTCACAAAAGGGCGCACGTGGCCGGTCACGATCCAAGTCAGAAGTCAACGATCGAAGAATCAATGACTTAGCCGATCGATCTCCAGCGGTCCCGGGGGAGTCTTTGGCCCCAGACACTGGGGAAACCTTACCTCTTCGACTCCCCGATCTCTTTTGTGAGCTAGACAGGCCAAATCGCCACAATGATAAGCCAGCGCGCGCTGTTGGCTTTTGGGAGTTTTCATTTAATAGGAATGTTTGGCCGGGCGAACCTGACGCGCCTTCTATGGCTGCGATCTGCGATATCTGCTACAAGCACCTTCGCGGCTTGCCCAAGTTGCCCTACGAACGATTTTATCCACTCAACCGAAAATCATTAACCAAATACGTGGCCTGGAAGCTGAAAAATGGAAATTAAGTGCACCAGTGCTTGGCACCCAGATGGAGAGCCTAGACAAAAAGCCGTCAAATGGACGCCACACATACCCCCAAGCCATCGCGATAGCTTGGGTGTCTTTTACTGCCAGGAATGTTTGGCCGGGCGAAAAAGCAACAATCTTGTAACGCCAGAAAGATTTCTTTTAGATCTAGAAACAAAGGCTGATTACGCCAAGCTAATGGCCTTCAAGCTTAAACGCAGCGCATGAAACTTACTTGCTGGTACTGCGACCAAGAGGCCATCTGGGTGAATCCGAAAGATGGGGTTTGGTCATTGCATGACGGGCCATATGCCTGCGATGCGTGTCTTCTGTCGATATTTCCCTCGTCTAGGAAGCAGTTTGTTAAGCTTTCTTCTCCTAAAGGTAAAAAAGCGATTGCTAGAGAAGTTGCCAATGTACTGCGACTGATCGCTTCAGGATGCTAAACAACCCAAAAGATGTGGCTCAGCTCATAGCGTGGAAACTGAAATATGCAGGGATTGTTCTGTAACTCAATATGTCATAGAGGAGAGAGCGAGGAGGCTGTCGCTGCTGAGTTTTGGCGCCAAGCCGGGACGAGGGGCTGCACGCTGTATTGTGAGAACTGCTGGAAACTTGTATTTGATGACAGCCCTCATTATCCCAAATCCCTTTTAGCCAATCCTAAGACGTTAGCCAAAATTGTGGCTTTTAAGCTTAAACATGGACACCTGTAAACTATTATGCTGCTACTGCGATGAACCCGCCAAATACATCGAGCCACAAGCCGACGGGTGGAGATCAGCGCTATACTGTGAAAAACACATTGCCTGGCCATTAGGCAAACCCAAGGAAGCCGCCAGACTAGAAAACGAAAAAGGCCAGAAACTACTCGCCAAAGCCATTGCGCTAAAGCTACAGCACCCTGACTTAGACCCATTCTGGGATGGGATTCCGTACCACTATTACAGAGACATCTCTTAGGCGATACACGGTTTATTAAATGAAAAGGCGACTAAACATCCCACACGCCACCTCAAGCTCCGAAATGGCGGATACGGACCACGTTACGACCCCTTCCGAGGAGACTGATGGAGCCTCCTGACTTCAAATGCACCTGGCACGGCACAAAAGCCGTCGCTTTCTTACCGCGTGAGTCACCTGAATACAACGGCGTTGTGTTCTACTGCCAAGATTGTGTGGATGCCTACTACCAGAACCTGAAGCACTACTTGCACTGGGTGGATAAGCCGGCTGACGTTGCCTTCCTGATGGCGTTTAAGCTGCGACATGGCGGGTTCTGAAAAACTTCTCCGCGTTTCCACCAACACCTTCGTCGCAGGCGTTGTCTTCCAAAAACAACCCCTCGGCTATTGGAAACCCGTCAGAGCGGCTCCAATCCTCAAATGGATGCTTGCTCACGACAGTCACACCGGTATCGCTAAGTTCCTCAAGGGGCCGGGTAAACGGAACGGCTGGTCTTTTGAGTGGTTCTGAAACGGTGGAGCCTCTTTGGTAGCTCAAGAAACGGAAACGCGCTTAGCTGATTTCCGATCTGGCGGAGCCGCCAGACCACTCTGCCTGACCTCTCGGCCTACAACTCGACCAAAACGACCGCGTGGCTTTTCCAGTATAGCCACGGAACCTTCCATATTGTTGTGATGGGTGGGGGGAGGGGATCCGTCGCCCACGTCCCGGGGGGGGAGGGTGTGCCTAACCGGGGTTTCTGCTCTGCTAGCAGGTGCTAGCACTGCTGAGTTGCGCATAACATACATTATGTTAAATAGGTGTGCACTGCACCAATCCAGGCATATCAAGAGCTTACAGCTCAATCCTCACAATCCACTCACTTGATTTAGGTATTTCGGGACTTGTATATGCCCCTGAGCGCTCATGCGCTGTGCCCCTGCGTGCACACGCGCGCCGGCAGGCCACGATATATCGTGGGCGTGGTTCAGTTAGCGCGACTGTAACGAATCGTTACACGGTAAGTACCCACTATAACGAAACGTTACATCTACTAATCTCCCTCCAGTTAGTAGTTAACCAGTAGTTGCTCAGCCTATCGTTCGGTCTGTTTCGATAGCCACAACCAATCGCTAGTCACTTGCGAATCACTTGATTATCTTTCCTTAACGAGCCATACTTAGCTCACTGGTAGACAAAAGAGCAACTAGGAGTATGAGACATGACCAAGCAGGTTGATATTGAGTTCAGCAAGTTTAATAAAGCGGTTGAATTCGCCAATGCTACGTTTGATGCAGACAACGTAACAGCCTATATCCATTTAGTGGACCGTCATTCTGATGACTTAGACGTCGCTTTTGATGTGTGTTCAGACGGTCATGATCAGTTTTACTGGACGACAATCTTGCCAGATGGAAAAGAGATCCACCTAAGAGACTTCCCTGTCAGTGAAACGACAGAAATATGGGTTAGGCTAATAATCGCCTAGAGCCCTGCCCTAGCCTGCTACCCAGTAGGCTAGTTCGGTTGCTCTAACCGACACAGGAGTACGAGAGATGACAACCACGACAATCGACAATTCACAGGACATCATTGACTCACGTGACATCGTTGCTCGCATTGACTACCTACTAACATTCGACCTTGACGAGCTTGACGATGACGAACGTGAGGAACTTGGGGCATTGCAGAAGTTAGCTGAGGAGGGCAAAGGTTATGCGCCTGATTGGCAGTATGGCGCAACCTTAATCCGTGACACGTATTTCAAGGAATACGCACAGGATTTGGCAGAAGATATCGGCGCTATCAATCGGGAGATGTCTTGGCCGCACGATTGCATCGATTGGGATATGGCCGCTGACGCGCTCAAGATGGACTACACCTCTGTAGACTTCGATGGCGTAGATTACTGGATTAGATAAGCACTGAAATGCAGGCAGATACAAATACCTGCCGACATATCAACACAGGAGTATGAGACATGATCAACGACAACCAACAACTAGTAGGTGCACGCCAGTCACAAGCTTGGGATGAGCACGGCACGCCGATCCAAGTGTATGACGATGGGTTCGGTCCGCTTTGGCTGTACCGTGAGGCGGGCGGTCTAGAGGGCATTGTGAGGGCTCAGACGTGGGAATCAGCCTATGAGTGTTGCCAAGACGAAATAATGACGCGTGTGAGCACTGATGACGTTCTAGAGGCATACGGACTGTATGTCATGCCACCGGGAGACAACTACTTCCGCAGGAGTGAGACCTGGACGGTCGTTGATGACGTGGAGAACACCAACACAGAGTTTGCAACTCTGAAAACAGCACAGCAGTTCATGGCCGACAAACTAAAACAAGACCGTGACCTAATCGAGGGATACGAATACCAACCTAACGCGACAGGCACAGGTATCGTGACCTTTGACCTTAACGGGCAAAGCTTAGTTGAGCTAACCCCAGAGCTTGCCGATGAGTTGGATATTCGTATTCAGGTGACAGAGGAGTATTGAGAGATGATTACCATCGGCATTACATACGCAGTAATAACCCCAGAATCAGCTGAGCAAGGTGACTTTGCGGAAATTGGATGGGAGCAAGAACCTGAGCAGTGGGCGCCTGGAATGCTGCGAGACATTCTTGAAGACTGGCGTTTCTATCATGTAGAAGCTTCAAGCTCTGAGTTCCAGCCTGGAGACTGGTGGACAGCTTATAACGTCACTGAAGGCTCGGCGCATTACTATGAGACTGGAGAGGAGCAAAGCCGGTCTCTGTATATCGAGGGTGCGACCGCTAGCACCCTACGGCGCATTAACCGACTGCTGACCGCTTGAGACAATCAACAACAACGGAAACACCGAATCAGGAGAGGTTGCTAGGTCAATCAAAAGCTGGTTATCTGATTGGTAGATTCTGCCGACAACACAGGAGCATTAAGACATGAAACAAACCAACCCTCAGAAGTTCCAGAACAGCTTACAGGCAGGTGACCGCCGTGACAGTGACAAAGCTATCTATGCTCTGAGCTATGCGCAATCTGTAGGCTATGGCATGGTTCGATTTGTGACTGATTGCGTTAAGACCTCACATGAGAGTAAGGAAGAGTTGGAGCTAAACAGGATTTATTGATGGCTGCCGAAAGTATCAAAGAGCTGTGAAGTTGACTTCGCGAGAGTAGACACATAGCTAGAGTCTAGGCGTTAATTCACTCGACTAGGAGCAACCTAATGAACATCGACGACAGAGAGCTGGCAACTATCTTGGCAGCCTTGCGTAACTGGCAAGAGATTACTTCACCTGAAGGCGGTAAGGAGTAATCATGAACCTTAATCAAATCGACGTAATCGACGCCAAGCTCCTGCAGCTATCTAATGACTTGGCAGACATCAAGAGCAAATTAGCAAAGATAGGCCGCACAAGCTCTCCACCTTTTGACAAGCAAGAGCTTAGGCTTATCTTAAATAGCTTGCGCTCTGCTAGGTGGCACATAGATCGCGTTTGCGGCTATGTGGCCGAGCCCGAAGAAATAGATCAGTTTAGCGTGCAAAACCGGCTTAGCGCTCTGATCTCGAAAATAGATAAGCTTAGTTAAGCTATCTTGAACAGGAGCAACGGACTAATGAAACCTTCAGAATTACCTGCATACCTCGATCTCGCCTACCAGACCCGCAGCCCCGTGATGATTTGGGGCGCACCGGGAATCGGCAAGAGCAAGATAATCAATCAATGGGCAACGGCTAAGCGGATACCGGTCATTGACCGCCGTCTTTCCCAGATGGAGCCTAGCGACCTGATTGGCTTGCCTAGCATCATCGACAGCCGGACTCACTGGAGTATGCCGTGCTGGTTTCCTCAGTCTCATATCCATGGGGCTGAAGGCGTGCTGCTGCTCGATGAAATAACGAGTGCACCACCTCAGATGAGCGCTGCTGCGTATCAGCTGGTGCTAGACAGGATGATTGGCGACCACAGGCTACCTGATGGCTGGATTGTCATTGCGGCCGGCAACCGAACACAGGATCGTGGCGTGGTCCATTCAATGCCTGCCCCTTTAGCCAATCGTTTCGAGCACGTACCCCTGGAGCCAGACTTAGACGATCTACGGGCTTATGCGTTCTCACATGGGTGGGACGTTAGGGTTCCCTCTTTCCTCGCCTTCAGGCCTAACCTTCTGCACGCATTTGATGCTCGGAGCGCTGATCCTGCATTCCCGACACCGAGAACATGGGAGAAGACCTCGCAAAAGCTGCAGCTTGGCATTCCTTCTGGTCTAGAGTATCAGGTGGTTAGTGGTCAGGTAGGCCAAGGCGCAGCCACTGAGTTCCTTGCTTTCTTGCGTATGGCTGAGCAAATTACGCCGCCTGACGTGGTTATCAAGAACCCAAGCAAAGCAAAATTGCCGGGAGATGCTGGTATCTGTTATGCGATGATGGGCGCGCTCGCAGCAAAGACGACGAAGGAGAACTTCTCAAAAGTCATGACCTACTTGGGCCGGATTGACAAAAACTCAAAGCTCGGCTCAGAGTTTGTTGTTTTGTTCATGACCGACATACAGAGCCTTAACGAGAGTTTAATCGAGACGCCAGAGTTTGAAGCATGGGCGACAGACCCTAGCAACATGCAGTCTATTTTGTAATTTGAGATAACACGACGTGCTGTTCATGACCGACATTCAGTCAATCGATGAAAGCCTCATCGAAACCCCAGAGTTCGAGGAGTGGGCGACCGACCCGAAGAATATGGCGGTTTGCCGTGGTCGGGACAATAGAAATACAGCGAATACAATCAGGAGACATGAGAAATGAAGGTTAGCGAACGAATCACGATGGTAGAAAACAAGGTTGCCGAGCTTAACGAACACATACTCAAGGTGACCGATTTAAACGAGAGACTTTTAAATCAGGCTGGACCTATAACGGTGTCTAAGCGTAAAGAAAATGAAGGATTAACAGAAAAAGAGTTAGAGCTTGTTTACCGCTGCGTAAAGAAAGCCTACGACGAAACCTCGGCCGAACTACTTAGGGTTATGCCTTATGACGCAGTGAGGAACGCCAAGATTGTTATAGAACTTAATTTTATGCAAGAAAAGCTTCGCAAGATGCTTTCCTATCGTCCATTGCCTTAGGCAATTTATTAATCACTCTGACTAGGAGTATGAGATGTCAATTCAAGATAAAGCAATGCTGGTATCACTTACCGTAAGACAGTGGACGGCGCGTAAGTACGACAAGCGCGTGTCGCACGAGGTAGCTAAGACCCACAACGGGGTATTTCTGATGAATGTTCTAGTTGGAAAAAAGGTAACGTGTGCGCTTGATTATTTGCAGGACACAAATGATAAGTGGCCATGCTTGTTTAACTTCATGCTTCGCCAAAACCCCTATCCAAGCTCAGATGAAATGATTGGCATGATGCGCGATGTATGCAGCAAAACAGACCCTGCCGAAATACGCGCCGTCCGTTTCCTGGAAAAATTTGTCGCCTATCAAAAGCGAAGGAAGGAGCAACGATGAAAACGTTTAGACAAGTTCTAAAGGAAAACAAGGAGCAGCTGGAAAAGGTTCCTAAAGATGACTTTTACCGCGCTATCTATCGGCTGTGCTTTGCAGATAAGAAATTTGGCAAAGCATTTTCAACCGCCATACTTTGCGAGTGCAGCACTGGGGACCGTCTAAACCATCTAGAGCGTATGCTTAAAGATCCTGATACGCCAGAACAGCTTAGAGGTGATCTACAGCTCGTGATTAACAAAATAAACATTTTGGAGGCAGATTCATGAGCGGCCTAGATGTAAAGATTAAACGTGCCAGGGTTCAGCTATTACTGAGGTATCCTTTCTATGCTTCGATTATCTTAAGGCGAGAACTCAAGGAAGATCCGACATGTCTTACTGCGTGGACTGATGGCGAAACGATTGGGTATAACCCGACGTGGCTTGATAGGTGGAATGCTGAGCAGATAACCGGCTTGCTAGCCCATGAAGGCTCTCACATCGCACGTAAGCACCATTTACGACGCAAGTCTCGCAACCCCGGCAGGTGGAACGCGGCAACCGATCATAGTATTAACCTTCACTTGCTAGCAGATCAGTTCCAACTGCCAGAAAACGGGCTGCATGATAGTCGCTATGAAGGCATGTCCGCTGAACAGGTGTACCATTTATTGCCTGAAGAACCACAGGAGTGCGACAAGGGAGATGGCGGCTCAGGCTCGCCCTACGATGAGATAAGGGACTGGCCTGGAAAGGGCCCTAAAGCCCAAAGCAAAAGCGGTCACAGGCCAAGCGCGTCAGAGATAGAGGCAGAGAGCAAACAAATAGATCAAGAAATAGTCCAAGCCGCCACAATGGCCAAAAAGCGCGGCAAGCTTCCTGCGGATATCGAGCAGATAGTGGAGACAATAAAAAACCCCTTGATAGACTGGCGCCATCTGTTAAGGAATTACGTGCAAGCTTCTGCTAAGGATGATCACACTTGGAGACGGCCCAACCGCCGATTTGCTTGGCAAAACATCTACCTGCCAAGCTTGTATAGCGAGAAAATTGGCGAGCTAGTTGTTGCGGTCGATACTTCTGGCTCAACCTGGAGCTTCCAGGCCCAGTTTATTAGCGAAGTAGCATCGATAGCCAAGGAGCTGAGACCGACACGCCTGCACCTTCTGTACTGTGACAGCGCGGTAAGCGCAGAGACCTATGACAACATGGACGAGCTTACCGAATTCAAGCCACGAGGTGGGGGAGGAACAAGCTTTGTGCCCGTATTTGATTGGATTGAAGAGCAAGGTATTAACCCTGTTTGCACGGTTTATCTTACAGATATGGACGGAACTTTCCCTGACCTCGCCCCAAGTTACCCCGTTATTTGGGTTGATTGCGAAGGGAATTATAACGCGCCGTTTGGAGACTATGTGAGGTTGGAGGCATGATGTGCTTTTTCTGTGGCACGGAAGCGGCTCAATATATTCGGACAAACAACATTTGGGGCGATAAGCTTTGGCCCGGCCAACTTGCATGCTTGACTTGCCGACCAAGTAATGCCGAGTCTAATTATAAAGAACAATTTATACACATTTCTTCGCCTGCCGCCAAACCCCACATCGTTCGCTTAATGGCTGACAGGCTCAAGGGTGGCAGATGAAAGGTTTTGGCACGTACAACAAGCTGGAAAGGTTAAGGATATTGACGGGGGAAATTGATCATGGGAAACACGCTGACCTTATCATGATGGTGGCAAAACTTGGGAACCGGCCCACCAGCTTCTCATCGATGACCACGGAGGATATAGAATTCTGGATTCGTTTTTTAAACAACCTGAAGGACAAAGATAATGGCGCAAAAAGTAAGAGAAGAGCTGACCACAAGTCAGTTTAATATTGCGGCACAAGGCTTAGGATTTACAGACACCGAGGATCTTCCGCCAAGCTATGCCGCGGCAAAAGCCGTGCTTTGCTTTGGTTATCGAGAGACCGAAGTGGCCTCCCTTTATGAGATAACACCGCAGGGAGTAAGCTACGCGGTGCGTCGCGTGGTCGATAAGCTTAAGGCCATACCGGGAGAGAAGCGGCTGTGTGCCGGTTGTGGCCGGCCGCTGCAGGAGCGTAGCTACACATGCGAATAAACTGCGCCTATTGTGTTGATAATCCAGCAGAAACGGTTGAAATTTGGATTTTACAGCCCTATAAAAATCGCGAAAGAAACATAATTTGGCGTGCTCTTTGCTCACAATGCAAGGGGAAATACTCGCATGCACACCAAGGAGGGCTGTCACTGCCATTAGATGGCCAAGGACGTGTGTTCTTAATGTGGGCCGCTTTAAATAATATGGAGGCAGGCAAATGTTTTCCGTACAAAAAAGTCCCCGCACGGTGGCGGGGCAAATCGTCCACTCTCAAAGGAGCATGAGAGCTTCTAGTGTGGACTCAAACGTGCGCGCGGTCAAGCTTGAAAAGCCTGGAGAGCTTGGCTAATCTGGACCTTCAGGAGAAGGAGCTATGGAAACACCCATCTTTTCGATCCGTTCAAGCTCGTGGGGCGACTTGTTCGACTGTGCCTTTCGCTGGGAGGGCCGAAACCTGCTCGGCATGACCCAGCCGGCCACGGGCGCTGCTCAGCTTGGGACAGCTACGCACGCGGGCACCCGGGAGTATGACCAGCACAGGGTCGACAACGACCCAATCACGACCGATGATGCCGTTGGGGTTTTCGTTGACGAGCTAAGGAATCCTAAACAAGACGTCGAGCGTACCCCTAACGATTTATCGCTTAAGGACAGCGAGCGCATCGGCGGCACGCTGGTTCGCAAATACTGCCGGATGATAGCCCCCAGATACACCTACAGAGCCGTCGAGATTCGCCCAGAACCGCTTGACGTGTCCGTAGGGGGCATAACCATCCGTTTGACCGGACAGCTCGATAGGCTGCGAATACGGGCCTCTGAGGGCGGGAATTTGGGGGTAGCCGACATCAAAACCGGCAAAACGGCCGTTAGCCCGTCTGGAGAGGCCAAAACCAAGGGCCACGGGCTCCAGTTGGGCGTCTACGAGCTGCTGGCCGAGTACAGCCTGGGGGAGCGTATCAGCCTGCCGGCCACGATTATCGGGCTCCAGACCACAGGCAAGACGCGAGCGGGTATCGGCTACATCAAGCACCCGCGCGCCGGTCTGATCGGCTCATCGGAGAGGCCGGGCCTTATCCAGATGGCGGCCCAAATGCTGAAGTCCGGGATTTTCCCGCCCAACCCGCAGAGCATGTTCTGTCATCCGAGATACTGTCCGAGGTGGAACTTATGTCCTTACCATGGATAGCATGTGAGTATGCCAACGGGATGTGCCATAGAAGAGCAACGCATTGTCAAATATGGGAAGGAGAAACAGACCGGTACTCAGCAACCGGAGATCTTTGTTTTTTCTGTTACGAGCATTACACGGTCTGGTCGCCAAAGCATAGAAATGAAGGGAAAATAACCACCGCCCACATCGTCAAGCGCATGGCGCAGAAGCTTAGGGGAGAATGAGATGCAATCGCCCCAAATACTTTGCATGTGGGGTTTCGATCAATGCCTAGCCGTAGCAACCCATGCCGAGATTACAGACGAAGGCAAGTACATGTTCTTTTGCAAGAAGCATTACGAGACGCGCGGCCCAAATCACCAGCTAGGGGAGATAAACAAAGCACACATAGCCAGATATATGGCCGAAATTCTGAAAGGGCAGAGAGAGATGCGCGATGAATAGACACATACTAATTGCATTGTTAATCATCGGATTCATCATAGGGGCAAGCGAATGGCCGCTTTGGTAAAGAATGACTGTCACAGTTGCGCTCACAAGCGCAATGAGGTCTGGAACACACATATCAAGAGACTGTAGAGGTAAAAATGCCAAACATTGAGCAATTACAGGAAGACAACCAAGCGCTAACGACCACTGCCGGTTTTGGTGCCACGGAAACTATTAGCGCAACCACTGATATCGCAGTTGCTTCCGCAGCTGCACAAGCTAAAGCCATGGTTGAGTCGCGCTATATTATGGCGATGCGCAACCCCCGCAATTGGGACGACGTACGCCAGCGGTTAATGAAAGAGTGCCGCCGGCCGAGCTTTGCCAACAACAAAAGCTCGCTTTACAGAAAGCCAATCGGCAAAGTTGGTGTTGAAGGTCTCGGAATTCGGTTTGTAGAGGTCGCACTGCGTTGCATGACCAACGTATTTATCGAAACACCCGCTGTTTATGATGACGGCAATAAAGAGATAATCCGAGTCACGTTGACCGACCTAGAATCAAACCTAACGCGCTCTCAAGATGTGCGCGTAATAAAGACCGTGGAGCGCTCCAAGCCAATGGAAGATGGCAGCTATATTTCGGTCAGAAAGAACAGCTATGGGCAAAATACTTACACTATCCCCGCCACGGATGACGATATCATTAACAAGCGTGGCGCCCTAATTAGCAAGGCGGTGCGGGCCTTGGGGCTAAGCCTTATCCCGGGCGATTTGCAGGATGAAGCGGAGCAGGTTATTCGCGAGATCAGACTGAATGAAGCTGCCCAAGATCCAGACGCAGAGCGGAAGAAGATTGCCGATGCGTTTGCCGAGCTTGGCGTGCAGCCCTCCGATCTGGAAAAGTATCTAGGGCATGGGTTAGGTGCGTGCGCCCCGGCAGACTTGGTTAACTTGCGGGGCTTGTACGGCGCAATCAGAGACGGTGAGGCCACCTGGAAAACCGTCATAGAGAATGCGGATAAGACTCAGTCTAAGCCTGCCAGGAGCAAGCCCGCAAAGCCAGAGACACCGATTGAGCAGAAGGAGCCAAACAAGTGGCCAGTCTGGGACGCGGATAGTGATTGCTGGAGAGACTCCTCTTATGACGCATACGATAGTAGCATCCACGCGAGCCCCATGGGTACCAACAAAGACGGCACGTTCAGGAAGCGACGAACCCGCAAGGCGAGCCCGACTGTTAAGCCAGATGCAAAAACACAGCCCGATGCTGTGGGCAAGGCTCCAAGCGGGAAAGATAACGGAGGAATGGGCGATACAGCTCCTAACCGGGACGCCGAAGAGGAAGAGATGACCGCGGCGCTCGAGGGAAGGGAGTATGAGCCAACACCTTGGGAGGAATAAATGTGCGTTCTAGCATGGTATTTTTTAGCTATGTTGATTGGCAGCCTAGCGCTAAACTGGTTGCAGCTTATTGCTGGGGGGAAAGGCTAGATGTACAAGCATTTATTTTTGCTGCGAGTCACTGAAGACATTCCGCCCAAGATAACGATTGATAGCTACATTTCGGAAAGATGGGACCGCGTTGCCGCCTTAAGGGTTGCAAGATTACGTAACGAGAACCCCCCGATGTCCAGTCTTGAAAAAGCGTATTATGGAATGAAAATGCGCAGCAGATACAACCTCATGCATGGCCCCTTGCTGGTCAATGACGAAGCGGAGATATCCCGAGACATGATGCAATCGGTTATCGATTGCATGACACCAGAGCGACTGAGCCAGTTTATAGAGGAGGCTAAATGCTAATCCTTGAGCGCGGAACCATGGAAAGCATCATGATTGGCGATGACGTGCAGATTACTATCCTGTCTGTGACGAAAACGGGGCCTTCGGCGGATGGGCACGCGCGCAGCTCAGTCAAGCTTGGGATTGTGGCGCCCAAGGAGATCGCTGTTCACCGGCAGGAGGTGTACGAGCGGATTAAAGACGACGGAACTTAGCGGGCCTCCCCGTTGCCCGTCACAAACTCTTTGGCCTCTCTGCCTATCGCGACCGGAATTTTAGCAAGGAACTTCGCGGTGTCTTCGACGAGCTGACCGGCCTCTTCCGCATCGGTCAGCCATGTGGCTGTCATAGCGCCCGCCAGTTGAGCCGTGTCGCTTATTGGCGTGCGCTCTTTCTTGCCGCCTGTTAGATACTTGATGACTTGTGGATTTCTGAAAGCCGCGGCTACGCCAATGTTCTCAGCCAAAGTTGCAAGACCGGCAGCAGCCGCCCTGCCAGCACTAGAAAAAATCCCTCTTAGTCCTGCTACCATGGACGCGCGCTGCAGGCTCGTGCCAGCATCAGTTAGCTCTTTCAACATCCGCTGGCTAAGGTTGACGTTCTCCAGCATTCTGGCATCCTCAGGTACTAACAGCCTGTCGGCACCAGAGACTTTGAATCTGTTTCTTATGGCGGCCATTTTCCCGGGATCTATCTCTGCCAGTTCCTCAACCTCATCTTTCATGGCCCGATTGAGAATATCGCCAAGTATGCCGGCGCTCATCATGCGATGAAACTTGCCGCCCTCGCCGCCGTTTCTTTTCATCAGGTCATACAAGTAGTCGATGGTTGCGGTGTTTTCGCGATTTACCAGCTTGCCAATGGCAACGCCTAGCTGGCTTTGCGATTGGGCGATGTTTTGCATATCCAAATCAAACAGCCTGTCAAATTGCCGACCGGCTTTCCTAAGAGCACCCAAATCCTTTGTTCGAATCAATCCCTCCCGCTTAATGCCCTGATGCATGACGCCCTTTAAAACATCGGGGTTTGCGTTCTCAAGTTTGCTCGTCAGGTTTCTTGGATCGCTCAGCAAGCTAGCGGCTGCCGCGTCACGGACCTTGTTCAGTCTCTCGGCATGTGGAGCTAACACAGCAGTAGTGCCAGGCAGTCCCTTCGCTTTCTCGGCAGCTGTTTGCCTGAATGCAACCGGCCCTCCTCCAGCCGTCCTCACCAGCATATCCCACGTATCGGCAGTTGCTGGATCATTCAGGTTAGACAGTCTGTTGGCCAAAACAGTGGGCAGCTCATTTTTTGAGCCTATTTTTGCGAGAAGCACCTCATTGTTCCTAAACTGATTGGCGGCTATAGAGTTCGCTCGACGCCACGCGCCAACAAACTTAGGGTCTGTATTTTTTACATTCCAAAGCGTATTCGTTACCGCGCCATACAATGATCCTGCATCTTGCTGAATCGCTCGCATGTCTGGAGATGCCGCAACGCCGGGCGTGGGTGTTTTTAAATCCCACAGGTTTTGACGAATCGCCCTGAGAATGTCAGTCTTTGATTCCGCAGTAGGCTGTGTCAAATCGAGACTGTCGATCATGTCTAGAACATCGGCAATCTTCGAGTGCATGGCTCGAGCGCGAACTGCTTGGCCGGGCACCGTCACAGTACCAGCAGGCTGCACGCCGGAAGTTGGCGTTGCCAAACCTCCCGGCCTTACGATGGCCGTGGGTTGCGTTCCGCTCGCTTGCGGCACACGAACGCCCGTCCTTATTTTCTTGGCCGTCTTCTTCAGGCTCGTGTCATCAAAAACAGGTTCGGCGATTCGTCTCGCCCTGCCGTAAGCACGGTTGGTGAGGCTTGTGGCGTATTTCTGATACTCGTCCAGCATCGGCCCGACTTCCTTGCCGAACTCTGTCATTGACGGCGCGCTTTGCCCTGGCCTCACTTTCCTGTCGATGAATTTGGACACACGGTTTTTAACTCTCGTGACCTCTCTCGCGTGCGTCCTTTCCAGGTAGTCCATTGGCGGGAACAGCTTGTCCTTGAACGGCAGCTTGGCGAATCTATCCATGGTCTCGAGATTTGCCGTCCTAAGCATGGTGATATACTCGCTAAGACCCGTCGTCATGGCGCTCGCCTGGCCGCCAACAGCTTTCATAACCGGGTTAGAGACGACAGCGCTAATAGGCAAAGGCGGTCGACCCATTTCTTCTTGCGCAAGTTGAGCACGAGCCCCAGCCCGCTTTTTCTTGAACACGCCTTCGCCGGAGCCAAGCACCGCCTTAGTAGGAGCGCCCAGCATATCGACCAAGAAGCCGCCAAACGTGGCAACAGCCGCCTGCCCTGTCGCCTCAAGCGCTTGCTGCCCGCGACCGATATCGGTCAAACCTGATGCGCGCTCCAGCTCTGTTTGCGCAATGTCCCCGACGAACGCGCCAGCACCTAAACGAACGGGTGCCGAAGCATCCCAGACACCCTCCAGCAGCTTCAATGGGCCTTGCTGTGGCCCTGGCAGCTTTTGGGCAAGATCGCCAAGCGCCTTAGCCCGAGTTTCTAACGCTATGCCTTCGCCAAATATCGCTCCAGCATCCGCCGCGAAGAACTCAAACATGTCGGTCACAAATTCGCCGATGCCTGTCCCCTTTTCCATCGGAGAATCAACCAGCTTCTCTTTTTCTGCCGGATCGTCCTTGTTTATCTTGTATGTCAGAATCCCGGGCTTATTGTCCTGCCCGCCGGGCGGCGGATAGAAGTAAAGCTCGGCATTGGAAAAGCCGGGCGTGTTCTTTAATATTTCACGCTTTTTCTCTAGCTCTGCTGCTTTGTCAGCCTTTCGGACAAGCGACATCTGCACTCGAGCCGGTATATTGGCTATAGGCTGACGCCTTTCGAAGGTTTCGATTTCCCCTTTGGGGCCGGGGTCAATCGGCGGCGGCAGCGACCGCGCAATCGCATCAAAATCCGGCAACTCTCGCGTTTTGCCGATAGTTTTTGCAAGGGCGTCAAAGTCAGGTCTGTCGGCCAACTCTTATCGCCTCCAGTTCTTGCTGGCGCAGATACAGTGAACGCATCATGTAAGACCTGTCTTGATCGCTATCAATGCCAAGCCCCATCAAATGCTCATTGTATTTTCTCAGGTTCACGTCTCCGACCGTACCCTCGCCGGATGGGTGAGCCTCTTTGCTAAGCAGATCATAGGTATCGACGCCGATGAAATATTCATCGTTTCTGATGGCAAGATCTTGCAGCATAGTAAGAGCAGTCAGGGCAGACTTCACGCTTTCCTGAGAAGCCCCAGCTTCCAGTGCGGCGACTACACGCTCGGTGAGTTGTCGTTCTGCCTCTGTATAACGCCCGCTCTCTTCGCCAGTAACAACCGTTATTTGTTGAGCAATAAAAGCTCTTAGATCCGTTCTAAGCTGTTTCAGCTCGCCGGCACTCATGCCGCCAGTCGCCCATTTAGTCATGCTGTCTGCTAAGCCTGGGTTAGCTTGGCCAATCCATCCGGCAGCCCATTCGGAAACAGTGCCTACGACACCAAATGACCTCATTGGCGCGGCCGCAACTCTTTGCAGCAACTGTGACGAGTTAATCAGGCTTCCTTTATCGCCCGACAGTTTTGCTTTTGTATCAACGACTAACTGCGCTTCCTTCTTGCGAGTGGTTTTGACATCAACCGGAACTTGCTGCTCTCTCACTATCAACTTGTCACCAGCCTCTTGCGGGCTCAGCTTATTAACCGCCTGCACAACATCGGGCGAATAAGAGCCTTCTGGCAATTCTGGGCCTAATGATCGCTGCAAGAGCGCCGCCTTCAATGTGGCTGGATCCGTCTGCGCTTGGCCGACATCGACCGTCTTGACCACATTGGCAGCTTCATCGGTATACACGATTTTATTTCTGCCGCCTTCCCTGATGTTGGTTCCCTTTAGTTCCGGGAAAATTTCTTTTCTTAGGCTCTCTTCTGTCATCTCTGGCGTCAAGATGCCAGCAGACAATCCCCATTGCGGATTACGCCTGTAACTGTTTAGGTGCCCCTGCGTAAGCCCCAACTCTGCCGGCATGCCCGCCTCTACTGCGCGGGCGCTAATTTCTCCAATATTCTCGGCAGTCAGCACAGGCATGCCATCCTTTTGCTGTACCCCCGCAAACAGAGCCTGTAGCTCAGGATTCCCTTGGCTGCGTTCAGCTAATTCCCGCAATACGCCAAGCCTTGTCTTAACTTCGGCCTCATTCCGCTCATCAGAATGCCTTTCAAGCATGTCTCGATTTTTCGACAGAAATTCGAGCATATCATCCGGGTCGCCGCCTGTTGCGCTTAACAGCATGTCGCCATGCTCGCCAGCCAAGGCCAGAATGGACTCAACCTGCGCTGAGTCTCGCTGCGCTAACGACTCCAGCACCTTTGTCGCGCCGGGCAGGTAGTCTTCAATCGAGGCGCCATATTGCAAGGCGATTTTTGGCCTCTCACTTGCGGGTGCCAGCTTCATCAACCCAGCACCTTTCGTTATTGCGTCCAACCCGGCATTCAACGTCTGCAAATCAACTCGACGCTGCTCTAACCGTAAACGCTTAAGTTTTGTGGTCGGCAACTCCTGCCCGCGCATGCCGGCCGCGACATTTCCTAGAATCAGTCCAATCCTGCTAAAAGGATTATCGGTTATCGGCCGCGCGCGAGGCCGATCGGGAATTTCGAGTTCTGGCGTGACCGTCTCAGCCGGCGCAGAGATGGGTGTCGGTTCGCGCTCCGGGCCGAGCCGCTGGCTAGCGATGAAGCCGAGGGTGGGCGAGCCGTTAGCCACGTCTTAAATCTCCGACACCAGTAAGCAGCCCCCCGACACCCCCAAACAGTGTCGCCGTCTGCCCTAACGGGTCTCTCACGGTCGTTGTAGAGCCCGAAGAGACGATAGGCACGTTACCGCCCAGGCTGGCCAATTGCAGGCTTTGCTGGCCCGTCTGGCCCGTCAGGAGCAGCCTGTTCTGGAAGGCTTGCTGCTGCAGCTGCTGTTGGAACTGTCGGGTCGCTTCGCTCATCGAGGCTGTCGTTGCGGATCGCTGTGTCTCGAAGGCGCCGGCCTGTAGCGGGAACCCAAGCAGCTGCTGCGCCTCAGCGCCCCGGACACCGCGGACCAGCTGGCCTTGCTGCTGAATAGCTTCTGCCCTGGCTTGATCGGCCCGATCCAGGATGGGCGAGCTACCGGGCCGCATGCCGAGGCTTGGGGAAACCTCTTCGCGCAGGATGGTTCCTGTGCGTTCCAGCGCGCGCTCGATGTCTGCCTCGCCTGTCCTGATGGCCGCGTCAGCCGCCTGTCTGATCAGCTGTCGCTGCTCGGGCGTTGCGGCGACACCGCCAGAGACCGCTTCCGCTTGCCGCTCAATCAGATCACGGGTTGTCTCGAGAAGCCCCTCGGCCCCTGTAGCTGCTGCTTCGCGAGCGGCTTGCTCGGTGCTTAGCTCGCCGGGAAGGCGCGCAAATTGCTCTTCCTGGAATCGTTGCTGTCGCCGAACGTTCTCAAGCTGCTCTCTTGAGATGTCCAGCTCGGTCTGAGCCGCTTGAGGAACCCACCAAGGGTACTCAATGTCTGTTTTCTGCTTCTGATCAAAACCCATGTTACGCTACTCGCTTACAGACTAACGCTCCGCTTGCTGCCGTGATGTAGTGCCTTCGCTTGGCGACGCGCCGGAACGTTTTTTGCTCATGTGAAATGGCCGAGACCAAGAAACTAGCCCCTGCAGCGGTCAATATTTTCTCTGCCTCGTTCGCTAACCGACTGACCGTGCGCCCGCGGTCAAAATCTTTCAAGCCTTCCTGCAAGCATAAGAAGTCCATGAACGCATATGGCTTTCCAAAGATAATCAATAAGGCTCCCAGCGGATCATCGCCGCGCTCAGCCAGCAGCCAATAGTTTTCTGCACCTTCCATGTCCATTCCTTCGAAATAAGGAGCGTACGGGCTGTCTTTTATAAGACGTTCCAAAACAAGCAAGTCAGCATGTTTGGCCGAGCGAACTGTGATGGCCTTCGTCATATCAAGTGCTCATATTCATCTAGGCTGAGCTGCCCATCCGCAACGGCTGAATCGACCTGTGTGTCAGCCAAAGCGGACAGACTGTCGTCAATTTTTTCTCTCAAATACCTGCCGGCTTCTCTGTCTAGTCTTCGCCGGAAAAACTCAACCATAATGGCTGCGTCTTCAGAATTTAGAGAATCAATAGCTGCTTTCGCCAAAAGAGCCGTTAAATATTTTTTTCGCCAATCTTCAGACATCAAGCGCTTCTTTATGTCCGCCTTGACCTTCGGTACATCAGCCATGGATCAGCCTCTCTGTTGTTTGTTGCTCGAGCCTGTCTTCCACTTGCTCGGTCGCGATGTTTCTGAAGTCTTCCACAGCTCTTTGCACGCCCAGCGTCCTGTTTTTTGTCTCGTTCATGAGCGTCGACAAATTGTTTATCTGACAGTCCCATTCCTCTATAAATTCACTGCTTTGATTCTTTCGATAAAGCGGGCGATACAAATTGCATGCGCCACACTTTTGCCCAAAAGGGCAGCCATTTTCTTTGTCCTTTATGAGGTGCTTTACTTCCATCATTGTTTCTGCACAACAATGCAGGCGGCCCACTTTACGCGAAGGTCGACAGAGTGGTAATGCGCAGTTCCGCTGCCAGCAGAAGCAGTGTTGGCGTTATCGGTGGTGTAATTGAAAGATCCGCTTTCAAGGCGAAAGCCTCCGGCGCCACCTTCTAGAATGACATAAGTGGGGCTGCTTCCTGGAGCAGGGTGATCGTGCGGTCCTGTTTCGGCCTCATTCAATTGGTGCCCCCCGACGCCCGGGGTCGCTTCTTCGGCCTTGAGGGCAAACTGTGTGCTAAAGTCGTATGTGCCGCCCGTTGTCCCGCCATTAACCGTATCACCGTCTGTGAGCCGAATGGAGTGCTCATCAACGGCAGAAACGATGAGATAGCCTGGCGGCGCCACATCTTGGTAGAGGATTGGCGATGTCCCAGAAGGCCATTCCCCTCTTCCCAGTCGCCGATCAAACCGTCTGCCAGTCATCAGGTAATCCTATTCACGTAGCCAAAGATGCTTATCACGTTGGTAGTGCCGGCATAGGCTTCTATGACAACAGAACCCGTGGCCGGAAGCCCAGGGATCACCAACTGTAGCCCGTCGTCATTTGGAATTGACTGAACAATGACCTCCCCCGGGTCCGTCTGGCCTCCAAATTCAACCGTTAAGTCGACAGCCGCCGTGTGGGCGTTATGCGCCCACAACCAAACTTCGTCCGTAGACGTGGCATGCGCCGTGTGAACTGTATCGCCGTTAGCGGTAGTCTCCGCTATTAGAATTCCCTTGCCGTTTGTACTGCCAGAGAGAATTACCTTGCTAAAAACCGCCATAACAATTTCCTATGAAAAAACCTGCGCTGCCAAAATAGCAGAAACCCCATTGGCAGAAAGTTCGGCGCCATTGAACGTTAAAGTAGTGGCCGTGATGACAAGACGATCGGCGCCGCCAATGGCAATGTCTATTTGATCATCCGTATCGGCTGTTATCGAAGTATCGCCATTAGCATCTAGAATCAATGATTGGCCGTTTAGATCCTTGCTCGCGGTCGCCGGCCACGCCAGATCCTCGCCATTGTTTGTTAAATGACTAAAGCTCGAATTTAGATCCGCAGCTGTTAGAATTTCGCCTGCGCTGAACGTTTTGTAAGGTGTGATAGCCATTTATTTAGCCTTTATTGAACAGAAGCCTCTTCTTCAAGTCCATACCCGGTGAACGTCAAAGCATTGCCTGTTCCTGAGCGCACAGCTAGGTTGCCAGAAGAATCCTGCATATAGATATCTGTCTCGATCTCAACGCTAGTATTTGCCGCCAATGACACATCATAAAACAAGGCAGTCGCCTCACTGTATGTTGTGCCATCTTCATCATGAAAGATCCGATAGGTGGCAGCAGAGCCGGTGTTGTTGGCGACAATAATGCTTTCGATTGTCGAAATAGTATAATCCGCAGGACTGTAAGCTGAAGCGGCGTTTGTGTCTGCCGGTCGCGTTTGAAACAGTTGCTTTTTGTTAGCCATTTGAACTCGCTGTCGACATGCCAGCGCCTTCTATTTGTACGCTGAACCCCTGTACTTGTATGTCGCCCTCTGCTTCTTCGTTCCTAAACTCATATTGAATGTCACGGAACTCTCCACCATCGATGACATCGGAAAAACTGCGGAAGTGGTTTGCGCTTCCCAGTGTCGAAACGCCAAGCTGAAAAGAAGTGCCGCCGGTTGGCGCAAGGAAAGAAGATCCGCCCTGATTTATGGAGATCTGTTGTTGCCCGACATCATCCCGAGAAAATCGGAAAGCAACGTCCTTATCGCTTCTGGGCGTCAACGTCACGCCAACAGCGGTCAATGATTTTTTAATTTCAGGCGTGCCTCCATAATCGACATAGGGCGTTCTCGCCACCATGGGATACCCCAGTCCATCGATGCTTCGCGTTGTCTGATACAGCTTTCTGACAAAACCGTCGCTTCCACCAGCCATGATGATTTGTCGGTTTGAGTCGGCCGGATCAACGACCTCTGTCATGCTTCTAATGTTATATTTCCTGGTCCACAGCGCCCAACGGTAAGGCTGGAACCGATAGTCCATTAGCAGCGTTGCATTTGGCGCGGTGGCGCCATCAATGGGAACGGCAATAAGGATCCACCCGCAGTCGCAAGAAAGCACGCTCCAAGCTTTCTTCAAAGCACTGAACGCAACATGATCGCGAATCCACTGCTGTATCGGAAAAGTTAAAGCGGCCTCTTTGAAGTCACCATATTGCTCGACTGTGCTTAAGGCATGCACAGTTCCATCGCTCCAAAGGAAGCCCGTATCATTGGAGAAACGGAAGACGGCGTTTTGCGTGACAGCTCCCACGCCCTTAACGATGCCACGCTGCCTGAAGCTGTCTATCCCTGTCGGCGCGCTTCCGATGATCCGGTGAACAGACCCTTTGTAAGGCCCCTTGAATACGATCAGATCTTGATTTTGACCGCTCATGATTGCGGTGATTACATCGCCGTCATCGGGATCGATATCGATAAAACCTGATCCGGTGCCAGACCAGCCTTCTGGATTCAGATAGGAAGAAAAATAAAGCCTAGACGGATTTGCGACTACCCCAGACGCCCATATCCGCCCAAGATGCACCGTCGAAAACGAGAAATTAGGCGGCGAACCTGCTAAGTTTTGCGCCGTCGTTCCATCATAGCTTTTTGGTACATCAGCCGAATTGTCATTGGCTATGATGACGAGGTCATCAAGCTGGCTGTAATTAGGAATGGCGTTCAGGACCAGCCCAGTGAAGATGTTTGTAAAAGATCCGTCCGCGTCGTCCTTCTTGCATGTCGTGCCAACGTGAACGATTCGTTTTTGTGTTCCTTGGTTTGTCCAAAAGTCATAGATTCCAGTAATCGCCGCCCCAGACTCTAAGGCTGTAGAATTAAGCTTGGTAGCGCCTGGCGATTTCCTAAAGCCACCTTCTAGCTGATAAATGATGTTTTCCGCAGTATCAAGGTGAGGGATTGGTGAATTGCGCGAAATTGGCGTAGTCACAAACGTTCCCTGATCGGTTGTCCACCCACCAGTAAACGTGTGATTGACCCAAACGCGCTTGGTCGTCGTCATTATCGGATCTCGTCGAAACGACTCCCCGTTGTGTACCGGTGTGAGCGGCGTCGCTTATAAGGCGTTCTGGCGCCATCCTTATAGGCGTGTACCTGCGGCCGCAGAGCCGGCCGGTTGCTGCCAATCTCTTGATCTGCCGTGATGCGAACAAGAAGATCTGTGTACTCAGCCTTTGCCTCTATGCTGCGTTTGTCGTCTTTGATGTCTCTGTAATAGTGGTACAGCGCATGGAACAAAACGGCGTGCCGAAACTGCTTCGGCACAATGGGTTCATCTGTGTCGCCAGACAGGCTTTCGGCTAACGTACCATCACTTTGCACAGCCAACTTGTTTGTCACAAACGAGTAAGGAATCGAATACGCTTCATCTGGCGGCTTCCAGAACACGATTTTGCGCACAGGCGTTGTGTTGCCGCTGAAATTGCGCGTCACGATGGTTGCCACTAGCGGTTTGCCTGTAATGTTGTTCCGCGGATAGCGCATCTTGAATTCGCGCCGCCCAACCAAATCGATGGTCGTATTCTCATCGAAGAACCGTTGGTCAACGGGCTTCAAAAAGTCCGCATGCAGCGCATATTCGTCCTCGTAGTAGCGATACGTCACCGCACTGGCGTTGGCCTGCGTGTACATGCTGGTTAATGTCAGGCTGGTATCGCTGGCCACAGAACTAACTTCGTAGACCTCCATGCCGCTGTTGATGACGATCTTGCCGCCCGCACGCACGTTGTTACTGCCGAACGTGCCGGCCGTGTTCCAAGCTGTCCCTGAGCCTGTGAGCGTCGTTGAGCCCTGATTGATGGCTACGGTCCCGGTCGTGTATTGGGGCCGTGTGACAAGAATCTCGTGCCTTTCAGCCCATGGAAACTTCTCACCTTGCCCTACGTGCATGTCATGAAGCGCGATGTTTATAAACCGCTTAGCGATAGTCTGAGTGGTCGAGTTGTTCGTTGCCTCGCGCACGCGGTTTTGCAGATCCGTATACAGATCCGAGAAGTCAGTTAGCTGTGATGTAGAAGACATCAGTTAATTCCTAAACGGCCCGTTCCTGCGCAAGCGAGATTTGACAAGAGCGGCGATAGCGCGAGCCCGCCAGTTGCCGACCGTGACAGCTGTGATGTCTGCCTGAATTCCTGTCCAAGCCCACTCAGCCGCAGTCGTTGGGACTGTTGTCGCCGCGGTAATGCTGGCCGCGTTTGCGGTCCAGGCAATTTGTCCTGGCGTAGTAACGACCGTCCAAACATCGTTGACACGAGCAACATTGCGCCGCCACCTCCATTGGGCTGGCGTAGTCGTGACTGACAAGTCAAAGACGACCCCCGCGGCATTGGCTGTCCACGCGTAAGCATCTGGCGTGGTCGCAATGGTTTGCTTGTGATTGACGACTGTCCCAGTGTCTGTCCATGCCCACTGTTCGGGGCTGGTTGCCACCGCATGGACTTTTCGAATTTCAGCAGTATTGGCAGCCCATTTGTAAGCATCTGGCGTCGTCGCAACGTGCTTGCCAAAGTCTCGAGACGCCTGAATGGCTGTCCAAGCCCACGGGTCGGCCGTTGTCGTGATGGTGCTTCTTGCATTAACGGCGGCTTTGACGCCAGTCCAGGCAATTTCTGCAGGACTTGTATGCACATAAAACGACTCAGGGCCAAACCAAAGATCGCTGACCCAGCACGTCGTCCACCAGCCAGCGGGGAACCAGCTATCATCGCGCCTTGGCCGGCAAACACTGGCCGCATTGGCTGTCCATGCCCAGCTATCAGCGACGGTAGTAATATAGACTTCGTCATTGATGACCGCTGCACTGGCTGTCCATGCCCACGGATATGGGGTCGTGTCGTTCTTGAACCACCGGACAATAGATGCGGCATTAGCCGTCCACGCCCACGGCGCTGGTGTCGTTTCGACAGGCTTGCGTATGTAGGCTTGATTGGCGGTCCAGCCATATTGATCTGGCGTTGTCGTGATCTTTGTCGTCGGCCAGACATACGTATAGCGAGCCACCCCAACAGCAAGTTGGCCAAGGCGTGTCGATTGAGAGACGAGACTGACGCTCGCGGCATTGGCTGTCCACCTGTATTCCGCAGGTGTTGTGGCGACTTCGATTTCCGGGTAAGCGAAGGCGTATGCCGCCAAACCGACGCCAAACTGGCCAAGGCGTGATTCGACTTGACGAACGGAAACGCTTGCGGCGTTGGCCGTCCAACTGAATTGCGCGGGGCTTGTTGTGACCGTTCTATCATTAGCATATACAGCGGTCGGAAACCCTGCCTGGCTTAGCCGAGTTGCCATTCATCTGTCTCAAGTACCGTTTAGGTCAGCATTGGCGTGTCCGCCCGTCTGAATCACATCGCCCGTTGTCACCCATTCTCTCGTTGCCGTTTGGTCTCTCAGCCTAAGCAATATCTTTGCGGCCTGCATTTCGGTTGCCGTTAGCGTGATACTGACCCACCCATCGCCTTCCCAAACAATCGTGTTGGTTGTGCTAGCGGAGGCACCACCGTCTTTAATAATGGTCGCATCCCCGGCAGCCAGTGTTGGCGTAGCTGTCAGCCAATCGCTATCCGAGCTGTTCGGATCGACAAGCGCAAAATAGAACGTTTTTTGAGCGCCATATTTGGCAAGGGTTGGCATTACGCAGCTGCCTTGGTTCCTATGGCCGAGGAGCCCCAGTTAATCGTTAAGTCACCTGTCGTCATGTCGACGGGGCCACCTAGCTCGATATAGGCGATACACGGTTTATTAGTTGCTGTGTCGTTATAGATAATCCCCCACCAAACACCCGTTGGATTACTGCCGTTCTGCGACCATGTAATATCCGTGGCCCCGAGAGTCGCCGTGCCGCCAGACTCTGAGAACGTATTATTTGTGTCAGAGCCGCCTGTCGTGTAGTTGCCGCCAGGCGTGACCTCATTCGCTAAAAAATTTGTGCCGGTTGCCGACCAATGCGGATTGGCTGTGCTAGCGCTCGGCGTTGTCGTATTATCGACAAGCCCAACCTTCAGCGTGTCGGTATTAAGGTTGTGGACCTTTAGGCCTTCGTCCTCATAAAACTGATTGAAGAAAACAATGTCGCCCTGTGCCATTTTTCTGACCCTTTAGCTGATTACGAATGTATCCGTGGCGCTGGGCGCCGTTTGGAACGCATCTGTTGTAAGCTCTTTCGTTGTGCCGTTATAGTCGTTAATGGTGCGTGTCTCGCCTATGCATGCACCGCTAGTAAATGTGACGACGCGACCGTTGTAATGGTCATTGCTCGCTTCGGTAAGATCGGTATCGATAACCGTTGTTGTTGGCGTGCCAACGGCAGCCCCGGTCACTAAAGCCAGCGCGCCCTGTTCTAAATTGTCGGCAGCCGTCGTACTGCCTGACAAAGCAACCATGTCGGAACTCATTCGACCGCTTACCAATGCCGCTGGGATTCTTGATTGAATGTTTTGCGTGTCTGTCTCAACGTCGGAAATTTGAGTAGTGACGGTTACGCCAGCACTGTCGGCCACGCCAAGCAACGCATTAAGGTTAGCGTTGTTGGTTCGATCGCTGATTAAGTCAAGCGTTCTGACGCAACGCCCGGCTGTATCGGCTGTTCCGTGAGCGGCAACGATGTCTTCATCCCAAACAGCGTCGATCAAGTCTTCGCCGGTTCGGATCGTGATAGTCTGTGTTTTTGCGTCAGCATGCGTTATTGTCAGCGTAACGATGTCGCCGTTCGTCTCTCCTTGAGCCAGATCTGCTTTCCATTGCCCGCCACTCACATGCGCTGGCGTGTCGGCGATATTTCCCTGGCCTACGCCGTCCAGAGAGTGATAGATTGTGACCGTGCCACTGGTGATTGCTGCCCCTGTGACAGCGTGTTCCAGGTAAAACCCAAACCCAGTTACCGCTGAGTTTTTCAAAAACACTCCGCCTACAGAGTTCATGTCAGTCGCCCTTCGGGAAGATATACATAATGTGATCGCCGCTGGCCGGCGCTGCAAACATGGCTGTCGTTGTCACCGTGTCCGTTGCGGGGTCGAAGCTGGTCACCTTCCCAACAGCGTGCGGGGCCGTGCTGCTTTCCACGTCCACAATGACGTGTCCGCCGACGTAAGCCGAAGCATTGGCAGCTGAGAACATCGACGACTGAATAGTCGTTGTCGTTGGCGTGCCCGTGCAGGTTCCGTACATGTGGTTTTTGGTTGTTCTAATGACGATCAGCTGACGCTTTGCCGTTGTGTGAGTGACCAGCAAAGCGACGGTGTCGCCGTTTGTTTCTGCCGCTGTTAGGTCAAAGGCCCAATGGCCGTTACCCACGTGAGTTGGCGTATCAGCGATGGTGCTTTGAGCCCCGCCATCCAAAGAATAATAAATAGTGCAAGTGCCAGTGGTAACTGGAACGCCGTTGACCTTGTGCTGCAAATAAAGCCCCATACCCGTGACGGGCGTGTTGCGCGAAAATTCGCCAAGCGTTACGGTACCACCGCCTCCAGCAAACTCCCATGAACCATTCCATTTGGTATCGTCAATGGAGTTTGTCTGCAGATTAACGACCCAATTATCGTCGGTAGTACTGTAGTTAGTGCCAAAGTCCGTATCAAAAACAACCTCCTGGTTGTCCGCAGCAGTTGTTGAGTCACTGACGGCCTTCAGGTTTATATCCATGAAACCTGTGTCTTTGGCCACAAATAGCGAGTCATATGCGGCTTCTGCCAAAACCATATACTCATGCCTGACAGGCAAAGCACCGGTTTCATGCACAATTAAAACAAGCGTGCCTTCGGTGTTCGTATCTGTCGCGTCCAGCTCACAGTTGTAATAACCGTCTGATGTGTGCGCGGCAGCTGTCGTATCGTTTTTTTGCGCGGGCGTTTGCCCTGTCTTAGAGAGCTTTATATCCGCTTGAGATAACGTCAGAGCCGTCTCCGCGGTCTTGCCATCATCCTCGTCAACAAACGGCCCTATCAGGACATCGACTGCCGTATTGGCCTTCAAAAATTGCATCTTTCTATTCCAAATTATTTCGGTAGTGATGGGCTAGCACAGGCACTGTTGAGCCGCCAGCAACAATCTCGCTGAAATCGACATGCGTTTTGGTTGAGAAGGGCGCCCACATGTTCTTGGATATGGCGTAGATCTCTGCTGCGCTCAAACGACGCCTATAATATCGAGCCTGATAAACTCGCCCCTCAAGAATCTCATGATTTGAATTCGCCGCCCCTCTGTCATAAAGAGGTCCGCCAATTTTTAGAGGTGCGTCTGCATCATAAATGCTGGCTTCAGTTGTTCCATCACTGGCATTCAAACTACCATTGACATAAACATCTGCGCTTGTCGGATACCACGTCAACGCGACAACATAATGTGTATTTGCCGTTAACGTCCCAGTCCCATAGAAGTAATTGCTGGCTGTGCCATTTGCGCTAACCGAACAAAACAATTGCGCGTTTGACATCATGGTAAGAGCAAAGCAATTATTCCCAGCGGCACTCTTCCACCGCGTCATTAGTCCAACATACCCCACGTTGGCAGAGGTAAAATCAAATTCCACAATAGCTGTAAATCCAGCCGAGGAAGGGTGGAACGCAGGTGAACTAGGAACTTCCACGCCGTCGTCATCAGCAGCTGCGCCGTCAGCAATATAGCTGGACATGCCTTTATAGCCAGGATTAACAACTGAATTGTTGTAGCATTTTGCGTGATGCCCGCCAATTAAGTCTGGGACGTTAACGCCAGCTGACTGGTAAGCCCAAAGCGACGTGCAACCCCGCAGGTGCGGATGTGACAGATCCGGGCGCAACAAACCGGCAGGCTTGTTCGCAGATGGAAGTGTTAGAGGGAACGCCATTATGCTGAGTCGTACTTAATGCCTACGTAGCCCACATCAGATCCAGAGCCCATCGCCCCAGATCCATTGTTGTGAATCAATAGCCCCCATTTCTGCGGAAGGTGCCCGCCAAAAGCCTGTGCTACGCCAATCGGACCCCAATGCTGCGTATCGCTTGCGGCATCAACGAACACTGAGGTCAGCAGAATCATGTTTTCTTCTACAAAATCCGTGCCCTCGGTCTCTTCCGAGTCCGTGCCGTCCAGACCGCCAATGCTGCCGGTCAAGTCGCCTGCGGTGGCCGTGTCATAGTTGCCGTAGACATAGACATCGATGGTGTCGCCGTTCGCATGCGCGGCACCAACCACAAACTTTCCGCCAACCATCGCGTCAACATACTTATTGGTCGTGTTGTCCACGATAGTTGTTTCAGCCCACTCGTCCGCAGCAAGCGAGGTCGTAACAGCAGTTGCTGTAATTGCCGTCCAGTTGGTGTAATTTATGGTAAGAGTAGCCATTAATAACTAGCCTTAAGTCAGGTCTAAAGAGATCTCCCTAAAACCGCCCATCGACACATCTTTTATGCCGACGTAGATGGTTTGTTTGCTGCCCATGTTTATTTGGTCAGTGTCGTAGTTCATCATGTTGTAGCCGCTGACGCCTGGGGGCGTTACAGGGCTTCCAGGAGCTACCGTTGCGTTAGCCCATCCAATGTCATGGATGCTGTCAAAGGCGTAGCGAACTTCATGGTCAGCTTGGTTCGGCTTGTACCGATTCCATCCGACAGAAAGCAGGTTAGTGGCCGGGTTGTAAACGCCGTTTACGCTGTAGACATAGTCGATGTCTTCGTTTCGAGTGTCCTGATATAACTCGAACTTGTCGAAGTAAAAGTGAGCTGGGTACGGATCCGGTGGCGTACTGTTGATATCTACATACCACCGTGTCAGCGCATCAAAGTAGTTCCAGCCCGCGCCGGTATTTGTGGGGTATTGCACAGCGCCCCGGTCTATCCAACCACTATCACCCCTTCGAGCTGTCGGATGCCAGTCTATGATGAATTTGTGCCAGCGACCCGAGTACGAAGCGGTCGCGAAATGATAGTAATGCCCTCCGCCAGCTTCCTGATTGAGAGGATCCCCGTTTTGCTCTCTGACGTAGGTACCGAAAGCAATACTGGGAGACCCATTTGTGAGCCTGGTCACTCCCGGGGCAATCTTCATGTAAAAGCGCATGCGGTTGAAGGTGTCGACTTGCCAGGCACTCGGAGGCTGCACCCAATCGTGCATATTCAAAATTACGGTGCAGTCGTTTGGCACCATATGCATATACACATTGCCGCTTTGCAAATCACCGCTTCCATTGTCCTCGCACGTTATGTGCAGACTTCGTGTGCCGGAATACGCCTCAGCCGTTGTTATCTCTTCACTGCCTGGATCAGGGCCATTAAAAAGATCGCCTTCATATTGGCTGAACAACAGACTGACCGGATTTGAACACCCTTCTCGGATGGACGCAGCCTCAAAGTCATCCAAGAGAACCGTCAAGAACTCTTCAGGTTCTTTCTGATAAGGTAGGCCGACTGTGCCGACCTTCTCGCCTATTCTCGTTCCGGCGCGCATAGTGCTGCTTAAACAACGGCTGACGCGGCCTGCTTCAGCTTCTCTGCTCGAGCCCTTAAGGCTGCGGTTTCTCGATCGTTTTTGTCTTTTTGTTCTCTCGTCCTTCGCTTCAAATCACGCGACAAAGCATCGATTTTCGCGCCTTCACTATCTATCTTTTTTTCAGCCGCAGCCAAACGTTCCTCTTCTTTCTTTATCTTGGCCTCTCTGCTATCAAGCTCTTTCGACCTGCGCTCGTTCTCTTCTATAGCGGCGTCGACATCGGCCATCATTTCCTTGGCCTTGTCTTGAGCCTGCTGCAGCTCTTGCTTCGCCTTCTGTCGATCGGAGCCAGCGGCTTGCTTGGCAGCTTGAATGTTCTTTACTTCGCCAATATCCTTGATTTGTTCGTTAAGCTTTTCTCTAAGCTCTTCCATTTTGTTTAGCCTTGACTCATAGGCCTCCCGATTTCCAAGGAAGTCTAGGAGCGTGCTTAAATCGCGAACGCCGGGGGGCGTGCCTAGTTGTGTCAGTTTCATAGCGATAGCCCGTATGCTCTAATTGCACCTTCTGATCCATACGGCACTGTTTTCCCGATCTGGATCATGGCCCGCGGTCCTTCTGTATCTCCGGTGCCGCTCAATTTGACGAAAGCCCCATGCCGACAATGCACGGGCACGCCGGCCGGATCGATAACCTGGTCAGTTGAAGACGCGCTGAACAGACGCAAGACACACTCTGTATGGCTGTTTACATCGCCGGTTGTGGTGTCATATATCTCCAGCGCTTGCGTCGTGCTGGATCCATCGCCTGCCAGTAAGGTTGCGTTAGTGATGTAGCCAGGACCAAGCATGGCATGACTGCTTTTTGTCAGCATAAGCTCTTGCGCAAAGCGACGCCTTGGCCTGTAAACTCTGGCGTCATCGGCGATTACCGAATCAATCAGCAGCGTTCCGCTGGTGCCGGCATCCGGCCCAATAGCGCCAATCAGACCTGAAGTAATGGCGCCTTGATCCAGGCTGGAAACTGTCCCCAGCGACGTTCCATCGAGATACAGCTGAACGGACCCATCATTGCTCCCGCCGTCATCGATGTCGGCAGCAATCTCTACGCAGTGCCATTCATTCGTTGTGAACGCGCCGAACACAGCGCCGCTGACACTGTCCGTTTCGTTAGCCCAGATGCGATAGCCGTTGGCCGTTGTATACTGGATGCCAACATAGGCTTCGCTAGTCGATGTGCCGGAATACAACTGCCAAATACCGAACTTATCGGTATCGGCCATGGCCAACGTTGGCCCGCCTAGCCAAACCATCATGCGAAAATAGATGGTGCCATCAGCGCTGGTGTCCCAGTCTGCGGTCTCGGTTAGCGTGGCCGGGTTGGTCCCGCCGTTCAGGTCGATTCTCAGCGCATAAGCGCCTTCGTACGGCATGCCAACGCCGGGTGTTCTGGCAAGCTCACTGAAGTGCTCGATGGCCATAATGCCATCGGTATCCGCGGCACTGTCGAAATGCGTGGCCGCTGGAATGTCCGTGGTCCCAGTGATGCGCTTACTGCCATCCGCTTCTTCAAAGTTTTCCTCGGACAGAAATGCAAATGCCATGATTATGACTCCGCTGCTTTTGGAGGCCTCCCGCGCCGCGGCTTGCCTGCGTTCTCGATATCCTTCAGCAATTTCTGATACACCGGATCGCCTTCTCTCGCTAACCTCTCAATCAGCTCAAACTTCTCGTTCTGCCAACGTTCCTTGTCCGATTGAGGCGCCACGTTGCCAATCGCAACGTTTGCGGGGATGTGGTAATCCTTGCCCTGAATCAATGTGCCGACCATGGGCAACTCTTGGCTGCCACCTTTCGGTCGGTAGCGCTCGAAGTTGGCTACGTCATCTTGGCTCTTTCCGTCCATGTATCCCGATGCATTCAGCCTGAGCCGGATGTTCTTCCACTCCAAGATCTTCTCTTTGTTGCGCAGCTCCCAGTCGATGTGCTTGTCCACCGCGCCGGTTGGGCGTTTGCGCATTTCTTCCTGGGTGGGCATGCCGGCCGTGAAGTCTTCGCGCAACTGCTTCTCGCGCGCAACCGCCCGGTCAACGTCTTCCATGGCATAGGTCTTAGGCGACTGCGTCTCGAGCTGGTGATCGAGGGCTCTTAGCTGCCGGCGCATCGCGCCAACATCCTGGATCTGACTACGCACATGCATAGGCGCATCTAGGGTGTTCTGCAGCCGCCGACGCTCTTCCATCATGTCGTCGATCTGCTGAGGGCGTAATAGCGGCTTGGTGTCTTCAGTAAATTGCTCCATAGTTACCTCTTAAGTGCCAAGACTGACGCTGCCAACATTTTCAACAATGGTTCCGTTGCCAGCGCTGTCGATATACACGATCAAGCACTCGTTCGGCGCATTCAGCGTGGCGATGTTGTTGGTTCCATCAAAAGTGCCTGAGGTCAGGGTCAGCGTATGCGCGGCCGTGCCGGAAGCGCTGGTATCTTTGACGACGAGCAGCCCTTGGTGATTGGTTGCATCAGCAATAGTGGCTTCCACAACAACGGTGGCATGGTTCAGCTCGACCGATTGCACGCCGGCCGTGACAGCTCCTGTGGCCGTCAGCTCTTGCACACGGGCCGACACGTCGGCTGCATTGTTCAGCTCGGAAGCCGTCGCCGTGCAACCATCGAGGATATTCAGCTCGGCGGCCGTTGACGTAACAGCCGTGCCAGCCAAAGCAATCTGAGCGGTACCCGAATTGTCTTCAACGGCAAAGTCAGCGCCGCCCACGCTCTTCAATGTAAACATCTCAGCCATAGTTACAGTCCATCTGAGTTAGGGTAAATCTTGGCGCGAGGGACGCCGCCTGAGCGGTTGCCGGGCTGTTTCTTGCCGGGCGCACCGGTATTGAAGCCGGGCTTGACCGGGAAGCCGTCACCGCCTTTCTTGGCCTTGCCAGTGGGTGGCGGTGATTTGGCCCGACCTTTTCGGCCCATGGGGAACTCGCTGTAATCAGGATTTGGCATGCTTTCTACCTTTCTTGCGCGAACGCTTGCGCCGCGCCTTGATGTCGGCATCACTGCCTAATCTGGCGCGGCACACTGCGTATTTGTTGCGCACGTTCTTCACCTGTCGAACACAGGAATCAAATTCACGAGGCATTGGGTAGTTCCAATATCTTCGCTTCCGTCCTAGGCTTCTTGTTCAGAATCTCTAGTTCTGCACGGATTGCTTCACGTCTAGCCTTCTCTTCATCCGTAAGCTTCTTGCCGTTTCGCCAAACAGCGCAAAGCTCCATGAATTCCATAACAAGCTCTGCCTGTCTGCGCTTCAAAACAAGATAGGGGTAAACGCGAGGCAACAACCAACGTAGCGTTCCGGCATAGAAACGCAGATTCCAAATACCGCGCTGGTTGTGCAATGTAACAGAACCGCCGCATACCTCAGAAACCCAGGTGATGATAGGCTTCTTTGACTGGCCTATCTGCACGATCGCGCGCAGATAGACATAGTCTTGCCTGGTGCTTTTACGCGTCCGGCGAACGACCCCAATGTGCCCGTCAGAATCTAAAACACCAGCGAGGTATGCGGCTTCAGTATCTGTAATGTCCACCTAAGTGCTTGATTTTGCTAGGATACTTGGCTCCCCAAAACCCACCGCCAATCTGTGTGGGCGTTGGAATACCTCATGTACCCACGCCATTTGGCGATGATGGTGTCCAAATCCTCAGCAAAGGCGAATTCCACCGGCACACGATCGACCCAGAAGGTCGACTGCTTGCGATACGTGGAGTCACACAACCACCAGTTGTTCGTATCAGTCAGGTAGTTCCATTCCTTAATGGTGTACCGACCCTCGTGCACGTTTCTGTTGTTCTGTGCCGTGTCGACCTTGCCCATGCTGGCCACAATCTCATAGGCCACCTCATACAGATCCGGTGGGATCCAGATTTCATCCGGCATGACCGAAATGCGGTTGGCCTGGTCGTCTCGGAACTTCACCATCGAGATGCGGTTGGCGGCTAGCGCCGTTGCCGACAGGGCAGCCGTTGCGAGGTTATCGAATCCGCTGGCCGTGCTGGCACCGGAAGTGGTGGTATGAGAATTAGAGCAGAGCGCCACGCCTTCTGAGTTGACATAGAAATAGGTGTCAACGCTGAACGCGTTATTGAGCATGCGCGCGCCATGCTTCTGCCGGGTACGGTTGGCCGCGGTGGCCAGACCTGCCGGGCGCTGGTCCATAACGTTGTACTGATCGTCATCGTAAAGCTTGCGCTCGACCTGTACGCCGGAGGCAAACTCCACATGCGTCGCGATCGTGTCGTAACCCTGCGATGCGTCCTGATAGGTTACCGAACCGGTGAACTCATCCCAGTCCGAGAACGCTCCGACCGCGGACCACCGCATCGTGTCTCGGCCGTTGTCGTTTGGCATGGTGTAAAGCTCGCCCAGCATGTCGGGGAGCTGTCGGTACTGCTCGTGAAAGATCTTCTGAAACCTGGGATCCAAAAGATCGCCGAATTGTCCTGAAGTGTGCGGAACAGGCATTATGCGTCTCCCTGGTTCAGAATGTGGTCTCTTGCAACAATGAGTGCGTAAGACTGCGCGCTACCCTCATTGGCCGAGTCCAGCGCCACAATCTCTACGACAGCAAACTCTGCTGTATTAGACGCCACAGCGACCGTGACATTTAGCTCACGGAAATCGCTGGTTAGCGTCGGCGTCGGGACATCCATGGGAGAAATGTTGGCATCCATAAAGGTATCGCCAACCGCGATGTCGTAGGCAAAAGCAACCGTAACCGTGGCCGCCGATGACGTTACGCTGGTGATTTTCCTCGCTTGCCCGGCATTGGCGCCGGTATAGCCCCAGATCCAACCTTCGTCATGCGTCACGGTGTCGTAATCGCCGGCCGTCACAGTCAGACCATCGGTGCTAGCGGTGGTGACCGTGTTTGCGCTCAGCGCCGTTCCGGTCGTTGCCCCGCCGCAAAGCCGAGCCTCGATCAAAGCGTCTGGGTTGATAACCACAGAGACCAAAGCCTCCGGGCTGCTGTTATCAGTCTGCTGTGCAGTCAGATAGGTACCCGTGTCCAGGGTGATCCCCACCATATCGTTGCAAGCAGTCGTAGTCGGGAGGTCAATACCAGCTTCACCAGCACCACCAATCAAAGCAGGAACACCGGCATTGGCGAAGTCTGCATTGATCTGGTAACGCTTAATGACGGGCGCACCCCCGGAAAGCAAACCTGATACTTTCATAGTGATCGCTCTTCAGTTAAGTACAAGCCACAACGCGCAGCACGAGCTTTACAGCCGTCGCACGTTCCTAGGACGTAGTTATGGGAGGGAACAGGCTTTACGCGGCGGTACCCGTAGGCCTTGGGCTTCCATTTGTGAGCGCACAAATCACAAAGACAGATTGCTTTCCCAAGCGCTGCCAAATCAGAAATCCAGCTGCCGGCGACCTTGTTTTTGGGCCGGTCGGCTCGCTGGCCAGCCGATCGCATCAAATCCTTTTTCGACCAAATGCTTTTGACTATGGCAACCATTAAAGCTTTGCGTAACGCTTGGTCAGTTGTGGATTAGCGTATTTCAGCTCGTCTTCCACTTCCTTCCAATTTCTGTACACAGTACCTATCAGCTGTTTGTAATAAACGCGCTGCGCCTCTGTCAGTCCTTTGGGAATGCCGTCTGTCCGCATTCCAGAATCTTCCCCGCCTGTGTCTTCGCCGGCCTCCTGATGAGTCTCTCGGCTCGGCTCGGACTTCTGCAGCCCATCCGCTGGACCAAACACAGCTCGCAGAGCTTTCAATTCTGTTGCCTTATTCGGGGCGTCCCCCAAAGACGTAAGATATTGAAACTCCTGCTCTACTCGCCGTCTGGCGTCAGTTCCGGGCGTAGCGACATCGGGAATGCTGGCCACGTATCGGTCAAGCTCGGCGGCGACACGATCGTCCCTGGAGCGCGTTACCATCTCTGCCCGAACATCGTCCGTGACCGATTGCCTTACCCGTGCCTCGATCTGAGCATCCATAATCTGATCGGCTTTGGAACGATCCAATTTCCCATCGTCGATCAGTTGCTCTAGCTCGTGGCGTGTGTACTGCTTGGGCGCCGTCTGCTGCTTATTGAGCGTTTCCATCCGCCCTTTCAGCTCACTGACTTCGCGCTCAAGCGCTTGTCGCTTTTCACGTTCAGCCATCATGCCTTGCATGAGGCCCCGGTTCTGCTCTTCCAGGTTGACGTTACCTGGGGCGCCTTTTTCCTTACCTTCGGACTCAGGCTGGTTGTTTACGTCCATACGTTCTCCGCACTTGAAGTTAGCGTCACTGCCGGCGTCGTCCCGGCATTACGACCGTCCAAACGCAAAAATCCCGCGCCGCTCAAGGCAGCGCAGGATCTAGGCGAAAGAATCCCGGTTATTTAAAAGGAGATCGGAGGAAAGTTTCGGTTTTTATGACCGACAACTTACCTTCTTGGAAGGATAATTGAATGTTGCCAGTTTTTCTATCAAGCACGTACTTGTAAATGACTTGAAAAAGAGCGGCCGGCAATTGCTGCCCAGCCTTGGCCATAGCACTGTCGTAGGGGTGCTTTTGGGCCGATCTCAAGTCACTCAAGTCGGTCTAGCAAGCTCTTAGCTTGCTCTCCTGAGGTCTTGATATCCTTGGGTAATTGAATGGCCGCATCCCATGCCGCAACTTGCGCCTCGGCAGCTGACAGGCGCAATTTCAAGTGCATTAGCTCATCCTGATTGACGACTTCCGGATCGCACAGCCTGTCGCGCAGGTCCGCAGCTAATTTACTCATCTTCTCGATGCCGGCCTGCAGCAACTGCAGAAAAATATCCCAATCCGGATCACCGGTTAGCCGGTCAGCCTGCACCTCGGCCTGCATGAAGTGCTCTAAATCGGCCCGCTGGCCGTTTACTCGAGACCGCTGCTGCTGTCTGTAGACTTCCGCCCACTCTTCGTAATCAAAGCTCATTGGGTGCCTCCCCCGCCTGCCGTGGGCAAGCTCTCATCCAACAGCTCACCGCCCCCGGAAATAGGCGGATTTCCTTCAACCTCGGGCGTCTGCTCAGGGGGCCGGCCGCCTGCTCCGGTGGCGCCTTGGTCACGTTGAAACTGCTGCGCAGACTGTTGGACCTGAGCCTGTCGCATCTGGGCTTGCGCCATGTTGCCGACGCTGGCCATGTAGCCGCGGAAAATCTGCACTTGAGCGGGCGTCAGCAACCCAAATTGCTCAGAAGCCACAATCTCTTGAAGCTTCTGTAAGTGCTCAATGGCTCCGCCGGCTTCAGCCGGCTGTCCGTCTGGAATGACCGTCTGCATGATGCTTGAGACGGCCTCCTCGGCAAACAGCTTCGGCTTCATAACGCCGGGCTGGGGCTCGCGAAGATACCGATCCGGATCCTGCCCCCACGCCTTGCCGAAGTCCCGCATCAACCGGTAGGCGCCCTGCTCATCGATAAACCCAAGCTGGATGGCAAGCGGCGTCAGGTAGGTCATGAGCAGGCTTTGCAACGACTGCTGCAGCATCTGCTTCGATGAATTGAAGACGTTGGCCTTGAACTCGAACCGGAAGCGACCGGCTATCTCGTCCCGGTTGGTGATGGTTTGATACGGATCCTGATAGGGCTGTTTGATCCCCACAATCTTCACTTCCTTTTTCTCGGGCAGGAAGTGCTGATTCAGCGTGTGAACCTGATTCCACAGCTCGGCCAGGCCGATGAAGAACCGCCGCAAGATCCGCTCTGGCCGCGCTTCGCCCTGGTTCGAGAGCATGGCGGTCCCGCTCGCGGTGCGCAGCGCCGACGCCTTGCCGGCCGGCACCCGGCCAAGCTGTAGATCGCCAATGACCACCAGCCGTTCCTCGAACTGCTGAAGCAAAGCCGTCATATTGAGGCCCCAAGCCGCCGCTGATTGATTAACCAACTGAGGAAAGCTGATGTCGCGCTGAGGGTCGGCCAACGGGTACAGTTCGCCCGGCCATAACCGTATGGTTTCAGGTTTCATGCTGCCCGTTGGCCTGTAAAATCCGAAGGGTGTATTGGCGATGGTGCCCGCGTCAACCGACTGATCCAGATAGGTTTTCATCGCATCGTGAAGCGGCTCAAGCTGCTCGAGCAGCGAGATGCCGATACGCCGGCCGGGCACCGGGATGAACGTAGCCTCAGCAAACGGCCGCCGCGGCGGGTTAGCGGGATACATTTCGGTCAAATAGCGCGCCCGAACCACCAGCTTGGGCTCTCGGATGTACCACCAAATGACATCCTCCGAGATGCCGTCACCATCCAGATCGTAGAGGTCGAAACAGGTCAAGCGAGTCAGGGTGCGCTGAGACCGCGCGTTGTGCTGGACTCTGACATCGTCTGCCCCCTGGAAAGCGTCTTTCTGCTGCTCTTCCTCCTCGTCCGCCCCAGACCGGTCGAAGTTCTCGAGGTTATCGAACTCCTCTTTAGTCATCAGATCGTAGAAGCCTGACTTGTACAGCCGCTTGACCTCGTCTACCGTGGGATAGTCGATCCGAATGACGTGAGCGGCACCCCCGGGATTAGACGGCCCGGGGATGTTGAGGTTGGCCGCGCGGTGCGGGTGGAGGATCTGATCGTAGTTACAGACCATGGGCCGGGGTCCGTTGAAGACCTCGACAGATTTTTTGCTCAGCATCTCAACACGGCCGTCAGACCGCGTATAGAACTGAACGGTTGTTCGCTTTTCTGTTGCAGGTTTCCCTTTAAGTGCGCCAGCCATACGCTGCGCGACTTGCGCGCTGGTCTGTAGCGACCAGTCCCAGCCATTTTGTTTGGACTGTATGCCAACCGCCTTGGGGAACGTGACGTTAATCAGCCGCCGAAAGTATTCTTCCGGTATCTCATTCTCGGGTATTGGCCCAAAGATGCGCGTCGTGATGGCTTCCCGCTTCTCTTCAACCCAAGGGACAAATACCGTGAACACGCCGTCATTGCAGAAGTTATCGGCGATATCCCCTATTAGGTTTTCCCCGGGCATATCAACAAACAGCTGGTGCCAAATCAGATTGTCGATCGAATCCTCTTTGTCGACATCTGCTTTATGAATGGCCGTGGCATTGATGGGCGGTTGCTGACTCATTACCGCGTTGTGCAGCGTATCTTGCACGCGCAAGCTCTTCTCCTGCATGTCGGACAAGCCCACGTCGCTGGCATTCTCCCAAGGCCAGTCCTTGCCTTCAGTCCACATCCTAAACTTGGCGTACCGTTGCAGGCGGTTTTCGCGCTCGGCAGACCGGGCCGACATGTCGTCCAAGTAAAATTTATAGACGCGCTCGGCAATCTCCTGCCGATCTATCTTGAAGCTGCTTGCGCGCCGTCTCGTCCGTTGCGTAGGAGAGGTCATGATGAAACCTTATTTCATGCTGAATGTGCCGTCCGAATTGAAAGACACGGTTAAGTTTTCTGCTGCCGTTTGATCGCCAGTAATTTGCATTGTATAAATGCCTGGCGTACCCGCATCCAGCATCCACTGCGCATTACTCATCTGTGCCTGCTGAGCCCTCAACGCATCCGCCACTTTCTTGGCCATGTATTTTTTGGCAAAGGCCCTAACGTTCTTTATTAGCTGCTCATCATTCTCGGCCCCGGCAATCTCCTGCATTAATGCATCGAACTGCTCTTCGCCAGGAAAAGAAGGCGGCCAAGTATGCGTGTGCTGAGGCGCTGGACCGGGCAGCATTGTATGCTTAACAATGCCTGTCCAAGGGTGCTGATCTATACCGCTTATTGTGCTTGCACAAGCGCCAAAAAAACCGCCAAACAAATTACCAAATGCCATCAGTAAGCTCCTCTGCGTTTCCCGCTTCTTTGAATAATTGGCGCCCCTTGGTGCAGCCAAGTAAACCTTGGCTCATGGTTCAATGCGTACTTGAGCAACGTTGGGTAGTCATCATACTTGTTCCGCGGCTTCTGTTTGACATCCCGGTCGACGCGCAGCTTGTGCTCATCCCAAGAATAGCGCTTCATCTGATAGATTGTCACGGAACAACGGCTGTGAACGTGCAGTCTGGGCTGCAGCCGATAGGGATCGGGCTTCAGGAATTCGTTGACGCGCGCCCGACCGACATCCGAGTCATCGGCCAGATCGCAGGGCAGATTGGCTTCCTCAAATTCGTCTTGCCAGGTTATGTTGCGCCGTGCGCTCGCCGGGCTCCGGCCCATGTTGGGATCCACCAGCCGGA
>JAAUXY010120727.1_pt1 | contig 49696 bp, 38 predicted proteins | sample 7278121 | NCBI WGS metagenome assembly JAAUXY01 (sample SAMN14350117, study PRJNA611818) | marine sediment metagenome | isolation source: surface marine sediment (1.8m) | place: French Polynesia: Moorea | collected 2018-08
AACCCACTGCCATTGACGGTCAGAGTGAAGCCGGGGCTACCTGCCGTAATAGTAGTCGGCGAAAGCCCGGTAATTGCAGGCAGCGGATTGCCCCCTGCGCCCGATCCGATGGCGTAGAAGTTGTCGTAGTTGTCTGCGCGCGCCCACCATTTCGCGAAGCCCACGGTGCCGGCACCCACGATTGGCGCAGGCATGGCGGCTGGCCTGGTTGGTGTACTCTCGCAGTACAACCCCGGTACCGGTTGCGTCGACGCATCGTGCGTAGTAGCGCCGGTCGCTAGCGTCTGCCAGCTCTGGCCATCAAACTGATCGAGGAAGCCAACCAGTGCGACAGGGTTGGTCCCGCTAACCCGGAATCGCAGCCGGTAGCGCTGACCTGTCTGTAGTGCGCTTTGCAGCGGGAACGTCGCGATATAGCACTCGCCTTCAACTACGCCCTGCGCAGCGATGACCAATTCACCGGGTGAGGGAGCATAGTCATTGACGAAGAAGATGTAGCTATTCAGGGACGCCGGCAGCGTTACCGTGTCGCGCTGAACACGCGCATGCAACTGCGGGAAATTGCCGTTGACCAATTGCGGAAGCCGTATGAATTCCGTGCCTACTTCGATTTCGAGCGCATCCTCTGCCTGGGGTCGATAGACGATGGAGTCACGATAGTCGAGGACAAAGCTCGTATCGATGCTCGTGAGCGCGCCATCTTCTATCGAGAAAACGTTTGGTGTCTTCTCAGTCCAATTATTGCCTAGATCCGCGCTATCCGCGCGATTGTAGTTGTCGTAAAAAAGTGCATCCCCGGTCTCCAGCACGAAGAAATTGTCCGGCGTGGAAGTACCTCCGCCCGGGCCCGGCGTGTACACGGTCATGGCAGCGATTCCTGCTTGGGCAAGATTGCTGGCGGCGATCGTGGCCTGCAAGACGTTGGCGGACACGAAAGTAGTTGGTTGATCTACGCCATTCAGTCGGACAATAGAGGCAGCGCTGAAATCGCTGCCATTCAACGTCATCGCTACTGGGCCGCCACCAGCAGTGGCCGATTGCGGCGCGACTGAATCAAGCACCGGAGCCGGGTTTTGCGTGGGGCCACCGCTTTCGATCGTGAAGACCGCCGGTAATGATGAGCCGCCGCCAGGCGCCGGGTTGAGCACCGTTACAGTTGCCGTTCCTGCCGCGGCAACATCAGACGCGGGGATGGACGCGAGTAGCTGAGTTGGCGATACGTAAGTTGTCGGCCGGTCTGCGCCATTCCACCGTACCACCGATTCCTGGATGAAGCTCGAGCCGGTGACAGTCAGGGTGAAGGCCGGCGACCCTTCTATTGCCTGATTCGGCGAAATACCCGTTAGTACCGGGATGGGGTTATCGCCTCCTCCAGTACTCGCGTCGATCGATGCGAAGTTGTCGTAGGCGTAGTTGTCGCCGATATAGCCACCAAACCCGACGGATCCCGCAGCGGTAATTCGCGCCGGATCAAAGTCATCGACCAGCGCTTGACCGATGATGTCCCAAGCTGCCCCGTTCTGCCGCTCTATGAAGGCCTCGAGAGACACGGGCAAAGTCCCAGTCGCACGCAATCGCAGCCTGAATGTGTCGTCCAGGTTGAGAGCCGATGTAAAGTTGATGATTGCCAGAGTAGTGACAAATTGAGACTGGACTTGTCGTCCGAGGATTGCCTGCGTCTGACTGTCGTCTATATAGAGAACATAACCGTCCAACGTGTTCGGAATGCCGACTGTGTTCGATTGAAGCCGCACGAACAACTGTGCGTAACCCACGCTGGGGAAATTCGGAGGGAAGTCCTGATACCTGAGCTCGACTGAGGCCTCTACATCGAGAAGATCCTCAATTGCGGGGCGATAAGCGACATTGTCGAGATATCCAGAAGTTGTCGCTTGCTTCGCGGCCTGTCCGCCTACAAGTTCAAAAGCGGCAGGTGCTTTTTCGATCCAGCCATTTCCCAGTGCCGCGGCGTCCGGCCTGTTGAAATCATCTGTGAATTGAGCCTGCGCGACACTCGCAATGGCCAGGGTGATGACCGCTAAGGCTAGAGGAATAGCTCGACTGAATGGCCGTGACTCATTCCGATCCCTGGCATGCTCCCACGAATTAGACATTCCAACTCCTTAGACTCAAACGGACCTGCGACCCGGCTGGCAAGCACAGGAAAGGCGTAAGTCGGGATATTGGCGGAACGCGGCGTTGGCTTTCGCCCGCGTTATTTCTTCCCGTCGAACCGACACAGCAAGTAGTCCCCTTTAAGGTCGCTGTACGGTCCGCAATTACGGCTTCTTTCTTGTTTGTGTTTTTACTAGCCGGTAATAGAGCGAATGCTAACGCATATTCAACCAGCCTGAAACCACACAATTTGGGGTATTCGTCGCAGTGTGATTCATGTCACACGCCTATGTATCGCGGGCGATGTGACAATAACATGAGGGTCTTTACATAATTCCGCGAACACTTTGTTGAAGCGGTGATCGACGCAATACGAGCAGACCAAATAAAAGCAACAGGTGTGCGAGATCCAGAGACGAACTACCACCGGAGTTTGCGCCCGAGCCCCCGCCGGTATCGTCGTCCGTGATCGTCAATACTGCATCGACAATCGCGCCCGCGGATGCACCGGTAGGGTTGCTCAATGACACGTTGACCGTCTCGCTGCTTTCCACCACGTCGTTGTCGAAAATCGTAATGTCGAAGGACTTATTGGCGGAATCACCGTCGGCCCAGTTCAGCGTTCCGGTTGTCTCTGTATAGTCGCTCCCGGCGGTGGCGGTGCCGGCGGCAGTCGCATAATCAATTGTCGCGGCGCCGGCGCTGCCGCCAACACGCGAGACCGTTATCGTCGCTACCCAACCGTCCTCGGCCACGCTGTACGCGGCGGCGGTAAACTGCAGGGTCCCGGTAGCCGCCGCAGCAAACGGCTCATCCATTGACCAGACTGGTCCGGCGGGATTCCCGCCGAATCGCAGGACGCCGTTGCTCGGACCTCCCGGCGCCGTTGCGAAGTCCGTGATGATCGTGCCGTCGCCGCCGCTTCCCTCGTCGAAGTGATAGAGCGCTGCCGTTTGGGCATCGTCGACAAAGGCGCTCGTCGGTGGGGTAAACGGCTGGGAATATCGCAGTGTTGTGGAGAGCCGCAATTCGTCGAAATGGCCGCTGTAGGACGGAAACTGCGGGCCGGCATCATGTTTCTCGGCAGCGATAACAATAAATGGATCGCTATTTACGCATGGGCCGCCGCAAAAATCGCCTGGCACGCCATCATCGGGATAGGAAATGTCGCCTTCGGGTCCGTTCAGCTCCTCGGCTTCGAGAACACCATCGATGAACAGTTGCATACGGCCATCTGAAAGCCGCCACTGCGCTGCAACGTGATGCCAGTTCCCGTCGCGCAGGTCCGACGTGCCGCAAATCGTCAAGGATTCACCGAAATCATTATCGACGCCGAAAGTGACCTGACCGCCACTGAGCGATATGCCGAATCCCCGTGGCTGCAGGAAGCGGTCGCGGTCAAAGACGATATTCCCATTGATCCAGCCATTGCCTTGACCGCAAACGACAGCTGTCGAAGTATTCCCCGCGTCCGGGCGAATCCAGAATTCGATCGTGAAATCGGTGGCGCCGATATCCGCTGGTGGTCCGGGATTGTTGTCGGCGGGGTTATCGATCCGGATCTTCACGCGGTCGATGTCGTTTACACCGTTGCCGAAGAACTGCAGCGAGGTCGCCCCGACTGCCGGCGAGAAGCCGGCCAGTAATGTCGCGACTGCGACAGCCAGCGTTGGCATAAGACTGTGGCGATGCCATTGTCGTGGGGAGCCCGATCGACTAGCGTCCTGCTCGCGTTGTTGTCGACGCGTATCCATTTTCGAATTCTCTGTTATGTCAATCGCGGCGCGACCTTTGGCTCCCAAGTATACAATCGAGTAGGTCGTGAAGAAAAGCCGCGAAATGACTGATCTGACTTATGTCTTTTTCGCGCAATTGAGCCATGCATGTGACGCAGAATTGGCGGGTGAGGCATCGAGTCTTCGTGTTGCGATGCGCTAGAATTATTGGGGAGGAGTCACAATTCGCGCTGGTTCAGTAACTGTTCCAATTCGCATCTACGAGCCGCGGACAGCAAATAAGTTGATGACCCGTCGTCGAACCGATTGAATCTAATGGCTTCGCAAAAGCTTCTAGAAATCTCCAGGCAGGATAAAGCAGGCCTGGACACGATTACCGAGCTCCATATGGAACTCTTGGATTTCGGGCCGATGGCTGCGTTGGGCCCACGTTTCATTCGCGAAATCTGCTACGCCTTGCACGTCAAAGACGGGACCCTGAGGGTCGCGCTCTATACTGTGGATGACGAGCCGGCGGGTTTCGTTGCCTACACGAACCAGTCGATTTCCTTTCATCGTGATTCGCTGCGGCGTCACTGGCCATACACGATCTGGACCTTGCTCGTGTCCCTCGTGCAGGATCCGCGCCGACTGATTGCCCTCATTCGCGCCCTACGTACAGTTGGTTCCCGGCGGAGCGAGCAAGAACTTGCCCATGATCCGCTGGGTGAGGTGGTATGTGTGGCAGTCAGGCCGGAATTTCTCACTACGAAATTTGTTCGCCGGACCGGCTTGCGGATCAGCGAGGAGCTTATTCGCTACGCGGCGGAGAAGCTTCGTCACATGGGTGTGGACAAGATGCGCATGATTGTCGACGACGATAATCGGCCAGTGCTCTTTCTCTACCACCGCTTGGGCGCCAGCTTCGAGGACTATGAGCAGGCAGGAGAACCGAAGGTGCACGTGTGGTTCGATCTCAACGACCTGTTGGCGAAGACTTGATGGAGGATAATATTACGGCCGTGGATTTTGAGCCCCGCTCGATCCAGTACAGGCAATTTACCGCCGGCACGCCATTTCGTTTTTTCCAAGCGGCGCTCGGTGTCTTGACATGGCCTGTTGTTTGGCCACTGGCGATGCTGAGTCGGTTATCGGAAATAGTGTTTAGAACGTTATCGGAAGCGCTGTCATTGGTGCCGTATTTTCCCGGGGTGATCCTGCGTTATGAGTTTTACCGGTTTGCCGTAGAGAGTTGCGGCAAGAATGTACTCATTGAATTCGGTACCGTATTCATCGAAAGGGATGTCACGATCGGCAGCAACGTGCTGATTGGCAGGTTCAACGTAGTCCATCATTGCGATTTCGGTGACTACGTGTTGATCGGCGAGCGATGTACGTTCTTGAGTGGCTCGCGCCAGCACAGCTTCGACCGCACGGATATCCCGATGGCTCTGCAGGGTGGGTTCAAAGAGCGAATCCGGATTGGCTCCGACGTCTGGATCGGCAGTCACTCTGTGATCGCGGCGGATGTAGGCAGTGGCTCGATCGTTGGGGCGGGTTCAGTCGTGAACAAACCGGTTGAGGATTGGTCGATAGCTGCGGGCAGCCCGGCGAAGACAATCCGTAGGCGCAAGAGCTAGTCGCGGATCCATTCGCATGAGCACTGATGGGTTACGGGTGCAATCCCTTCTCTTGTCAGCTGTCCTTTTTGGCATCCTGGGAATAGCGATTGCTGCGTGCGGTGGTACGCCGGCAGCCACGGATCGTTACCGGACACCGGTATTGCTCGTGCACGGTCATGGCATGGGCAGTAACAGTATGAGTTACATCGTCAGTCAACTCGTCGCTGACGGTTACCCTCCAGAATTCGTGCACGCCGTCGATATCGTTCCAAGCACGGCGGGTAACGTTGCAGCTGCCGAAATGTTTCTGATGCCGGCAGTCAGCGCACTGCTGGAGAAAGCATCGCAGAGGCGTGAGGAATCGGGTGCGGTGGACACCGGGCCCGCTCGCGTCGACATAGTGGCGCATAGTATGGGAGCCTTGTCGAGCCGCTATTTCGCGGTCAGGCTGCGACCGGAGCGTGTTCGTACGTGGATCTCGATCGCTGGTGCCAATCATGGCACCGAGGCACTGTGTCGATTCAACGACCCTGGCGCGCTGGAAGCGTGTCCTGCATTCGCTGCCGATTCCCGTCAGAGTCCGATTCAATTGATCCTCAACGGGTCGGTCACCGCGAAGGTAGACGAAACCCCCTACGGACTCGGGATCGATGCGGAACCCGAATTGTCCGTGCGCCCTACCGAAACCAGGTCGATCGCGTATTTCACCCTGCGGATTGATCCGGATGAGTGGATCGTCCCCGCCAGAAGCGCTGAACTGGATGGGGCCGGCGGATTCGAAATCGAATTGTCGCCGGGTAACGCCTTCCGGGAAACAAGTTCGGGCAATTTCCTATTCGATGATTCGGGCGCGAGGGCGCCCGATCATGACGCGATGCTTGCGCATCCCTCAGTGGCGGAAATTATTCTGGCGATTCTGCGCGCGCGATGAACCTGGGTGAGACCCTGGCCCGCTCGGTCGTGGGAGGCTAGTCTCCGCGCCGGACGGCTTGCGCATCCTGCTGCAGGTCCCGCAGATTCTGGCCGGCGCGTTTCAGGAGAAAGAGGCCGGCCGCCATTACTGCGAGGTACGCGGGCAAATGATAGAAAACGGATGCCGCAAATGCCTTTTCCGGCGCGACACCGAACGGTACCAAGCCCAGAGAGAAACACAGCTGAATCGTGCCGAAAAAACCGGGGCTGCTCGGCAGGGTCATTCCGGCAACGGTCAGCGCAAGTACGATGAAGCCGGCCGAGATTGACGCGTCGATGCCTACGCCGACGATCGCGACATAAAGACAGATGCCCATTGCCGCCCACTGCAGCAGGGATGTAACGACAATCCCTATCAGAAGGTCCGGCCGGCTCACGGCCGCGATGCCGCTGACGCTGATTTCTGCCTGCTCGAGGACGCGCGCACCAATCCGGCCGACCGCTCCGGGCCGACGCGCGATATGCCCGAGCAGGGGTGTCAATCGCTGAAACAAAATGAGCGCGACAGATAGCAGGCCGGCACCTCCAAGTGCGACGTAACCGACAGCATGTAGCTCGTTCGGGACGTTCGGTTCGAGTATCAGCACCGCGCCGACGAAGAACAGCACACTCAGAAAGTCGAAGACGCGCTCCACCGCGAGTGTCACGAGAACAGGTGCATAGCGCGCTTCCAGCTGCCGGCTAGCAAGGTATACGCGGCCCAGTTCGCCAATGTACGCCGGGAAAATGAGATTACCCATGTAACCGATGACGGTTGCGGGGAAAACGGTCGCAGTCTGCGTTGCACGGACGGGATGCAGAAGGATCGCCCACCGCATCGCCCGGAGCCAGAAATACAGGCCCAGTACGCCAAGCATGGGGACAAGAAAGGCCGGATTGGACTGCCGCAAAGCCGCGGCAATCAACGCCGGGTCGGTACCGCGCAACGCCAGCCAAAGGAACAGCACGGCGACTGCCACTCCGATCACCAGGGCGGATCGCCGCCAAATTCGCGCCATGCCCAGTTTCCGTGCGTTGGATCCGTCGGCAAGCGTCCGTCTTGCCGCGGCAAATACTATTCAAGAGCTAGCATTGCATATCCGGTGGAGGAAATGCCATGGCCTGGCAGGTCCGGCATCGACTCCGTGCTGACGGTTACCGATAGCGGGAGCTGTGTAATTGACATGACCCGTGGGCTACATAAATATCCGCGCTTGTCGTAATGGCGGGATGATGTTGTCCATGACCGAGTCGGATCCCAACAAGAATTTTTCTGACAGTCAGGGTGATTCACCACCGCACGCGTCAGTGGTTTCGGTTCTGGGCGTTAGAATTACCAATTCGAGCAAGGCCGATGCGATTCGCGAAATCCAGGCACTAATCGAGCAACCTGGCCGGGTTTGTCATCCGGTTTATCTCGTCAATGCCCATACGTTGAATCTCGGATTCGACGATCCCGAGTACCGGCGGATACTCAATGCCGCCCACCGGGTTTATGGCGATGGTACTGGGGTACGGATGGCGGCCCGGCAGCGGGGTGTCGAGATGCTGGACAACCTGGTTGGCACCGATCTCTTACCCGAACTCTTCCGAACCACCGCGGATCAGGGTCATAGCTATTTCCTGCTTGGCGGGACAAAGCAGACCGCGGAGCGGGCTGCCGCCGCGTGCGCCGCGAGATTCACTGGCTGGAAACTGGCGGGATTCCGCCACGGCTACGTCGGTGACGGCGATGAGAAATCCGTGTTGCAAGCGATCAATGACGCAGGCGCAGACTTGCTGCTGGTCGCCATGGGAAATCCGCTCCAGGAGTGCTGGATTGATCGACATCGCCAACAGCTCGCCGTGGCCGTTGCCATCGGCGTGGGCGGTTTATTCGATCACTGGGCTGGAAATCTGACGCGGGCGCCACTGTGGATGCGCCGCATCGGTATCGAGTGGGTGCAGATCATGCTGCAGCAGCCGAGGAAAGCAAGCCGATATTTGCTCGGCAATCCGAAATTCCTATGGCGAATGACCAGAGCGGCCGACGGCGACCGGCGACTGATGGGGATTGTTTTAGAATGACCGCAACGTCGGTTCGTCCCACACGGTGGGTCGCGAAAAAGACGGCCCGCTACGGCGTCGCCGCCGGTTCGCTTGTCCGGCATCTTCGCAACACGGCGCCGGGCATACGCGTGCTGACTTACCATGATTTTGGCGACTCGGTGCGAGATCCTTTCTGTGTATCTCCGCAGGTTCTGGAACGCCAGATGGCATATCTCGCCAATCGTGACATTGCGATCTCACTCTCGGAACTCAATGAACACGTATACGGGCACCGCGTCGTTCGTGACGGCGCGGTCGTCGTAACCGTGGACGACGGTCTCAGAAGTTTCTATACGCACGCGCTGCCCATATTCAGGGAGTACGGGATACCGGCAGTAGCGTTCGTGTCGAGCGGTCTGGTCAATGGCAGCGGCGAGTCGAATGGGCCCAATCAAGCCGCAGGGCTGTATATGACCTGGGAACAGATTGGACGCGCGCGCGACGCCGGAATGACGATCGGCTCGCATGCCGTTAGCCACAGGTCCCTGGCGCGACTGCCACTGGCGGAGGCGCGCGACGAAATATTCGAGTCCCGGCATCAGATCGAGCAGGCGCTCGGCGAGGCGCCTGCCTGCCTCGCTTACCCGTTTGGTACCGCAGCCGACTTCAATGAGGAAACGGCGAGCTTGATCCGGAGTGCGGGCTACAGCAGTGCCTTCACGTCACAACACGGCTCGATTCGAGCTGGCGGTGATGCCTACTTCCTGCCCCGGATCAAGGTAGAAGGGGGTGAGAACATGTGGATGTTCCGTCAGCTGATCAGCGGCGGATTGGACGCATGGGGCATCCTCGATCGCCTGCTGTGGCGTGTCCAGGCCAGCGCGTCGGCCTGATTGCCAGAGCCGCACGAGCGGTTATTCGAAAAGCGGGGAATGGCAGCCGCGGGTCGCGGTGCAGGCCGAGTCGTCCGAAGGCAGCCACGGCTCTGGCTGTGGCGGAAACCGGCCAATGTCGGCGATCGTGTCGTCGAGGTAAAACTTCAGTCCGGCCCAGCCCTCGTAACGACCGTTGTTGTTTGCGTCAATGTAATAACAAACGTACCGGTATTCGCCCGAGTCGAAGTCGCGACCGGGATTCAGAAAATCATCCACCGACATCGTGTAGAACCATGCGGGCAGCGTTGCAAACAGGATCTCAAGCATCTCGATCCCCCGGACACTGGCTTGGCTAGGCGGACCCAGCCAATCCGTGGCTAGAAGTGGAAACAATTGTTATTGACCGACACTTCGTCGATCGCTTTGTCATTACCGGCATGATATCCAGAAACTTTGCGATTTCAAGTAAGTTCCAACGGTAATGTCCTTGAAATCTCTCCAAAACGACTCGCCGCCAGAAAATTGACGGAGTTCAGCAACCTGGTACAGGCGTTATGTCGAAACTTGACTCAACGCCGCATTTTCTTGAAACGCTCGCCATGCATGGTTTCTGAAACCAGCACGACCTTCTGTGGAACCTTATAGCGATGCAGCTTGTCCCGGCAGAATGCCCGCATGCGCTTGCGGAAGTCGCCCAAAGATTCGTCGTGCGCCAGCTTCACTTTCGCGCTCACAATCTGACCGGCGATGGGATGGGCCTCACCACTGACCGACACGTCCTCCACGCCGTCCATGAGTTGCAGGATGCTTTCGACTTCGGCCGGATACACCTTTTCGCCGCCGACGTTGATCAGTTCTGATTTCCTGCCGAGAATCTTGATGTACTCCCCGTCCACCTCGACGGCGTCGCCGGTGATGAACCAGCCATCCTCGGTGAACGGGCTCGGGGCATTCAGATAGCCAAGCATGGCAGAGCGCGCCTTGATCTCCAGCATGCCGTCGACAATTCTGGTTTCGAAACCCTCGCCACCAACCTTGACCCACAGAGAGCCCGACTCGCGAGATTTCGAGCGCAGAATTCCCACTTCCGACAGCCCGTAGGTCTGCAGCATGCGGACATCCGGAAACGCATCGCGAAAACGATTCAGCGTACTCTCTGGCATCACTTCGGTGCCGTAAGTCACAAGTTCCAGTGAGCTCAGGTCGTACTTGTTCTGAACGCCACTCAACAAAAGCAAATTGAGAAAAGTCGGCGATGTCGGCAGCAGCTGAGCCTGGTAGTCCTGGATCGCGCGCGCGACCGTGTCGGGGCGGCGATCGGTCACCGTGATGACGCACCCGCCGTTAGACAAATTGTAAAGCAGCGTGTTGACGCCACCGATATGGTCGAACAGCAGAAAGGTAATCGTCCGCATTGTGTGTCGCCGGACCTTGAATTTATCCAGCATCGGCGCGAAGTCATGCACGGCTGCCTTGCTCTTGCCCGTCGACCCCGACGAGAACAGAACGAGACCAGGATGGCCCAGCGCGCGGAGTTTTTTGTACAGCTCGTGAGTCGCATTTATACCGGTCTGATGGATGGACACTCGATCCTCGGCATCGATGGCGACAGTTGTCTCGATTTCTGCAATTTTTCGAAATTCCGGCTTTTGCTCTTCCACCGAGCTTGTCAACGGCACGACGACACAGGAATGGTCGATCAGTGCCAGCAGCAGGGCAATGGACTTGGGCGAAAAGTCTGCCTCGATGGCAACGACGGCTCCTTGCGGCACTTCGTCATGTAACTTGGCCTGCCAGACCCTCAGCTCGTCGAGCAACCACTGGTAGCTGAACTGCAGGTCATTCCACACGAGCGCATCGTTGTCGGCCGACTCCTCGAAGACGTCTACTAGGAAATCTGTGTGCACTAGAGGCCCCCGAGGAACAGGTGTTGACCGGTGATAAAGTCGCTTTCCTCGCGCAGGTAGAAATCGATGACGTTCGCGACATCTTCACAGCGACCAAGGCGCTTGATTGCCTGGCGCGCGACCAGTTCGTCGATTTTCTGCTTCGGCACGGCGCGAATCAGGTCAGTATCGATCGGTGTGGGCCCAATCGAATTAACGGTAATGCCCGAACTCGCGTACTCCCGCGCCAGAACATCGGTTAGCGACTTGACGCCAGCCTTGGAAGCCACATAGGCCGCTTCGCCTTCCAGCTTCAGCGGCACTGCCACGGTAGTGAAATTGACTATGCGTCCATGTCGCGCGCGCTGCATCAATTTGGCAGCTTCGCGACAGAACAGGAATGTCCCGACGAGATTGACCTCGAGGATCCGCTCGACCGTCTTTAGCGGCGTCAGCAATGAATGGTTCATCGACGCAATCCCGGCGTTGTTGATTAGATTGTCCAATCTACCGTGGGACTTGCGGATGGCACTGAACATCGATCGCACGGCGATCTCGTCGCAGACATCCAGCTCGAAATGCTGATAGCCAGGCGTGTCCCAGTCGGTCGGACTGCGGCTGCAGCCAATCACCTGGTGATCCCTGGCAACGAAGTGCTCCGCCAGGTATCGGCCGATGCCTTTTCGTGTGCCGGTGATCAGAGTAACCGGCTGGCTCACTAGTGGCTTGCTCCCTGTTGTGCCGCGGCATAGTCTGCGAGGGTGCCGATGGTCTGGTAAGGGCTCGACTTCTGGGACAGTGCCTTGTCGTCGGCCAGGCTCACGGCAAATCCGAGTTGCTCCTCGATCATCTGTTCGACTGCAACGATCAGTGAGACCAACGCCATCGAATCGAGAATTCCGTCTTCGCCAAACAGTCTGGTATCGGCGGTCAGTTCGACCGGGAGCTCAATCTCGTCCTGGTCACCCAATTCCCGGGCAGCTTCAACAATCAAGGCGACAATATTATCTCTCATCGAAAATCCTTCTTCGTGTCGGAAAGTGGATTACTGAGAAAATCGAAAACGCGGTTCCCGCGTCTGCAGTTGATTTTTCTCGATGATCCGTTTCGCATGCTCCTCAACAGTTACGATCTGATACCGCGTTTGCAGAATAGCTAGCACTTCGGACAGGAGATCGAGTTTGGTGTCTTTGGGCATGTCCATGCCTGGGAAGAACCGCAAGTCATCGTCGTCATCGGAGCCCAGGAAATCCAGTGGGTGTAGCAGAATCGACGGCTCGGTTTTCGACAGCCGACACATCTGTATCGCAAAGCGAAAATAGGTCAGTGCCAGTAGCCTGGAATAGCGAGCGAGGTAGATGATATAGCTGAGGTGGATTGGAATCTTGAAGACCGGCATCGTTGTTACCGGTATTTCGAGCAGAGCCTCCTGTCCGAGATTCCACCGAAACGGCTTGACGGGCCGGAAGGCCTCGTGGAACGTGCCAAACAGCGCTTTCCGCTGTTCGCGTTCCTCCTCGCTCAAATTGCTGGTCGCAAAAAAGTACATGCGTGCGAGCGGATTGAGCACGTTGGGAAACACGGTTGCGTCATAGAGGTAGCCACGTTTCTGTAAAGTGTCGAGCGTAGCCGTCGAAATACTGAAGCCGGGACCGCGAAATCCGCGGGTTTGGGCGCGAGTAACTCTGGCGATGCTGGTTTCGGCGCGCGCCAGTTCTTCGTCGAGTTGCGCAGGCGAGTATTGGTGTAGCCAGGGTTCATGATGATAGCTGTGGTTACCAATCTCGTGCCCGGCCGCAGCGATCGCAGCCAGGTATTCGTGGTTCTCGTCGAGATCTGCATCCTTGCCGACGATGAAGAACGAGATTTTCATCGCGCGCTGCTCGAGAAAACCCAGGATTCGCGGTACGACAACGCCGAAATACGACGGATAGCTTTCCCACAACGGGTTACCGTGAGTCTTTAAATAGGACCACTTATTGTCGAGATCCAGCGAAAGGCTGGCTATCGGTTTCACTGCTTTAATCCTGGTTCATTGCGCGCGGCCGAGGCGGCCAGGTCAGCGCGTTGTTTTTTGTTGAGGATGGCAGATTCAATCAGGTTAGTCGCAGGACTGGTCGGCATAATAGTTAGTCGCGCGCGCTTGTACAGTAAACATTGACATAAATTTCCACAATTTCCGGATTTCGTCCCGGCCGCTCCCGGCGGACGCCAGTAACCGCCAATACGCATTACCGATTCTTCGCTCGGCCCCCGCATGTCGCCGCGGCAAAGCAACTCGATTATGTGGTGTATGTCACGTAATCGAGTAAACAATATGATAATCTGCTGAGCAAGCCGCTGGCCCATTTTTGAATCAATAAAATCAATAACATAGAAAGTACTTTTTTGGCATTTGGGCAAGAGCCGGGCGAGCCCCGCAGTTGAGGGCCAACTACCGGTCGGTCGATCCTCGATGTCAGGGCACCGCGAAAACAGATCCGTCAGTCAAGATCCTCGCTGGTTCCGGCCAGGGTGGCCGCTTGCTGCCGAATTGGCTAGATCACAGAAAAACGCAAGACAGATTTAGTGATGGACAACAATAATTCATCAGAAGCCTGGCATGACTTCACACGGCAATCGCGGTCGCCGGATCCCAGTGCGATGGGTGGCAGTTTGCCCGGCTTCACCCCGAAAGATCTGCTGAGCATTCTGTTCAAGCGCAAGTCCGCGGTCATTGGCTTTTGCCTGGCGACGGTCATCACCGGGACACTAGGCGCCCTTTTGCTGGTCGTGGATCAGTACCAGGCGTCTGCCGAACTCGTACTCGAGCCGACTCGGGCCGGCGGCATCGTACCCAAGTCGTCAGAATTCGGGACCAGGCCCGGTGGATTCAGTCTGGAGCAACAAGTAGCGCTGGCGCAGCGAATCCTGGGTAGCACCAGTCTTCTCACAGAAGTGGCAAATGCATTGGGGCCCCTGAATCTCTTTCCGCAACTGGAATTCCTCTACAACGAAGAGGAAATGGCCGGGATTAGCGGCGGTGTGCCTGGTGGCGGGCCAGATCTGACAGACACAGAAATAGCGGAGCTTCCGCTGTCGGTGGTTGCCGGCCGGCTCTTGCAAGAGAGACTCTATACACAGCGGGTTGGCACATCGCCAATACTCAACATTAGCTTCCGCCACGAAGATCCCGTGATTGCTGCTGACGTCGTCAACAAGGTCGTTGAGCTGTTTCTCGATCGCCTGCTGGCCTTGCAACAGAACCCGCAACGCGACCGATTCTTCCAAGAGCAGTTCGAACTGATGGCGACAAAACTCGCAGACGCGGAGAGCACGCTCGCTGCATTTCGCGAGCAGAATGAAATTCTCGCAACGCCTGGTGAAGAAATAACTATTCTCCTCAAGACTCGCGCCGAGCTAGTCGAAAGCCTGGCAACGGCGAGAAACACCGAGGCGGAATTGAACGAAAGACTCGAGCTGCTCCGTTCGAGAGCGACCCGGGAGGTAGCGTCGGGCGTCACTACCGCGAGCCCGCTACAAAGACGACTCGCTGAGTTGATGGAGCAGGAGCGCGATCTCGCATCACGCTACAAGGACACACATCCGGACCTGATTCGAGTGCGGCGGGATCTGGACTTGACGCGGTCTCGCCTGCAGGAGCTGGGCGAGTCCCTGGAAGCCGCGGACGAAGTGCCCGTCGACTTCACGTCGGAGCAAAATCTGGCCGAGTTGATTCTCGAGAGCGAAGCAGCGCTGTCCGAAGTGCGCGCGAGAATCAGAGCAAAGTCAGCACAATTGATTGAGCAGGATCGTCAGTTACAGGACCTGGACGACAAGCAGGCAGAATTTGGCATGCTCGAGCAGGAAGTCACGATCGCGCGAGACAATTATCGGCTCTGGCAAAGCAAGTATGAAGAGTTCCGTATCAATAGAGAACTCGATGCCAAGAAAATCGACAATGTAACGGTATTGGAAGAAGCTCGAGTGCCACTGACGCCATTGCCTTCGCAGCGTCGGGCAATTGTAGCACTCGCCGTATTCTTCGGCTTGGCCGGAGGGATCGGCCTGGCGTTCGTGCTGGAAATGCTGGGCGGGACGCTAAACGGCCGCGAGGAGGTTGAGCATCATCTCGGCAAACCAGTTCTAGGCTCCGTGCCAGAGATTAGCACCAATTGAATCGGATACTTGAAAATGATTCGCACGCAAGCAATCCAAGGGCAAATACGTAGATGACGCGGCATAGCGACAAGTCGCTTGCGCGCGTTCTTTTTTCCAGATCAGCGTCAGAATCCTCGAACGAGCATCTGGAACGTTCGCTGGAGGAGCCCGAGCGTGCGGAATCCTTCGATGATCGGCCGGATCCAGAATTTACCCCCGACGCTCATGAAGTTGGAGGCGGGCAGGAGGGCGAGCGCCGGGAGAACGGTGCCTCCGACGAGAGCCACACCGAAACGGGTGCCTCAGTCATCGAGGATGACGGTTTGCTGGCAGCCTATGATGAAGTCAAGGCGGGGTTCTTGAGCAGGTTTTCACGGACCCAATTGCGCTCTTTCCTGATCTGTGGAACTGCGGAAGGCGACGGGACATCACAAACCGCGGCTAACTTGGCAAAGTCGGTGGTAGCCGATTCCGAGCTGCGGCTACTGTTGATTGACGCGGACTTGAAACGACCCTCGCTACAGCATTTCTTCGAGATGCCGGGTGGTGGCACTCTTGACAATGTCCTGACCGGCGTGCGGCTCGAGCACGCGGCGGCTACGGCGGTTTCCAAGCAGGTAAGGACGCGGCGTGGCGCATCGTCCACCGGCGACCCATTCAGCATATTTCAGTCGAAGGCTTTCGACCGCTTTGTCGAAGATGCCAGGCACAAGTATGACTATGTCGTATTCGATGGGCCGCCCGTTCTGACGTCACCCGAGAGCCTCGTTCTGGCGGGGAAAGTTGATGCAGTAATCCTGGTCGTCAGTGCTGGAATTACGCGGAAAGTCACTGCCCAGGCAGCGGTTAGCAAGATTGAGCGAGCCGGCGGCAAAGTCGCAGGAGTAATCCTGAACCGGCGCCGCTACTACATCCCAAACTGGTTGTACAAGCGACTTTGAGGATCGGAAATTGTGAGTGTAAACCCGGCACAACTTGAAAGTCGTCGCTCCGACCGGGAGATTGATCCGAGCAAACACCGCCCGTTCGTTTCGCTCGTTTTGCCCGCCTTTAACGAAGAGCCCATCATCGACGCGACCCTTCAGTCGTTGCTCGACTATATGGCCAAGCTCGAGAGCAAGTACCGTTGGGAGTTGATTATCATTGACGATGGCAGCACGGACCGCACCGCTGCACTAGCGGAGGCCTTTGCCAGTCAGCACGACAATGTTTACTTTCTGAGCCACTTTACTAATTTCGGTTTAGGTCAAGCGCTGAAATTTGCATTCAATAACAGTAGCGGCGATTACATTCTGACGTTGGATGCGGACCTGAGCTATGCACCATCGCATATCGAGCGATTGTTGGAGACTATCCAAGAGTCACGGGCCAAGATCGTAGTAGCGTCGCCGTATCTGAAGGGCGGAAAAATCTCCAATGTGCCTTGGCTTCGTAAGACGCTGAGCATTACCGCCAATCGATTTCTGGCGCTGGCGGCGAAGAATGACCTGTCAACCATCACGAGCATGGTCCGTGTCTATGACGCTCGATTTCTCAAGTCGCTCCCCCTCAAATCGATGGGCATGGATATTATTCCCGAGATCATCTACAAGAGCATGATTCTCGGGGCACGCATCGAGGAAATTCCCGCACACCTGGATTGGAGCAGCTTCAAGTCCGCGACAACGCAACGGCGGTCGAGCATGCGGGTCGTGACTCACACGTTTGCGATCCTGTTTTCCGGGTTCCTATTTAGGCCTTTTATGTTTTTCGTTATACCGGGACTGATTTTGCTGTTGTTCTCGGTATATGTGAATGTCTGGATGATCGCTCATTTCGTCGGCGAATTTTCGGCGCTGACTGGTGTTGAAGGTTTCTTCCCGCGGGCGTCGGCGGCGGTTGGCGCAGCGTATGCGAATCAACCCCACACTTTCATTATCGGGTTGCTGTCATTGATGCTGTCAATCCAACTAATTGGACTGGGGATATTGTCGTTGCAGAACAAGAGTTATTTTGAGGAAATCTTCCACTTGGGCGTGCTGAGTGGGCGGAACAGGGAACCGAAGTAATACGCGCGGCTACAGCGCAATCGAGAGTAATGGAACATGACTAATTCGAGACAAAGGATCGTCGTAACGGGAGTTGCCGGGTTTCTCGGCTCAAACCTCTTGGACAAGTTGCTTGCCGAAGGGCACGAGGTTGTCGGGATCGACAATCTAAGTATGGGTAGATACGAGAATATTGCACACCATGAGGGCAACGACGCATTCGAGTTTGTGCACGCGGACGTAACGGAGCCTGCGACTTACGAAAATCTGGGTGTCGACTTTGACAAGGTGGTTCACCTCGCCGCATTCAAAATTCCCCGTTATGGCAAAGCGATCGACACGCTCAAGATCAACTACCACGGTACCGAGAATACCCTGGATTTCGCCGCGCGGCTTGGCTGCAAATGCGTAATTGCATCGACGTCGGATGTGTACGGACGAAACCCCGAGTTGCCCTTTAGCGAAGAAAGCGACTCCGTTATCGGTTCGGCCAAAGTGCCTCGATGGGCATACGCTGTTTCGAAGCTCTTTGATGAGCATCTCGCGCTTGCCTATCAGGATAGTTACGACATTCCGGTAACGATTCTAAGGTTCTTCGGCTCGTACGGTCCGCGACAGCATATGAGCTGGTGGGGCGGACCACAATCGGTATTCATCGAGGCGGTGATAAAGGACGAGGTTATTCCGATTCACGGCGACGGCCAGCAGACACGCAGTTTCACGTATGTCACTGACACCGTCGAGGGAATCTATCAGGCAACTATGCGTAGCGAAGCCGACGGTGAAATTTTCAATGTAGGCAGCACCCACGAGATAACGATTCTCGACCTGGCGAAGCTCATCAAGAAGGTCTCAGGTACGGCGGGGGACCTCAAGTACGAGTTAATACCGTACGAGTCGTTCACGGGCAAACGCTACGAGGACGTGCGGCGGCGGGTCCCTGACGTATCGCTTGCGACTCGTTTGCTGGGTGTCACTGCGCAAGTCGGGCTGGAAGAGGGAATGCGCCGCGCTTTCGAATGGCAGCGCGAAGCCATGCAACAAGACACCTCATCGCCAGTCCAGGATCGGCAGGCGGCTGGCTGAAAAGCGGTCTCCGATCGACGGTAAATCGTCATGAAAGTTGGCGTCATCGGTGGCGGCTTGATGGGGCTCGCCCTGGCCCGGCGGTTGGCTGAGAATGGCAACCGAGTGTCTGTTTTCGAGCGTGGTTCGCAACTGGGCGGCCTTGCTACGCATTATGACTTCGGCGAGTTCGTGTGGGACCGTTTTTACCACGTGGTCTTGCCAAGCGACTTGGATCTGATCCGGTTCCTGCACGATATCGGCATGTCCAGTGAGCCTCGCTGGGAGACGACTCGCACCGGATTCTTTGTCGACCAGCAGCTCTACTCCGTTAGCAATAATTTCGAGTTCCTAAAGTTTCCGCCATTGAGTCTGTGGTCCAAGTTTCGGCTTGCGCTCACGATTCTCTATTGCTCCCGTATAGATGACTGGCGGCGGCTCGAGCATATCTCGGTGGAAGATTGGTTGGTGAAAGTTGGTGGTCGCGCAACTTACGAAAAGCTCTGGCGGCCGCTATTGTTGGCAAAGCTCGGTGAGAATTACCGGCGTGTCTCGGCGGTCTTTATATGGACCTACATCAAGCGCATGTTCTCAGCCCGTGACGCGTCGGCACAGAAGGAGCAGCTTGGCTACATATCGGGAGGCTACAAAGCTGTATTTGAACGACTCTCCCAATCGATAGATGCCGCTGGCGGCACGATCCATACCGAGGTGGCCGTGCAGCGGGTAGCATCGGGGCCAGACGGCCAGATTCTCATAACACACGATCAATGCGAGGAACCCGAGGCATTTGACAAAGTTGTGTTTACTGGCCCGGTGGGTGTTCTCAGCCAGGTGGCGTCTGAATCGCTGATTTCAGTCGACGGTGACGGGCGTGATGTGGAGTACCTGGGAGTGATCTGTATGGCACTCGTCACTCGCAAGCCATTACAGCCGTTTTACGTCCTGAATATCGCCGACTCCCGCGTGCCGTTCACTGGCGTCATTGGTATGAGCAACGTAGTCCCGGAATCTGAGACCTCGGGCTTGCATCTGACATATCTGCCGAAATACGTGCACTACGAAGATCCCCTGCTGCATGCCCCCGATGATGAGCTACGGGAAAGTTTCCTTAATGGGCTGGGCATAATGTTTCCGGACCTCGAAGAGGCGGACATCGAGAGCGTCCACATAAATCGGGCAACCCGAGTGCAGCCGCTGCAGGTTATTGAATACTCTCGGCTAATACCAAGTGTGCGGACGAGTCACGAGAATTTCTATGTGCTCAATACGTCTCAGTTCGTCAACAACACGCTGAATAACAACGAAGTCATCAAGTTGGTCGAGGGCTTCATGCGTGAGCACGGCGCGGCATTCAAACCGGGCAGCGAAGCTACAACGGAGCCAACTGCGGACCAGCGCATGTCTGCCGTGGGAACGTAATGGACAATAAACCAACGTATCAAGCACACGAATCCGCGTATATAGATGAACCATGCACGATCGGAGCGGGTACGAAAATTTGGCACTTCAGTCATATCATGACGAACTGCCGCATCGGCGAGAACTGCAATATTGGGCAGAACGTCGTCGTATCGCCCGAATGTGTCATAGGAAACAACGTCAAGATTCAGAACAACGTTTCGGTATACACGGGCGTTGTGCTCGAGGATGATGTGTTCTGCGGGCCTTCGATGGTCTTCACCAACGTCGTGAATCCGCGATCTCATGTGCCGAGAAAAGACGAGTACCAGCGTACGCTCGTACGGCAGGGAGCGAGCATCGGCGCAAATGCGACCATCGTTTGTGGCATCACGCTTGGACGATTTTGCTTTATTGGCGCCGGTGCGGTCGTCACGAGAGACGTGCCAGACTTCGCGTTGATCTATGGCAGTCCGGCCAAGGTTCAAGGCTGGATGTGTCACTGCGGCATTCGGCTGGATGCGCTTGCAAATCCAGCGGACGGAAGTTTGATCGAGTGTGCAGCCTGCAATAGTCGGTACGAATATGCAGCTGGCGAACTGAGAGATATCGATAGAGGGGAAGTTAGCGAATGAACAATCCAGCGGCTAGAGACCATCGCCGAGTGCCGGTACCGTTGCTTGATCTGCAAGCGCAGTATGGCAGCCTTGAAAAGGAAGTAATGGCGGAAATCAAGGAGGTCATAGACTCACAGCGATTCATTATGGGGCCGAAGGTAACCGCGCTGGAGGAGTCCATTGCGGCCTATTGCCAGTGCGAATTCGGGATCGGCGTGTCGTCGGGCACGGATGCGCTGTTGATCGCCTTGATGGCCTTGGAGATTGGTCCCGGGGATGAAGTCATAACGACGCCGTATACCTTCTTTGCTACGGGCGGCTGCATCGCACGAGTCGGAGCAAGACCGATCTTTTGCGACATTGATCCGGTTAGCTACAACATATCTCCGACAGGAATTTCCAGCTGGATAGAGTCGAACACCGACGAAGAAAATGGCCGATTAGTAAATCGCTCGACCGGCGGAACCGTAAAGGCACTTATGCCGGTCCACCTGTTTGGTCAAACCGCCGATATGGGTCCAATACTGGAACTAGCGCAGCGTTACGACCTGCGAGTTATCGAGGACGCGGCTCAGGCCATCGGTGCCGAGTACACGGACGGGAGCCGCGCCGGCAGTATGGGTGATATCGGGTGCTTTTCGTTTTTTCCCAGCAAGAATCTCGGGGCGTTTGGCGACGGCGGTATGTGCACGACTAAAGATGCCGATATCGCCGAGCGCTTGCGGGTACTCCGCGCCCACGGTTCCAAGCCAAAGTACTACCATGCACTCATTGGCGGCAATTTTCGATTGGATGCGCTGCAGGCCGCGATACTCTCGGTAAAACTGAAGTATCTCGATAGATGGACGGAAGGTCGGCAGAAAAACGCAACCTACTACGATGCCGCCCTGAGTGAGATTCCCGGCGTGCTCACGACGCCGTCCAGAACTACAGGTCAGCGCCATATCTATAACCAGTATGTAATGCGAGTACGTGATCGCGATGGTCTCAGGGAACACCTGAGCGCGGCGAATATAGGCAATGAAGTCTACTACCCGGTACCGTTGCATATGCAGCAGTGTTTTAGCAGCCTCGGATACCAACCGGAAGATTGTCCGGAATCGGCTCGAGCTGCACGAGAGACGATTGCCATTCCCATTTACCCGGAATTGGATGACGATCAGAAATCGTCGGTTGTCACCGCCCTGGCCGATTACTGTAGCTAGGCGTGAGACTACTAAGCGTCATCGGTGCACGTCCCCAATTCGTTAAGTTGGCGCCCTTGGTGCGTGCGATAGATGCCCGGATTCGAGCCGGTGATGGTATTGATCATCTCATTCTTCATTCAGGCCAGCACTACGATACGGCGATGTCAGACGTTTTCTTCGATGAGCTCGGCATCCCGACGCCGGATATGAATCTTGGCGTGGGATCCGGTTCACACGGTGCGCAAACAGCAAGAATGCTGATCGGCGCGGAGCGCGCCCTGGTTGATAAACGGCCGGACATGGTCATCACGTTTGGCGATACGAACTCAACTATCGCAGGTGCTCTTGCCGCTACGAAGCTCTGCACACCGACGGCACACGTAGAAGCTGGACTGCGCAGTTTTAATCGCGCTATGCCAGAGGAAATCAACCGTATTGTCGCTGATCATGTCTCCGATCTATTGCTGGCGCCTACGCCTACTGCAATGAAAAATCTTGACAGCGAGGGTCTTGGCGACAAGTCGCGCTATACTGGTGATGTCATGCGCGATTCTGTTCTACAGCATCGCGTCGTCGCTGCGGAGCGTTCCACGGTGCTCGCCCGATTTGGACTAACACCCGGCTCATTCGGTCTGATTACGGTCCACCGTGCAGAGAATACTGACGACCCTAGGCGGCTCAATGAGCTGCTAACCGCATTCAATCGCGTTGCGTCTGACGGTCTGGAACTCATTTTCCCAGTGCATCCACGGACCGCCAAAGCGATTACGTCTAATGACGTGAACTGGGAAGCGCATCCGCGCCTTCGCTTAGTCGAACCGGTAGGCTATCTGGACATATTGCGTTTGACCGATGCTGCAAAGGTGGTAATGACGGATTCGGGCGGCTTACAGAAAGAAGCACTGTTTCTCGATACCCCTTGTGTGACGCTACGCGATGAAACTGAATGGGTTGAAACCGTCGAGATTGGCGGGAACGTGGTCTGCGGTACCGATCCCGACAAGATCACCACAGCGGTAGCAAACTGGAACGCGCAACTCGAAGCCGGCAACGCTGACTTCCGAGAGGCGTCTGATCGAATATTCGGCAGGGGCGATTCTGCCGCTCAGATTCTGGGTGCAGTTCTGGAGTTCCTGAACTAGAACCTGGACGGAGAAGAACAATGATAAATGTAGCGGTTGTCGGCGTCGGCGGTTGGGGCAAGAATCTCGCACGGAACTATTTTCAGATTCCGGAGTGTAACCTGAAGTACATATGCGATCTGGACGAAACGCGCCTGTCGCAACTTCAGAGTCAATTGCCGGGAACGCAACTTAGCCGGGACTTCGACTCGGTTCTGGCGGATCCCGAGATCCAAGCGGTAGTAATTGCGACGCCCGCACCCACTCACTATTCATTGTGCAAGGCAGCCTTGATGGCCGGCAAGGACGTGTACGTCGAGAAGCCGATCGTATTGGAAGTGCATCATGGCGAAGAACTAATTCGCATGGCGGAGGAACGCGACCGAATCCTCATGGTGGGGCACCTGCTGGAATATCACCCAATCATCGTCAAACTCCGCGAGCTGATAGATTCAGGCGAACTCGGCGATATTTACTATATCTACAACCAGAGAGTGAACCTCGGCACGGTCAGAGAAGACGAGAACGCGATGTGGAACTTTGCCCCCCATGATGTTTCTTCAATCCTGTATTTGCTCGATCGTGAACCAACCGACGTTACCGCACGTGGACAAAGTTACTTGCGCGACGGTGTCGAAGACGTCGTGTTTATGTCAATGAATTTCAGTGGCGAGTCAATGGCGCATGTTCACGTTAGTTGGTTGGATCCACACAAGATTCGAAAGATAACGATTGTCGGCAGTAAGAAAATGGCCGTCTTCGATGACTTGGAAAGTAACGAAAAGCTGCGAATCTACGACAAGGGAGCAGCTCAGAATACGGACTACGACACGTTTGCCGAATACGTGACGCTACGGTTTGGTGACGTGACAATTCCCTACGTCAAAGTTGGTGAACCGCTGCGGATCGAGTGCGAGCACTTCCTGAATTGTGTTCGTACCCGGTCTCGACCGCTCAGCGACGGCCACGATGGACTTAGGGTCTTGAAGGTACTTGATGCGGCCCAGCGGTCCCTGAAAACCAACGGTGTGCCTGTTGCGATCGAAGGTAATGCAAAGACGCCGGGCACTTCGTCCGGCACCGCAGCAAAATGAAACGTTTAGGGGCGTTGGCCACAAATCTGGCGACGTTGGTTGTCGCCTCCGCAATTGCCATCTATCTGGCTGAATTGGCGACCAGGTATCTCGCGCCCCAGCTGGTATACCGCTTCCCTCAGGGTCTGTTCATCAGCGACGAACCAATGGGCTATCGGCTCGCAAAGAGATTTTCCGGCAAATCAAGGACCGCCGAATTCACTGTAACTATAGCGACCAACGCTGACGGCTTCCGCGAATCGCGTGAATACGGTCGCAAGCCGGACAAAACGGTTCGTATCGTAGCGCTGGGTGACTCATTTACTATGGGAGTGGGTGTCGAGCAGGAAGAAACCATCGCCAAGGTCCTGGAGAAGCTGCTCTCTGGCGACCCAACAACGAATTTCGAAGTTATTAATGCCGGCGTGCCAGGATACAGTACTTGGCAGGCCGTCGAATACCTCGAAAGAATTTCGTCGCTGGTAGATCCGGATGTCGTAATACTCAATTTTTTCGTGGGCAATGACGTCCGCGAGAACTATGTCGACCTGCGACTGAAGGCAATGGACGGCTACTTGGTATTTGGGCCACCTCCGGAAGGATGGCTGCCGAACGAGTTGCGGAGCTACCTGGCTCGCAACTCACATTTGTACAACTTGCTCTGGCCTTTGCAGCGAAAGCTACGTGATCCACGTGCGGCCGAGTGGGCGGCGATGGAGCGCCAGGAGTATCTGGCTGCATTTTTGACAGATAGCGCGGAGATGGCAGAGGTCTGGGCGCCCACAGAACGTGCCCTGGAGCGATTCAAGGAGCTTAGCCGCGAACTCGGCTTCAAGCCAGCGATGGTGGTTATTCCGGACGTGCCCCAAGTCTTGCCTGCTCGCTGGCAAGAGTACGTCGAGGTAGCCGAGCTGGAGGCTGACAGTGTGCGGCCGGACGGGCCAAATTTGAATCTCGTGCGCCTTGGTCGAGTATTCGACATCCCGGTGCTTGACTTGTTGCCCACGATTCTGGAAGACCCAAACCCCCAGAGTCTCTATTTCCCGCTGGACCAACACTGGACAGTCGAGGGCACCGAAAAGATGGCAGGCGTTGTGCAGGATTTCTTATTGTCGGATGTTCTGACCGCGACAAAAGACTCGAATCAGATGGCGAATTCCGATGGGTCGTAGACGAAAGCGAACCTTGATTCTCTTGCTGTCGGATCGCTGCGGGTCAGATAGCATCACGGCCGTGCCAGATTGGCAATGCCGGAAAGATGGGTCGGTAAGATGAAGGTTGCTGTTTTCGGTTTGGGCTATGTCGGTTCTGTCACCGCTGCGCTGCTGGCGCAACAAGGCCACGACGTAATCGGAATTGATGTCGACGAATCGAAGGTCGACATGATTCGTCGGGGCATCCCGCCTGTCCTGGAGCCCGGTCTCGATGAGATTCTAACGTCGGTTGTTGAGAATGGTTCTTTGGTGGCGGAGTCTCAACTGGAACGGGCAAATGATTGGGACGTCGCGCTCGTTTGTGTCGGTACTCCATCCAGTCCGGCCGGTGATATCGATTTCGCGGCCATGAATGGCGTGCTCGCGCAGATCGGCGAGCAGCTTCACCGGGCCGATACCTATCGAGTTGTAGCGATCCGCAGCACGGTTCTTCCCGAGGCGATTCACGAAATAATCGTGCCGCGGCTCACTGAGTCAGTTGGTGCCGCCCCGGGTGAAGCGTATGGATTAGCTACCGTGCCAGAATTTCTGCGCGAGGGCAGCTCTGTCCAGGATTTTATGCAGCCACCATTTACCTTGATCGGTCAGTACGACCAAAGATCTGGTGATGTCATAGAGCAGCTATTGCAGTTTGTACCCGCGCCGTTCGTCCGCGCCGGTATGGCTGAAGCCATGATGGTCAAGTATGCATCCAATTGCTATCACGCGCTCAAAGTGGCATTCGCGAATGAGATTCAGCTGTTATGCGCGGCCGATGGTCTCGATAGCCATCAAGTTATGGACATCTTCTGTATGGACGAGAAACTCAATGTGTCGCGTAGGTACTTGAGGCCTGGATTTGCCTTCGGAGGCTCTTGCTTACCGAAAGACCTGCGGGCGTTGAATTATCGCGCTCGGCAGACGAACCAACCGACTCCGGTACTCAGGGCTACCTTGGAGAGCAATCGAAGCTATCTCGATCGATGCGTCGAGATGGTCCTCGGTACTGATCGACAACGAATTGGAGTGGTCGGATTAGCCTTTAAATCTGGAACTGACGACCTACGAGAAAGTCCGATGATCGGCATGGTAGAGGCTCTAATCGGTAAGGGAAAAGAGATAGCGATTTACGATGCCGATGTGCGCCTTTCACAACTCAAAGGGAAAAACCTCGAGTACATACAGAGACACATTCCCCACGTCGCCGGGCTGCTGTGCGACAAGATCGAGGATGTCATCGCTCACGCCGAGGTGCTGGTATTGGCGCATGCTGACCAGGTGATCCGCTCCCGGATCGAGGCAGAGTTCGGTGGCCAACAACTGATTCTCGATTTCGATGAACCGCTCTCCCGGGAGTGGCTGCGCTACTCCAATAATGTCAAGGTAGTCTGACAGTGACCGGTTCGGAAACAGCCCCGGCATCGAAGGTTCTCGAGGTTTGTCCCTACGAGCCACCGGCGTCCGGATGGGTCAACCGGGTAAAACTGTTGCGGCGCATAATTCGAGAAGGGAGAGGCCAGTGCGAGGTCCTGGATGTCGGACCGAGCCGGACAATTCCGGATCGTGACTGCATCCCGGTTTACGGCGCAATCGATTATCTCACGAAGGTATATCGACACGTGCGCGAGGGCTTCATCGTCCATGGGCACATCAACGCGGAGTACTTTCGCGGATTGTTGCTAAACCTGGCCGCCCTGCTGATCGCAAAGCTCATGGGCGTCCGCGCTCTCGTAACCTTCCACGCTGGACCGGTTCAGCCATTCCTGCAGGGCTGGCGCCGCGTGGTCTTCAAGCCGCTGTTTTCTCTGATATTTCTGGTCTCGGATGCGGTTATTTGCAATAGTGAGGCTGAGAAGAATGTCTTGATCAGCTATACGCGTCCGGAGAAAGTGCATCCAATTCCCGCGTTTTCTGCGCAATACCTGGAATTCGAAGAAATAGAAATGCCCGCAGACCTGCAGCGTTTCTTGCAGCAATGTGAGCCCGTGATGACCAGCTATTTGTGTTTTCGGGACGGCTTCTACACCGACGTCGTTATCGAAGCGATGCAAATCTTGAGGCAGTCGCACCTTCCGAATTGTGGGCTAGTAATCGTCGGGACGGGCGACGAGGAACCGGAATTTCGAGCTGAGCTTCGACGCAAAGACCTGGAGGACGCTGTCTTTTTGACAGGCAACCTGGATCACGACTCATTCCTGACCGTCTTGACGTCGAGCGCACTGTATTTGCGCACTCACGTCCGCGATGGCGTATCGTCATCAGTTTTGGAGTCGTTAGCCTTGGGGGTGCCAGTAGTCGCTGCCGAGAATGGGACTCGCCCGGAGTTCGTTGTGACATTCACTGCTTCCGACGCGGATAGCATGGTGACGGCAATTTTGTCGACGCTAAATGAGCTGGAAGACATCAAATCCGCAATCGGACGGCCTGCCCTGACCGATACGGCGGTCCAAGAAGTCGAACTCATTCTGGGGCAGATGTCCTCGTCACAACAGGCGGCACTGAGCTGAGCTGACTGATTTCGAATTTCACTTTGATCGCCGAAATCGAGATCGCATCTCGCCTGGCCGGAATGTAATAAGGGAATCTGATGTGCGGGATCGTTGCATGCCTGAGCTTTGATCGAACCGCATCCGTGGACGTCGAGACCGTTCGCCGAATGACCGACACTCTGGTTCATCGCGGTCCGGACGATCAGGGTGTATGGACAGATGGGCCTGTGGGCCTGGGCCATCGGCGTCTGTCCATCCAGGACTTGTCAGCCGCCGGTCGCGGGCCGATGCAATCGGCGGATGGTCAATTGGTCATTAGCTTCAACGGCGAGATCTATAACTTCCTCGAACTGCGCTCCGAACTTGAGAAGCTGGGTCACTGGTTTCGGACAGGCACAGATACGGAAGTTGCGCTATACGCCTATCGGGAATGGGGTACCGAAGCGTTGCAGCGATTTAACGGCATGTTCGCTTTTGCCCTGTGGGATAAACGCCGAAGACGCCTGTTCGTAGCCCGCGATCGTTTCGGCGTGAAGCCTCTTGTTTATTATCAAGACAACGAACGCTTCCTGTGCGGGTCCGAATTGAAAGCTATCCTCGCTGACCGGACTGTGCCTCGTGAACTGGATCCCGTAAGTCTGCATCATTACTTCTCGTTGATGAGCATCCCGACGCCATTCACAGTCTACCGCGGAATCAAGAAACTGCGGGCCGGACACTATTTGCTGGTCGAAAACGGACGCGTGCAGGAGAGACCATGGTGGAAGCTTGGCTTCGTTGACACGGACGGAGCCACTGAATCCGAAATCCTTGAAAACATAGAATCACTGTTGATGGACTCCGTTCGGTTGCGCCAGATATCGGATGCGCCACTTGGCGCCTTTTTGAGCGGCGGAGTTGATTCCAGCGTTGCTTGCGCCCTTGCCAAGCTTTCGAGTTCATCTTTACGCACTTTCTCGGTTGCCTTCGCTGGCAACGAGTGGCACGACGAGGGCCCGTATGCGTTAAAGGTGGCAAAGCACATCGGTTCCACGCACACGGAGATCGATCTCCAACCCGATTTTCTGTCTATGCTCGAAAAGGTAGTCGATCACTATGATGAGCCATTTTCGACTCCTTCGAGTCTGGCCATCTACGCAATGGCTCAAGAGACAGTTCGACACGTCAAAGTTGTCCTGACTGGAGATGGCGGTGACGAGGTCTTTGGCGGCTATTCGTATCGCCATACGGTGCCGGACGAAAGGTTCGACCGTCTCAATAAGTTGCCGCTGTCGGCAATACGCTCGATCAGATCGCAGAACCCCGTACCCCCGGTGACATGGCGAATGCCCAATTGGCTCCGACGTGCCTACCAGCTCGGTATCGCCCTGACAACGCCTGATGAGACGATCCGTGTCTGGCGATATCTGCAGATGTTCCTCTATTTCAATGAGCGCGAGAAATTCCTGTTGTACACACCGGAATGGGCCGAGCATTTGCGATCGCAGGCGGGATTTTCCTCGACGTATGATTACCTGTACGATCATCTGCCTGCGAATGCCCCAAATCGCTTGGCGCGCTGGTTGGCTTTCGATCTGCGCACGCAACTCGAGTATGAAATGCTGGCCAAAGTCGATAAGGCGACTATGGCTTGGGGGCTGGAAGCTCGAAATCCCTTCCTTGACTATCGGTTGGTTCAGTACGTTGTTGGTCTTCCCCATCAACTCATGGCGCGTGGCAGGGAAGGCAAGATCTTGCTCAAACGCATTGGCGAAAAGCTCGTGCCGCACGACGTCTTGTATCGGCCCAAGCATGGATTCAATGTGCCCATCGACAATTGGTTTCGCGGTCCATTGCCTGCACCAATCGGTGAGGCCATGTCACCGGAGATGACCGACAGGCAGGGCATACTGAGAGCCGATACGGTCGGTAAAGTCATTGACCGTCACCGGCAAGATAAGAGCGTTGATCTGGCATTTCCGATCTTCACGCTCGCTTGGTTCCAAATGTGGCTCGCGCAGCAGGAGGATCCACCAAGCATCCATCGGCGGACCTTATGACCTTCGCGCCTAAGTCCACCCGGCGCCATAGCGATCTGGCGGTTCCGCCGGCGCTCAGCATAGCGCTTGTACAGAGAAAGCTCCTTTCGCTGCTTGGGCTTGTAACAATTGCGGTACACTATTGAGGCTCGACCGGCAAACTCATAAACAAACAGGTCAGGCAATGTCTCAAGGAAACGGCCGCCTCGGGCGGCTTCTAGCTGTTCTTCTTCTGCATATGCTGATGGCACTCACTGCTTCGGCGCAGCAGATATATTATGTCGCACCGGACGGAAATGATGCCGCACCAGGCACGGAAGCCGAGCCTTGGCGGACCATCGAGATGGCAAACGCGACGTTGCTGCCGGGCGACACTGTTTATCTGAAGGCAGGCACGTACGACGATCCGATCAGGCCGCACCGATCGGGGACAGATCACGACAATCGAATTACCTATCGCGCGTTCGGTGACGGTGACGTAGTACTGCGGAACTTTGACGGCCCGGATGAGACACGCGCGGCATTGGCTTTGAGCAGTCGCCGGTACATTAGCGTGAGCGGTCGAAGCGAAATGGATGAGGACGACGTAAGACGCATCAAGCTCGTGAATCAGGGGCCGCAGGTCCCTTCCATGGGGAACGTTTGTGCGGGCGAAGGCAATATAGTGGAGAATATCTCTTTCCAGTGCCAGTCGGGAGCGTCCGGATCCTGCAATTACGGCTTCGCCTTCTGTCTGCCGTGGTGGCAGATTGCAGACCAGCCTACGCGTTACAACGTCTTGCGAAATTGCGAGTTTGTGGGGGCATCGAATTCCAGCGGCGACGCTTCGACTTTCACTGAAGACCTTGTCCGTCTATCGGGTAACGCGCAGTTCAATCTCATTGAAAACAACATCCTCACTAATGCGAACCACACAGTGCTTTATCTGGATTCAGACGGTAGGGATGATAGCTTCAATGTTGTCCGGAACAACTCGATCTACAATCCCAACCATACGGCCTTAAGCATCTTCGATGATAGCGATGGACACTTGATTGAAAACAACGATTTGCGCGGGGCGGCCGAAACGACGAACCCGGACACAACTTTTGGCAACTCATTGCAGGTCGGGTTTGGTGAATCGATCGTTCGGTACAACACCATTTATGAAGGATGTATCAGTGACTGTTCTTTTGCCATAAGCGGTGGTCTCGCCGGCGGCGTCGGAGAGTTTTTTGTGAATCCAACGCTGACCCAAAATCGCGTTTATAACAATACGATAGTCGATCAACCCAGTTCACTAATTGCGCTGAGTACCTTTGGTGACCCCGGCGACCTGGGCGACTCTGTTTACGTGAACAATATATTTTTTGGTGCGAGCGAGGCTGGTGTAGGACGAAATATCGTTTATGAGGGCACGTCTAGCGTGCCTGGCGGGCTCAATGAACGCTATATCGCTAACATGATTGGTAATCCTGGCGGCGTAGAAGATGGGGATATAGTTATCGAGACGCACTCTGGCACTTACACGCTGCCGCAAGCTGTTGCGAGTCTTGGCGGATCGAGCGATGCAGATTTTTCCCCTTGGAATGGTTACCGGAACAGATACCAGGCTGCGCCGGGGTTCGTCGATTATGACGGTAATGATTTCAGTTTGACGCCGGATAGCCCACTGGTCGATGCTGGCGCACCACTCACGCAGGTCGCGAGCGGTGACAGTGGTAGCGGAACTATTCTGCGAGTTGTAGACACCCGGTTCTTCTACGGCGAGGCTAGCGGATTCCCGGCATGGATGGGGGTCGAGAACGACTGGATTGCGGTGGGTCCTGATCTCGCTAACGCCGTTCAAGTGCAGATAGTGTTTGTGGATGACGGCTCGAACACAATGGCGCTGAGTAATTCAATCAGTCGTCAGGCAGGCGATTTCGTTTGGTTGTGGCGTGATTCGGATGGGACAGAATTGATTTCCGGCAATGCGCCGGATGTTGGGGCTCAAGAGTCGGAATATGTTGCCAACCACGATGTCGTTGCGCCAACGGCGCCGGCAAACGTCAGCGGCACGATCCTATCCGAATCGATAGTCAGGTTGGCCTGGGAGGCGTCTTCCGACAACATTGGTGTGGCGGCCTACCGTATTCGTCGGGATGGCGGACTCGTTGGGACGACCAGTGGATTGTTTTTCGAAGATGCCAGCCTCGAGGCCGGGACAACGTATATCTACCGTGTAGCCGCCGTTGACGCGGCCGGAAACGAATCGGTTCAATCATCGCCTTTGGCAGTCGCGATGCCCGAGGTTGCAACCGTCAGCGTTGCCGGCGGCAGCAGTGGCAGTGGCGGTGGCGGTGCCTTGGATTGGCTCGTCTTGCTGTCGTTCGGGGCGGTTGGGGTTCGTTCGTTAGTGTCGAATCGCCCGAGACGGCGCTCTAGCGGCTGACTCTGAGAGCTGATCGAATTCTTGTGAAACGTCACAATGCCGCTCGTCAGCGGCAGTCGTAGACTAGTGGTTCAAAGTGCAAACAAATCGGCAATGGGAATGTCGAAGCCAACGTGGGTATTGAACTGGGGACTCGCATGCGGGTCCTTCATTGTAGCTGTCATCATGGCGGAGTTCGTCGCCAGGATAGTGATCGGCGACTCCATTCTGTTGCCTGAACCGTTCCTGTCGGAGAGCGAGCAGTCACGGTTGAACTGGCACGAACGACAACGCGCTGGACATGACCCAAGCGTTTACGGCTACGATGCCCCTGATGAGCTACTGGGATGGCGTCTCCGCCCAGACGTAGAGGTTCGGAGCACTAAAGTTGGAGCATATGACGTTGTCGTGCGAGCCAACGAGCAAGGCTTGCGAGGCAGCCGTACTTTTGACGTGCCTAAACCTGACGGAATAGCACGTATCGGCGTCTTTGGCGACTCGCAGAGCTTCGGTGAAGGGGTCAACGACGACGAAACCTATAGCGCCTATCTGGAACAGAGCCTATCTGGCGCGGAAGTGCTGAATTTCGGCGTGCACGGATTCGGCACAGACCAGATGCTCCTGAGATACGAAACGGAAGGTACAGATTACGACCTCGACATCGTCGTTCTCGGCTTCGCCTGGTTTCATCTGCGGCGTAACGATACAGATTTCAGTTTCTTCGCCAAACCGCGATTCGAGCTCCTGCCGAATGGCGAGCTGAACCTGGTGAGCGTGCCGGTGCCGCACCCGACCGCGCTCGCTCTTGCGCCCCCGCCTGAAACGTATGTGGTGATCGGTAATAGCGTATTGGCGGGTCTATTTTGGCAGCGCATAGCCAACCTGCGGGAGCGGATGGTATACCGACCTGGCAGTTCCGCGTGGGAACTCACCGCGGCGTTACTGAAGCAATTCGCCAAGAGCACGGTTTCCAATGGTAGTCGTTTTATCATCATGAGCATCGACGAATCACATCCGCAAATGGACGCCTTGCTCAGCACGCTGGCGCAGGAATTGAGCATCGAACTAGTCGATCTCGGACCGATGCAGCGACGCTTCAATTCGACGGGACACGGGTATCGACTGGAGAACGACGGCCACTGGAATGCGGTCGGGCACCAAGCAGTCGCCGCTGAATTGGGACGGGCGATTTGTGCCGATCCCGCATATTCGTCTATCTGCCGAGAGTCGGCTTGGGCGCAAGAAGCGCCTGGGAGTTCATTATGAAACCTGTTCAAATAGTGGATTGGAGTATGCCGGAATGACAGGCGAATCAGGATTGCCTCAGGGCGGCGTCAGCAGAGCTAGTGGTGAACACGGGGAAGCGCGGCAGCCAATGCGCGGTACAACGGAGTCAGAGGAGCAAGGCGCCCCCGACTGGACCGTGATCGTGATCGCACGAAACGAGGAAGCAACAATCGCCGCATCTCTGGAGTCCGTGGTGCGCGCGTTCGAGGGGCGCTCTTACGAGCTCATTTTCGTTGATTCAGCCTCGACAGACGGCACTGTCGCAATTGCGAAACAATTTCCGGCGCGCGTATTCGGTTTGCCACCCAATGCTCCGATGAGACCCTCCGTAGGGCGGCACGTTGGGCTCAAGTTTGCTCGCGGTAAATGGATTCTGTTTCTCGACGGTGACAGCACGCTGTATGGATCGTGGGTTGATTTGGCTGAAGCCGCTTTCGGCGCTGACCCCATGCTTGCAGGCGTCGCCGGCGACTCGGAGCAGATCGTACCGTTATCAAACGGACAGACGGACGAGTACCTTTACCCGTTTCCCGAGAGCGATTATGACCACGCCGACTTCTTGGGTGCTTCCGCAGCATACCGTCGCGAGGCACTCGAGCAAGCAGGCGGATTCAACCCGTTCATGCGTGCCGCCGAGGAGGAGGAGCTCGGCGCGCGACTTCGAAAGTCCAATTACTGGCTAACGCGTTTGCGGGCGCCAATGACACGGGAATTTGCAAAGCACGCCAGCGAGACCGCGTCGGAACTATTCCGTAGAATTGGGCGTCGCTTCTTCGTGGGGATAGGCCAAATCGTACGACACGCTCATGCGCACGACTTGCCGGTTCGAGAGGGGCTAATCATCGTCAGGCGCTATCTGCAGTACTTCGTTCTACTGGTCTTGGGCGTCCTTTCTTGCATCGTCACTATCATCACTGGAAAGTGGGCATTCGTTGGTGCGTGGGCCGCTCTGATGATCGTCGTCGTGGCGTTATTCGTGATCCGGACACGTAGCGTTCGAAAGCCACTGTACTACCTGCTGGAATGGACACTAACAAGTCCGATAGTCGTTTGGGGAATATTGCAACGTCCGCGCACTGAGGCCGAATTCCCCGAGCTCCCCGTTCGTGAGTTGACGGGCAAGTAAAGCCTGTTGACACAAAGAAGTCGGCAAGTTGTCGGTAGCCGCCACGCGGTTGAATCGTGGTTCACCATAATTTGGTCAAGCCAAACTGCGTAGCGACGGGGAAATGGCTTTGGCAGTCCAAGTTCTCCGGGATCACGCTGGCAGGGCGCTCTTTTGTGACGAACGTCTCACGTTTTTGCGGGTCTTCCTCCTAATCTGGCCTGCGCGGATGGAGGAGCCTTGGGCACCGGTTTAGCGGGATTACGACGGACGGGTTTCTAAGGCTGAGATGCGCGCGGGGCCGGGGGCCGGCGAATTTGCGCACCTGATTTGGTGCGAGCATTTTCGCCGCAACGGCACGTTTTGTAGAATGGCAGCGGACAATTCGAGATGAAGATGATTTCCTTGTTTCCCCTCAAGCGGCGCGCCGTAACGCGGCACATGCTGTTGCTTTCGCTGGCTGTCGGCTTTTTCGGCGGAGCAGCATCGGCCACGGACTATTACCTGTCCCCGACGGGCAATGACAACAATGCCGGTACCCAGAATCAGCCATGGCGCACGATAGCTCGGGCCAATTCTGCGTTGCAGCCAGGAGACACCGTTTACATTCAGGCGGGAAGCTACAGCGGCCCAATCAGACCGAATCGAAGCGGCACATCGCACGGGAATCGGATCATCTATCGTGCTTTCGGAGATGGTGACGTCAACATTGCTGCGCCGGTATCCGGTAGTGGAATTAATCTTGACAACCGTGACTACGTATCGGTAATCGGACGAGGTACCAACGATCCGCCAGGGACGCGGCGAATACGAATACTGCCGGAGCCTAGTGGGAGCAATTCACTGACACAGGCCGCGGTCTTCATCTGCGGTTCGGAAGGCGCGGTCGTCGAATCAGTCTATGCACGTTGTGAAAACTCCAACGATTGCAACGACGTGGCAGCATTCTGCTTACGATGGGGGCCGTATAACCTCAATCAGTACATCTTGTTCAAAGACAACGACATTCAGGGCGAACCGCGCAGTTCTGGGAATACCGTCAATCAGTACACCGAGGATACGCTGCCTCTAACAACCTGTCGCTACTGCGTCATTGAGGATAATTTCATCGGCGGATCGGATCATATTTCGCTGAATGTAGAGTTCGCCACGGTCGACAACGTCGTTATCCGCAATAACGTTATCTACAATCCGGATCACACAGCGTTGAGCTTCTATGAGGATTCGCCGAACGATACATTGGTCGAAAACAACGTGGTGCGCGCAAATGGCGGCAACAGTAATCCGCAGGGGTCGTACACCCAATGGGGAAATGCATTCCAGTTCTCGGCGGATGACCACATCGTTCGGTACAACACAATAATCGAAGCCAACCGACCTAACTGCATCAATCAATTTGATGCGGGCGGATTGGATGCAGTATCAGGTAGCGGTGGCGCAAGTCCGGTCATTCGTAATTCGCGGTTCTACAACAATACAATCGCGAAGGCATACTGCGCGCCTGTGACGCTTGGCAGCAATGGCGGTAGCGCGCCATATGTGCAGGGAATGTCTTTCGCCAATAATATTATCTACGGCAACGAGGATGACCTTTCCTATTCGATGCGCTATTTGTGGTGGTCGGGTCCCCCTTCGACAAATACCGACCGTTGGTTTGGCAACATGTTTGGGAATCCCGGTGGGTCGCCATCACAGAACGTCATCCTGTGGGACCAGACTTCCTACACGCTGGACTTCGTGAATGCCAACTGGAGCGGAGGTTCGCGCCCGGACTTTAGCGCGTTTGCCGGTGTATCAAACGTGTATTCGGCATCGCCGGGCTTCAGGGACTACAACAATAACGACTTCAGTCTAACTGCAGGCTCACCGGCCATCGACGCAGGTGCGCCGTTGACCCGCGTGGCATCTGCGGATACCGGTTCGGGAACCAGCCTGCGGGTCGAGGATTCGCGCTGGTTCTTCGGCAATTGCGCCAATTTTCCATCCTGGATGGGCGTAACCTGCGAATACATCCGCGTCGGCCCGTCGTTTGCCAATTCGACCGAGATCCAGATCGCCGGGGCAAACGATGGCACGAATACCATCACCTTGGCGACGGGAATATCTCGCAGCGACGGTGACTACGTCTGGTTGTCGCGCGACTCCGACGGCACAGTGCTCGTACAAGGGTCTGCACCGGATATTGGTGCATACGAATTCGCCAGCTCGGGCGGCGACACGATACCACCAGTGCCGCCCCCAAACGTGATCATCGGCCAAAACTAGGGCATAGGACGGACGCTAGCGTTGTACATTCGGCGTCGTTGGGGCAGCCAAATTGCATTCCGTCTCATCACGTAGCTGACAAAGGAATCGAGTCAACTCTGCTGCGACCACGCGATGTCCGACCGGCGTCCAATGATTGTCGCCGGCAAAGGCGTACGCGATCTCGTCATCCCGTGCTTCACGAAACACTGGTCCCAGATTGAGTAGATGCACGTTGAGCGCATCGGTGATGTCCGTGAGCGGACCCTCGAGCGCGGGCTGCGATTCATCGATGTTCATGATGATCAATTCGTGACCGTTTTCGCGCGCTACCGTAGCGAATTCTTCAAGGAGGGCTTTTGTGAGTTCCCACGGATAGCCACTTTCAGCATAAAAAAAGCGCCATTTCAGGTTTCGTAGCCTCTGCCACACCCACCTCAGCAGAACGCTGCGGTTAGCGGCTACCAGAATTCCAGAAAAGCGGATCGGCGCCATTAGATCATCGAAGGTTGGGACCGGAACACCCTGCAGAGTCAGGCCGCTTTCATTGGTCAGTTCGAAGTACGGTTTGGCGAAAAACAGAAACCTCGACGCGTTTCGGGGCCTGTGATAGAAAGCGAAAGCCAGAACGACCAGATCCATTTCGGTATCTGCCGCTGCCTGCTGGTAGTACAGCAACATCTGATCCGTGCCATAGCCGCGCACGCCGAAATTCATAACTCGAGCTCGCGGTATCGTTTCGTCGACTAAGCTCACGTAGACGAATTCGTCGTCAACAGTTTCGCCAAAGGTCTGGGAACATCCGAATACTGCGACTGCCAGGTTTTCCGCCCGGCCGACGTCACCTACACGCGGGGGCTCACGCCTACCGCTGGCATTCGTGGTGACCCGAACACTATAAACGTCAGGTTTGACGTGTGTGACGCTGGCCCCGGCTCGCACGCGCCATCCGAGATCCCGATCGAACTGGTCAAACGAAGAGGGATATGTCGTGCCGCCACCTGCCAGAGGGTTTGCTTGCTGAGATTGCCATACAAGGTGATTGTGGGTGTCTTCGTCAATACCGAAATAGGGCAATGCCTGCTGCGTACGTTCATCGAGAACTATTCTCAGCGCTACTTCCGCTGCGCCAAGGGCAACTCCAAACGATACAGTTATGAGGGCCAGGGCAATTGAAAGATCCTTGATTATTCGCTTCATTGACCAAAACCTTAATGAATTGAGCCTATGCCACGTCGAAGACCTGACCCCACACGGCCAGAGTCAAGACGCGCCAGATTCGCTCGTCGGCGTCGGTGCTAAGCGGGGATCTCGACCGCGCAAGCACATTGACAGCTGCCATATCAAAATAGTTTTCAGCGAAACGGTTTCCGTGAAGCAGCAGATCATCGACCAGAGCCAGGTCTTTGTCGCGCAACCATCTGCCGATCGGTGTCGGGAACCCTTTCTTGTCTGACCGATGCAGGATCTCCTCGGGAATGATTCCTGCGACCGCTTGCCGGAGTAGGGATTTTGACTGTGTCGGATTGGCTTTCCAGGAAGCCGGGCATTGCGCAGCGAGTTCAGCAATGCGGTAGTCGATCAGCGGCACCCGGCTCTCGACCGAGAACGCCATGGATAACCGATCTTCCGAATGGAGGAGGGCCGGCAGATAATTGCGCATATCGAAGTGGAACATCCTGTCCGCGTCGCTCACTGCTGGTAATTCCCGAAATTCGGCAAGGAAAAGCTCCTTCGGCGGAACTCGCAGATCGCTGCTTAGTTCGGGCTTGAAAATGGAGCGGAGCGTCCCGTCGGGGAAACGTGACCAATTCGTGCAGAAAATCTCATCCACCTGGCGCTTGCCGAAATTTCGCCATAAGGATTTGGCAAGACGTTTGGCCTCGGGGCCATGCAACCAGCTCTTGATCAGCGGCCAACGCTGGTCGCCGAGCTCTCGTCGAAGTCCCCCAAAAAATGCCGCCGTCGCGATCGCCTTGACGTACCAATCATAGCCGCCGAAAAGCTCATCGCCACCCTGGCCCCCGAGCACAACTTTGACGGAATTCGAAACCAGCTCGGCGATGTGGTACTTGCCAAATACCGCGGCTCCCTCAACGGGCTGATCCAAACTGTAGATTATTCGCGGCAGCATGGACTTTACGTCGATGGCGGCAGGTACGACCTCATGATATTCACTACCGATTTGTCGTGAAACCAGCTTCGCATATGCAGATTCGTCAAATGACTCGCCTTCGGCATACCGAGCCGTAAAGGTTTTGAGATGTGGCACGTGCTCGGCAGCCAGACAACATACCGCACTGGAATCAATTCCCCCGGAGAGGTGCGCGCCAATCGGCACGTCGCTCCGAACCTGTATCCGCAAAGAACTGTGCAGAAGTTCCGCGAGCTTCTCGACAGCTTCTGATTGACTTGTAAACTGCGGTTCGCCAAAGACCGGTTGCCAGTAACGAGTAATCCGGAGGTCGCCACGTTGCAGACGGAGGCGACTCCCGGCTGGCAATCGATGTATGTCCCGGAACATCGTTGCGGTACCGGGAATAAATGAGAAATCGAGATACGCAGCCATGGCTGCGACATCGGCAGTCGGGCGTTCCGGCAGCGTTCTTACCAGTGCTTTGGCCTCGGATGCGAATGCGAATTCATTTTCGGACGCGAAATATACAAGAGGCTTTATTCCCAGATGATCGCGTGCGCAGAAAAGCACCTCTTCGTCGGTATCCCAAATGGCGAACGCAAACATGCCGTTGAATCGTTCGACGCAGTCATCACCCCAAAAAATGTAGGCGGCGAGCACCACCTCAGTATCAGAATTGGTCCTAAATCGTACTCCTTTCGCCTGTAATTCAGATCGCAGCTCGATGTAGTTGTAGAGCTCGCCGTTATACGTAATCCACCAGCGACCGGAGAGGTCAGTCATTGGCTGCTGCGCCGATTCCGAAAGGTCGATAATCGCGAGCCGGGTATGCGCGAGAGCGCAACCGATTCTACCTGGGCCGAGTGCCGGTGGAACTGTGTCTATGCCGCTGTGAAAGACTGGCTTCGTGGAGCCGTCTAGAAAAAAGACCGCGCCGTCTCCATCAGGACCACGATGTCGAAGCGTTGTGGCCATTTCGAGGACCCGCTCGGCATCGATTCCCCCCGACGTCAATGATACTACCCCGGCAATGCCGCACATGTCTGAGCTACGGAGTAACCGCGGAATTTCGCGCTTCGAGCAAGCGGCCGGCTATCAATTCGGCCGCAACTGCGGCCCCGTGTTCGGAAAAGTGCACAGCATCAATCATGTGAGTGTTGTCCTGTGGTATCAGGGCGGCGAGATCGATCAGCAGAACGCCTTCTTCTTGAGCGACCGCTCGAATCGTATCGTTAAAGTTCAAATAGATCGCGCGGTACGATTCGTAGTCGACTCCCACGGACCCGACGAATTCTTCGATCGCGTCCCGAATAATCGCGTCGGGCGCGGATGTCAATCGATTGGCCTGTGTCATAAGCACAGGTTCGATGCCATACGTACGGCAGATTGAGGTGAACAGCCTTAGCGCAGTCGCAAACTGCTCAGTCAAGCGCGGCGTATCCACGATGATATTGGTGCCCCGGACGTGCGCGAATTCGTCGACAACGGGCGAAAATACTCCTCGTACATCGACGAACTGCTTCAATCTAGTATATAAATTTGGTATCAACGCGTCCTTGATCCATTTGGCGATATCGAACAGTGGGCGTGGCGGCTCAGACGTAACAATTAGGCTGCGATAGTAGTTGTTGTTCCAGTACGACTCCTCGTACAACAGTACGCCGAGATCATTGATGTTGTGCATGAGCACAACATAATCTGGAACCATTGGTACGATCTTGTTGAGCAGGATGTTTATCGAGTGTAGCGTATTGTTGCCGCTGACCCCGCTATTGAAAGAATTAGTTGTTGGGCCGCGCCGCTCGATCAAGCGACCAACCAGATACGGGAAGCGAGCTGCTTCGTCCAAAAGCAGGCCTTCTGTAGTCGAGCCGCCGAGAAATACGATCGTGAGTTCGGCTTCATCATGTATTCGCGACGGTTCAATGAAACCGTTGTTGTCAATCGACAGTCTATGCAGGCCCGGATCCAGCGAATCGGCCGTGCGTAGTGTAGTGGCATCCGGCCCGACATAATCAGAGCGGCCAGGTGAGTGTTCTCGAAGGCGTATGACCCGGTTTTGGCCGGGTACGGATACGTATTTGTTGGTCAGTGCAAAGTAGGTCTCCGCGGCGGCGAGCAGAATGCCCACACCAACGCAGACGGCGATCGTGAGCGTCAGAACTGGATGCCGTTCAAATATATTGCTCTCTGCCATTGCTTACTAGCCTTCGGATTGGACGCATGCGGGAAAGATTGAAGAATCAGGAAATTTGTCGCTGTTCAGGTGGCGTCGCGCCTGGGTCGTGCAGCAGATCGATCAGGCACTTGAGCTTTGCGTCAAAAATCTCGCGACGTTCCTCCCTTAGCTGCGCCATTTCTGTGCTTAGTCGCGACTGCTCAGAAAGCGCGGATTGCACTGCTTCGGCAATTGCGCTTGGACTATTGTCTACGTGCAGAGTGCCGTGATTGAAGGTCGCACGTAACAGGCCCCAGTTCGAGGTGATCAAAGGCTTGTCGAGAGCCATCGCCTCGTACGCCCCGCGTTGCATGGTGTGATCGTGTGTCGTAAGGCACAAGACTACGTCGGCGGCTCGCAATAATCCGGCATAGTCCGCGTCCGATATCCAACCGGTAAAACGAACATTGGCCGGGGCCTCGGCAGTGATTGCAATACGGGAGTGTGAGAGATTTCCTGTGACATGGAAATTCACCGAAGGGAGCAGTCGTGCGGCCGATAAAATCTCATTTAGTGGTTCGTCCTGGGAGAACGTATTGACGACGACGACGTTGTGCCCTTCTGGAAGCGACATTTGCGGACCGTCTGGGAAAGCGACGGGGACATCGCCGATTACGAGGGCTGTCGCGCCCCAGCCCTCTACCTCTCGACGCAGGTGCTCATTAGTAACGATTGTCAGGACTGACTTTCGAGAAAATTTCTTGCTTAGGCGATTCGCCCAGCGCCATCGTCGATCATCAAAAACGCCCGTATGGGCGTCGATAATATATGGCGTTCCGGTTAGCTTTCCATATGTCCAAACAGCCATCACGGCGAAAACGGGAGGAGATGCGACAAGCACGAGTTCTGGCCGATCCTTGAAGAGGCGCCGGAAGGTGGCAATGGTCTGCAGAACGTACTTCGCCGGGGCGTAAATCGGTTGCTTGAATCGCAGATAGTGAATCAAGTGTGAACGGCCACCGAGCTCCGCTGCAATCGTGTCACTGCGGCGGCAGCTCGGATACCAGGTAACAAATGAAGCGTTCAATTTAGCGATGATGCGTCCCCGGAATCGGCCATGTACGTGGAGTAGGACTGCGCGGCAGTGTTGGTCATACAGACGTCCCCGGCCAGGGTTCGAGCGCCGCAGCCCTTCGAAAGCATGCGACTGATCGATCGGTCAGCGTCCATCTCGACGAACGCCAATTCCGCGTTAGAGCCTATGCGTTGCGCTAGTTCCACCTGATTCTGATTCGGATTGAACAATAGCATTTCGCGGGTGCTACTTTTCCCGTCGTTTACAGTCAGCTCGTACAATTTGCGTTCCTGCGAATCCAGTATCTGCGCCGTTGCAACCGGGCCGGCTTCAGAACGGAATGGAGCCGTTACTATTGGGCTAATCCGAACGCAAAGCGCGACGGGAAGAGCAATCGTTGATGTTAATCGCAGGCGAGCGGCCGGCTGCCAGACGCCGTAGCGATCTGACCATATGCCGTGATTGTCGATAGCCAGTGATTCGATACCGGAGGGCGCGAGATCGAAAAATGTGAACTGGAGTCCGACACCGCCGGCAGAGTCGTAAGCATAAACCGAGTTGGGGCCTTGTTTGCGAACCTCAACTCCGGGCGGAAAATGAAAGGACCGGGTAATAGAGTGTTGTCCACTTCCTGACAAATGATCGACAACGTACCAAGCCGACGCGCGAATGCCCAACACTGCCCGTCTATGCGTCACGCGTTGGCGCAAGCGATGATATCCGTCGTGAGATGCCTGGATCAGACAAAAGTCATGATCCGTCCAGCTATCTTCCACGGTTATTTTCAGTGGATTAACCCACTTGAATCGTCCGAAGATGTCGGCTTGATCAAGATCGTCGACCGTTACAGTGTTGTGAGCGGCCGTCGCGCGCAAAGTATTGCGGACCGCATCTGATGAATAGTAGGTGCCTGTACCAGGATCGGTGAGCACAAAGTTTCCGTTTACTCTTATCAGTAGACTCAATGCGTCGGCATGGCCATGGGAGGCATTGGGCCATAGCCCCAACGGTCCAACGTCAAAAACGGCTTCGGCATTACATTCCTGATGGAGCAAATCCGAGAAGTAGAATCCACCGCGCGGAAACAACTTGCCCGATTGAGGGGCATATTCACGTGGCATATCGCTGCACTTCTGGGTCTCGTCGGGGCCTAACAGCCACAGCGCGATTTCACTAGCTTTATCAAGTTGCGATAACCAGTCGGCGCGTTGAAAAATTGCTGCGCCCGTCAGCTTGATGTCGCCAAAATCCCAATGACTGTATTCAGGTAGCGGGATACCTCGAGCATCATCACTGTCTCCGAACATTGGTGCCAAACCGTGAGATCCGGCAAGGCTTGCCGCGAAATCCACCATGCTGGCGATTCGGTGATTAGACTCCGCAGGGAGCGGGTCGCCAATCTTTCGCGCAACAATCAGCACCTGCAAGTAGAAGTCCAGCACAAATCTGTGATAGCTGGATGCGCGCTCCTTGTTCGCGCCATCCTCTTCGTTCTGTCGAAGCAATTCGGACACGAGCAATTCACGTGACCGAACGCTCTGCTCTGCTGCCTGGGGCAGATCGGGAAGGCAGGTACTGAGCAGCCAAAGCCCGGTGCCTTCACCGATCAGATGGTTCGTTGGATCGGTATATACCGACAGATTGTGAATTAGGTGAAAGTGATGGTGCGCAATACTGGTGAGCCAGATACGGAGATCTTCGCGGCCGAGCCCCGGGTAGTGAATGAGAAATGGCAGAGTCCACAACCAGGAAATTGAACGGACTGCGATCTCGAGATGGCTGCACCAATTCACGCCCAGCCGGTAGGGATTGGAATGGATCCAGTCGATGATCAGTTCACTGGCTCGTTGTGCATAACGATCCTTGCCGGTAATCCAATAGGCTCGACCCAGCGTCGGCAGGAACTGATGACGGTTGAGTTCCCATACATACTTGATATCAGCGGCAGACTCTTCAATTGCGTCCCATTCCCGGAGAGGTATTGACGGCCAAATGCGGCGGCCGCTACATGGGTCGGCCTGCCAATCGGTTTGACCGGGCCGCAGGTCGATGCTGGTATTGAATATTTCAAGCTTCCCGTCGCAGATCTGATCGGCAAGCGTAGTGATCCTGCCAGCCGCTTCTGGCAGTTTGTTGGAGAGGAAGTCGGTGTATGAAACCTGCTGTTTTGGTCCAAACAGGAAGCGGGTCTCAAGCTGGAGTGAAATGCGTTCGATGGGATTCGTGCCCAAAGCTTCGACAAACGCGGCCGCATGTCGGTCCGCTCTCTTCTTTTGCGCTTGCGCGCTTGCGCCCGGGGATGCCAGCTGCGGCCTGACTTTGTGCCAGAGTCGGTGTCTGAATTCCGCCGGCGGCATCGCCAGTATTCGCTCGAGCAGACGCCAGTATCGTTGTACGCCTAATCGTTTGTGCCAACGCAGTTGATTCTGGGGGTTGGGATTCGAGTTGCTGCTCCTGCCGGACATTAGTTGGATGCACGTGGTTTCGATTGCCTGTCTCTCGGATTCCACGCAGCGGCGGCCTCCAGGCGTTCCGCAGCGCACATCAGGCCCAGGAGGAACCAGAACAACGCGTTATAGGTGAAGTCAGTCCACGTGTCCCAATTCATCTCGAACGCCAAGGCGACTATTGCGGCGCTCATGCCGAGCCCCAGTATGCGGGAGATAGGCCTGATCCCGTGCGACAAACGTAGGCCATGCATTAGACCCAAAACCAGCAGCAGAATGAACGCCAGGCATCCGATCACACCGGTTTCAGCAGCTCGCAGCAGGTAGTAATTGTGGACCTCGTACATCCAATAGCCGGCGAGTTCCTGAGGAATATACGGCTGGTATTGGGTCGCGTATGCACCAGGCCCGATCCCGAGCAGCGGATTCTGAACGATAACTTCAATGGCAACGATCGCCAGCCGCAATCGCTCGTCGTACGCCCCTGCGATTGGCGTAACTTCCAGCCGGGCGAACATGAACGGCAGGAAGATTAAAGTCAGGATCACTGCCGCCGAAATTACAATCGCGACAGTCTTCCGCGACAATAAACCGCGCCGGTTGGCGATGACGACGAGCCAGGCGAAGCCGAGTACAAAGCTGCCCCACGCAGCTCTCGTGAAGGTTAGGACGAGAGCGCCAAGCCCCATCAAGGCGGCTAAGCCAACCAGGGTTTGGTATGGCAAGCGCCGGGGCAGTTTGTCCCAATACATGAAATAGGCTAATCCAATGAATATCAGTGGCAGGATGAAGCTGGCGAAACCGGCCGGCGTAGTCGATACGGTGCCGCCCGGTCGCGGAATTTCTCCAGCCCCAATAACGCTCCCGGTAAGCGTGAATGTGATGCCAAGTGCGCTCTGAATATAGTAAACGATAGATTGGATCGCGAGTGATATTAGCAATAGAGCAATCGTTAAATTCAGTCGTTCTTCGGTCCTGACGAAATTCAATGCGATCAAGAAAAACAGATAATACTGCGCGTGATCAAAAAGATAGACTGCTCCCACAAACTGCTCGTTTGAGAAGACAAGCGATAACATCGCCGTCGCGAACAAGACCGCAATCGGTATGGAATAGCGCTCGCCCCAATAAATTGGCGCAACTTCGCGCATCCTGCCCGTGACGAGATAAAAAACGACGAGCATGCTCGCGACTACCAACGTGAGAGAAATTGCTAGGCCGGTACTTCCAGCATGGCCAAACAACAGTCGTAGGTAAACGTCAAACTGGAAACTGAGAATAAAGATCGACCAGAGCAAACGTTCCCGGTTTCGGACCATCACCAGGACAAGGCAAAATAGCGTGGCGGAAATGACATATACAAGCCATCTGGTTTCCTGCGCAGCGAGAACAATGGTTGCGATCCCCGCTAGAAATCCCAACGGCCATAGCCACAATCGATGCGCACGTGATTGACGTCCGGCTCCTTGGTAGTTCGTCTGCATCGTCAAGCTCGTAATGCCATTATTTGCGTACGCGCGCAAAGCGTGTCCATTGATCTAGGTATCGATTGAGGCCCAGCAATCGTAGTTCATCCTCAGAGAAAAAACCCCCGGCAACCACCAGGCCCAGATACACGGCGCAGGCGGCAACGACGGCGAGAACAAAGTTCACGTCGCGAAGAATGAAAACTACGATTGCCATGACTAGGCTTGCTATCAGTACGATCGGCTGAAATGTCAATCGCAAGCTGTGATTCTTCAAACGCGGCACCATATATGCGTACTGCGCCGCCGTGTAGATACAGACGGCGAGAAACGTGGCGATAGCAGCGCCCAGGTGACTGTAGATGGGAATCAGGACGAAATTCAGCGCTACGTTCACAAGCGACATGACTATATTGAGAATCAGGTCGATTCTTTGTTGATTTGCGCCCAGCAGGACGAAGGCGTGATAGCGAACCAAGCTGTACGGTACTAATGTCCAAATCAGTATCGAAAGGGTTGTAGCCGCGGTCTCGAAGGGAGCGCCAAAAACCAGTACAAGGATATCGCCGGACAGAAGAGACGTGCCGATCGCAAGCGGAAGGGTGAGCGCTAACAAGTAGCGCCATGCTGTTGCTCCCAACTGGCCGAGCGCCGCCAAGTCCTTGCCCACCAAAGTAGAGATACGTGGGTAGAGTGCAAGGCAAAGGCTGGTCGGAACCACCATGGCGAATTCGAGCAGTCGCCAAGAGGCGCCGTAGTATCCCGTATCTTCCATGGACTGCATTTTGGAGAGCATGAAGATATCGATTCGCCAGTACAGCGTTGCGAATACTGAAATCATTACGAACGTCGGGGTCAGACGAAGCAGGTGCTTGAGAATGGATTTGTCGAAGCCCCATCCGGGGTGAACACCGTGTTTGCGAAGGATTCGAGCCATGACGCCCGCGCCTAGAGCCCGACCGATTACCGCCAGCCACAAGACCGCCTCCAGGCCGAAGCCAGCCAATAGAAACGCGATACCGAGGCCTACCTTGACGACGTACTCCACGAGGGTGCCAACGGCAACAAACTCCGTCTTTTCAATCGCCACGCAGGCCCCTTCCAGGAAATTTCCTAGCGTGTAAGGGAGTATGGCGATGCTTAGAATGACAAGCGCAGTCTGTGCGCCTTCGTCGTATCCGAGTAACTGACCGGCGAAGGCCATGAGCGCGGTGCAAATAATCGATGCAACCGTTCCCAGTGTAAACGCGTTGGACAGAATCGATTCCAGGGCGGAATGATCTTTCGCGCCTTCCCGCGTGATAAGCGGATATAGGCCGAGTGGCCCGATCGCGTTGAAAAGGTATAGAAAGCTGAATGCAAGCACGTAACGGCCAACACCCTCGGCGCCCAGAATTCGCGACAGAAACAGCATCAGCGCGACGGACAGAAGTGGGATACCGATTCGTATCCCCATCAGGATGACCGTGTTCTTCGCGAGGCTCTCAGCCGATCGGCTTACGTGCGCCCGTGGCGAGGTTTCTCGATCAGTGCTCATGTAATTCTCGTGACGCCCTGTTCCGATCTCTTGATAACGGAGTTGACCGCCGGTCTACCGGCGTTTTGTGGATGATGTCGGTTCCACCTGCAGGCCATTCTGTGAGCCCTTCACATGATCCTATCGTCGAATCAACCCGCGACCTAACGATCGTCTCGCAGTTCACGTGCCCAGCCAGGAGTAACGGCGGGCCCGTATATTGCAACGCAACATCAACCGGTGCGCAGAGTTCAACGAATCGATATAACATAACGTCATATGCGCTAGGACAGCGCTGGTGCCTGGCGGCTTGTTGGCGAACCGATCGCCATCCTGCTATCCTCGGACCGCCAGGGATAATAACGACCGTCCTCTAAGAGGTAGGGAAAGAATGACGTTGTCTCAGAAACTTCGCCGCTCCTCCTGCGTATTGGTTCTTGCGGCCGCTTTTACGTTTGGTTCATTGGCGCCTGCGGTTGTGGTAGCGCAGCAGCAGGACACAGCCGAAGAACAATCGATATACGACCAGGTGGTTCTTCTCATTCGGACCTATTTTGGTACGGAGCAAATGCTGCGGTACTGGGATGATCTGCGCCGCGGCCTCGGCTGGATATATCCGAATATTGTTTGGGAACGGCCTGAGATTGGTCCTCGTCCGAGCACCCCGGAATTGAATGGTGACGCGGCTGGAGCGGCTGTGCTGCTGGCAGTTGGCGGTGTGTTGGCAATGACCGGCCGGCGACGGAAACTGCAGGTCCGGACGCACTGAGGCGCGTCGCTCGATAATCGGTCACTCAAGACCGGTCCCATGAACAGACAAAGGCCTGGTTCTTGGAACCGGGCCTTTTTTCTTGTCAAACTGGCCGCGCACTGATATTCCCATCCACGCATTGAGTGCACTGCTATCCCGTCGCGGCGGATAACCGCTTCAACGAGGACCTTTCGCCGAACCAGATGGCCACTGACTCAGCCACCGCAGTAACACCGCCTCCGCGTGCCGGAACCTGGCGCTGGATAGTCGTCGGGCTGTTATTTTTGTTCGAGTACCTGCTGATCAGCCTGATCTTTGAGGTCCAGCCCTTGCGCGGCCAACCGGGCTTGGCTGGCCTGCTGGGTTATGCCGATATCTTCGTACCGATAATGCTGGCAGCCGTTGCCGTCCTAATCTTCCTCGCAGACGATACGCTGCGCCTGGATCTCCGCGAAGTGATGACCGCGAGGGTTGGCTGGTTCCGATTCCTCGGCAGCCTCATCGCGCAACTGTTTGCGTGGTTTGTTTTTCTGCTTACGACGATCGCCATGTTCGGTGAGTCAGGCGGCTTGGAGCGGGACCTGCGGTTCAAGCTGTCGTTGTGGCTAACGAGCGGTACGATCACGGGCTTGCTGCTACTGAACGCGGTTGTTCCTCTGCGACGCGTTGTTTGGTTTCTGCGACGGCACGCAAATGTCCTGCTGATTGCGCTGGCTGCTGGCGCAGTGGCACTTTTCACGGCCAGAGTCAGCGAGGAACTCTGGGAACCGCTGAGCACGATGACGCTGCTCGTGGTCGTCGCGATCCTGCAACTCTTCAGCAGTAATGTGCTTATCGAGCCCGATCCGCCCGCCGTTGGGCTTGGCGAATTCGCGGTGATCATCGACCACAGCTGCTCGGGCTACGAGGGCGTTGGGCTGATGCTGGTGTTTCTCGGCGTCTATATGTGGTCGCAACGGCAGTCACTGCGTTTTCCGCAGGTGCTATGGCTGCTGCCGATTGCCGTCGCAGTAATCTGGGCCGCGAACGCGATGCGAATCGCTGCGTTGATTGCCATCGGTGCGCACTGGTCGCCAGAGGTTGCGCTGGGTGGATTTCATTCCAAAGCCGGCTGGGTGTTTTTTTGCGCAATTGCGCTGATCACCGTCTACATTACCCAACGTTCTGAATTTTTCGCCAAAGACGTGCCGTCGGATCGCGATACCTGGAACCCGACTGCCGCCCACCTGGTGCCGATGCTGGTGCTGATCGCCACTGCCTTGGTAACCGGGCTATTCGTCACTGACTTCAACAGTTTCTATCCTGCCGCGATTCTCCTCGCTGCCGGAGCACTGTTTCTCTACCGGGAATATTTCAACTGGCAACTGACGTTGGACTGGCGCGCCGTCGGCATAGGGATCGCGGTCTTCGCCGTCTGGATAGCCATGGAGCCCGCGCCGGACCTGGCGGCGGTGGATCGCTGGCAGACTGCCTATCAGGCGCTGCCGCCGGCGATTGCCTGGCTATGGCTGATTTGTCGCGTGCTTGGTTCCGTGATCGTGGTCCCGATTGCCGAGGAGCTGGCGTTTCGCGGCTACCTGATGCGCCGCCTGATG
>JAAUXY010183095.1_pt1 | contig 49571 bp, 52 predicted proteins | sample 7278121 | NCBI WGS metagenome assembly JAAUXY01 (sample SAMN14350117, study PRJNA611818) | marine sediment metagenome | isolation source: surface marine sediment (1.8m) | place: French Polynesia: Moorea | collected 2018-08
ACAAGACGCCCGAACCTCGGACGACACGTAGAACGATCTGCCGACCAGGAGCAGATACCGCTGGATAACGTCCACTGTCATTCCGATACCACTATCTTCCACACTCAGCAGCTGCTTCCGCTCCGTCAGACCGGACATTTGATCGATAATCTCTCGATCAGAAAACTCGATCACAATAGGGAACTGGGCCAAGACTTCCCGCGAAACGTTTTGCGGAAAATCAACCAATTCATCCGTCGGATGGTTGCTTTCGAGACATATACGACAGCGGGTCGCATCAAGTGCATTCTGGATCAATTCTCGAACAAACGCATGGTCATCGTCGTACACATTATTTACAAGATGTTGGGTAACTGCGACGGGATCCAGCTCCAGTCTCCAGTCATAAGGAATGTAGGTCGCACGATCGCTAGGCCCAATTGCGATAGAGGGGCTTGTACCATCCATCGTTGCCAGCGGAGGTACCCAGTCCGTATGCAGTGGCGTATGCCGAAGGGTCACAGCCGCATACTTCACTTCATCTACGATCCACTGGCACCAGTCCTTTAGTAACCGATGTTCCTCTTGCGTATCGCACTCCGCCACAATTTCTATGACATCTGGACAAGTCACACGATGCGTTATGCGGCCGTACTGACTCCAATGCGCGAAACTTGACTCTGGCAACGGGCACGCGGCATCTAACAACAAGGGACAAGCGCGATCGCTAGACACGTCAAGCAAATCACCTAACCTGAGAATGGTCGCTATGAAACGTACGTTCGTCTTGTAATTTCTAATATCTCTCCTGAACGGGAATCGGCTAGGATCATCAAGATCGGCTCTATTGAGTCCATGGCCTATACATACGTCCGCAATGGTTTTTGCAAGGATCGGGTCATCGAAAGCGAATTTGCTAACGATTTCTTGGCTCTCTATTAGGAACTGCCCGGACCGAATATGATGTCGCTTGCGGACGAACTCAGATATGAGAAACCTCGTTTCTAGATCTGCCAAGAAATTCTTGACCGGTTCTTCAAGCTCACCTTCAGCTTTCCGCAACGCAGATATTTCGGACCATCTTTCGGCACCGATACCATCCGATACCCATTCCTTCCAATCTGGTGAGGAGAGGATTTCTGCTTTTTCGCTATCAGAGCAGACCATCCCAGCATCGTGCAAGAAAGCCGCAGCTATTAGCACATATGCTTCCATAGCTGAGATTTCTGTAATGGGCTGGCCGGTACCATCTTCCGTGAATAGCAAACTCGACATTTGACGAATGATTTCGTCACTATGCTCAACTGTGTGCCGCGTATAATGAGGAAACGTAGCCGGAACGTAGGAAAGCCATCCCGATACAAGTCTGCGTAACTCTAACGCTTTGCCATAGAGTTCCTGGTCGAGTGCGCCTAGATGGGAAAAGAGCGGTGTTGTGTGTACGTCGATCATGCCAGCGTCTCGGTCAGGCGCATTGATTTAATTTGAATTTGTCTGGATTATGAGTCTACTCCATCCGCATCCAGGCGGAACTACGAATCCTCCTCAAACCTCCGCCTCAACAAAAACTCAATCACCTGCGCCGCGACCTCCACATTGCTGCGCCACTCGTAGTGACTGACCTTGAGGGTGATGAAATCCGTCATGCCGTCCCGGCGCGCACTGTCGACGCTGACCATGCCGTCGTTCGGTAGCGGCAGCCACTCATCTTAATCCTGCCACCCGATCTTCCACTGCTCGGTGCGTTTGAGGGCGCGCCAGTCGAGCTCGATCTCACGACGGCTGTGCACGGCCTCGAGGATGCAGGTCTGTGGCACACCGGCAGCATCGCAGCGGACGTCGGTAACCAGCCAGTGTTTCTCGCGGTCGCGCGGCACGGCGGCGGTCCACTTGCTTTGCAGCAGTTTCTTCGGATTCACGCGGTTCATTGACTGAGCCTATCAGGCCAATGAAAGCTGCGGTGGCACGCTGCCAGGCTGCTATCCTCCCCGGCGTGACCTCCCCTGCCCACGCCATTCTCCGCGATGTCTTCGGCTACCACGAATTCCGCGGCCAGCAGCAAGCGGCCATCGAACGGGCCCTGGCCGGGCAGGACTCCCTGGTGCTGATGCCCACCGGCGGGGGCAAGAGCGTGTGTTACCAGGTGCCGGCGCTGCTGGGCGAGGGCACGACCCTGGTGGTCTCCCCGCTGATCGCGCTGATGCAGGACCAGGTGAGTGCGCTGCACGAGCTGGGGGTGGAAGCGGCCTTTTTGAATTCTTCCCTGACGTGGGAAGCGCAGCAGACCATCATCGGGCTGGCGCGCCACGGGGATCTGAAGCTCTTGTATATCGCCCCCGAACGGCTGGTGCAGCCGGCCACGCGCGACTGGCTGCGGGAGGTGCCCCTGTCGCTCATCGCCATCGACGAGGCCCACTGTGTGTCGCAATGGGGCCACGACTTCCGGCAGGACTACCTGGCCCTGAACCAGCTGCGCGACTGGTTTCCCGGCGTGCCGCGCATGGCGCTCACGGCCACGGCCACGGCGCTCACCCGCGCGGACATCATCGAGCGGCTGGCGCTAACCGACCCCGCCGTGCTGGTCAGTGGTTTCGACCGGCCCAACATCCGTTACCAGGTGCAGCCGAAGACCGACGCGCGCAGCCAGCTCGCGCGCTTTCTCGAACCCCATCGCGGCGCGGCCGGCATTGTGTACTGCCTGTCGCGCAAGAAAACCGCGAGCATTGCCGAATGGCTGAACACGCAGGGCTACGCCGCCCTGCCCTACCACGCCGGCCTGGCGGCCGCCGACCGCGCGGCGCATCAGCGCAGGTTTGTGACGGAAGACGGGCTGATCATCGTCGCGACCATTGCGTTCGGCATGGGTATTGATAAACCCGACGTGCGCTTTGTCGCGCATCTCGACCTGCCCAAGAGCCTGGAGGCCTATTACCAGGAAACCGGCCGCGCCGGGCGCGACGGCGAGCCGGCCGAGGCCTGGATGATCTATGGCCTGCAGGACGTGGTGCGCCTGCGCCAGATGGCCGATGAAAGTGTCGCGAGCGAGGAATACAAGCGCCACGAAAGCCAGAAACTCGACGCGCTGCTCGGCTGGTGCGAAGTCACCGGCTGCCGGCGCCGCCCGCTGCTGGCATATTTCGGCGAAAAGCTGGCAGAAGACTGCGGCAACTGCGACAACTGCCTCAACCCGCCGGCTGTACGCGACGGCACGGTGGAAGCGCAAATGTTGTTGAGTGCCGTGTATCGCACCGGACAACTATTCGGCGCCGCACACGTGGTGGACGTGCTCACCGGCAAGAGCACGGCCAAGACCCGGGACAACGGCCATGAGTCGTTGCGCGTGTTCGGCGTGGGCGCCGACACCCCGGCGGCCATGTGGCGCTCCATCGTGCGCCAGCTCGTGGTGCAGGGTTACCTGCGCGCCGACCCGGCCCGGTACGGCGGGCTGGTGCTCACCGACAAGGCGCGCGCGGTGTTGAAGGATGCGGCGACGGTGGAGTTACGGTCGGATCCGCTGGTGCCGAAAAAGGCGCGCGGCAAGACGAAGGCAGACGCGGCCGGCGTGCCGGACGAAATCGCCATCACCGACATCCAGCTGTGGGACGCGCTGCGCGAATGCCGCCTGCGCCTGGCCAAGGAACACGACGTGCCGCCGTATGTAATTTTCCACGACGCCACGCTCCGGCAGATGGTGCACGACAAGCCGGCGGATGAAACGGCGCTGCTGGCGATTTCAGGTGTCGGGCAGGCGAAATTGGATCGTTACGGGGCGGAGTTTCTTGAGGTGATTCGCGCCGAGGGCTAGCAGAGGTGCCGGTCATTCGTTTAGTAAGAGGTGAGTACGATGCTGAGATACATTCCGGGTCTTGTAGGCGCCGTGGCGGCAATGGTCTCGTTCAGCCTCTTGAGCGTGCTCGACTTTTCTCTAAGGATTCTGGTCTTTTTCGCTGTGTACCTGGTGGTGACGATCTTGGTAGACAAGTCAATGGTCCGCTATGGCGGAAAGCATTGAGGTTGTCAGCAGCAGCCATTGCGTCAATATGAGCCTATTCCCGGGCAAAGATGTATATTAGCCATTGATTCGGTCAATGCTGGGGCTCTCACCGCGAGCCACCGGTAACAGGAAACAACATGACCAAAAAGCATATAGCCGCCCTCCTCTGCGTCTGGCTGATCGTAGCCCCAACCAAGGTATTGGCGTGTCTCGATCACATGAGCATTGATCCGGAAGCGCTTGGCTTTTTTGGTGGCGCCTTCGTACGGATGATCGGGCTCGCCCACCCGACGCCCGTAGTCGAATTGGAACATCCGCGAATGGTGAGACCGGTGATTGGCGAGAGGAGCGAGTTAATCGTCAACTACTCACGGCCATTTTTTTCGAAGAACGTGCGCCTGGAAGTGGAAGGGACCCCCAACGTGCAGTTGCATCTGGAAGAGATTGCGCTTGACGACAGGGACGGGACCGTCACTATCCCCTTCCACGTCTCTGACTCAGGGTTTGACCTGATCACCCTGACGGTCAGTGGCACGCACAAGGGAGAAATGGTAAGCGAATCCAAGCGGATTACCGTTCAAGGCAGCGGCAAATCCCCCCGGCAAGAACTACGAGTCAGCCAGCGCTGATAAGGGCTAGCGCCAAGCGGGTGTAGCCCAATGGCAGAACCTCGGGTTCGCGGCCATGAAACGATCGATCATGGCGCCTCTCACTCCGCATAGGCATTGATGCTGGCCAGGCGCAATTCAAACGGGCCATCTTTCTTGTCGTAGATGTACAGCGCCATTTCCCGGATCTGGCCGGGGTCGAGTTCAGGGCCGTCCAGCTTGTAGCCGCGGAAATTCGGATAGAAGCGCGAGAAGGGAATGTTCACGGTGCTCCATTCACCCGCGCTGGTGTCGAAGTCCGCCCAGTAACTGATCCGCCGGCCGCGCCAGCGGGCATCGGTCTGTAACTGCCAGGTATAGCGACGACCGTCACCCTTCAGGCGCAGCTGAATGCCGGCCTGATCGGACAAGTCCAGCTGCAGGGTTTGCGTGCGGATTGAGCTGAAGCCGCCGCCTCTGGTGTTCGTGCTGCCGGCGAAGATCAGTTCGCCGGGTGTTTGGTCGAAGCCGCCCTCGCTCCGTCCGCCCATCACGTTGTCGTTCTGCACGTACCAGCCAAAGTCGGGGGTATTAGCGGTGAAGTCGGTGAGCATGGGTTCCCCCTCGGGTCCGGGGCCCGCCGCATCCAGTGATGCAACCGACCCGGCCAGCAGCAATAGTCCAATAACCCACGCACAGGGTATCGGGTGGATGTCGCGATGCATGATCATGGCAGGCGTTGGCGAACCATTTGGATACAATACTCGCCCGCCGCCAGGGGCGGTACTTTTTTCATTCACCAAGGATTAGCAAGACTATGACTATTCTCGTCATCGGCGCTACCGGCAATGTCGGCCGCCCCACGGTTGCCGGCTTACTCGCCAAAGGTGAGGCGGTGCGGGCGTTAAGCCGCTCGGCAGAAAATCTCGCCAAGTTGCCTGAGGGTGTTGAAGGGGTCGTCGGCGATCTGGAAACGGGCGACGGGCTGGACGCGGCCTGCGCCGGGGTCGACAAGCTGTTTCTGATTACCTCCAATGGCGAAACGGAAGCGGCCCGCGGCCTGAATGCGGTGAAAGCCGCGACGGCCGCCGGTGTCAAACATATCGTCTTCCTGTCGGTTGGCAATCCCGCCAAGGAACCCGCCGTGCCGCACTACCGGGCCAAGCTGCCCATTGAGGAAGCGATTCGCAACAGCGGCGCCGACTACACATTCCTGCGGCCCAACTTCTTCATGCAAACCGATTTGTCCATCATTCCGGTGATCAAGGAACACGGCATTTATTCCATGCCGATCGGCTCGATTGGCAGCAACCGTGTCGACACCCGCGACATCGCCGACTGCGCGGTGCGCGTGTTGACCGAAGACGGCCACGCCGGCGCCGACTATCACCTGCACGGACCGGACACCATCAGCGGACCCAAAGCAGCCGAAGTGTATGCGAAGCACTTCGGTCGCGATGTCCGCTATGGCGGCGACGATGTCGACCAGTGGGGCAAACCGGTGGAAGCCTTCATGCCGCCGTGGCTGCTGGATTCATTGAAGCAGATGTTTGTCGGACAACAGCAGCATGGCGGAGCCGCCGATGCAGATGCCATTGCGGCCTCGCGCGAGGCGGTCGGCCATGAATTGCGGACGTTTGATGCGTTCGTCGCCGAGCTGGCTGGCTAAAGTGGTGCCGGGTATTCTTAGACAAGTCAATGGTCCGCTATGGCGGAAAGCATTCATGACTCGCGGACTTTTTGTATGGTGACAGCCGAAATGTCCGCTTCTGACCGGAAGCGGACATTGAGCTACCTAAGGCAAGATCGAGGATCAGACCTGGCGGCTACTCTGTGCCAGAAAATTCTGCTTGGCTGTCGAGCCTTGCCCGCCACTGCTGGCGGCGCTCTGCCATCAGCTGCTCGAGCGTCGCGATCTGTTCGGCAGTCATGATGGAGTTGATCGCACTGCGAAGTTCACTCATCTGCCTGACGATCGCAGCAGCGGTTTCAGCGGCCGCCTGCGCCGCGCGCTCGGTGTCAACCGTGTAGTCCGGATCCCTGGGCGCCACGTTCATGATGGACCAGGCCGTCTCGGCGCCGCGTTCGAACAGCGGATCCAAGCGGGCACCATAGTCAGCAATAATCTCAGCCATGATGGCCAACTGTTCGGGACTCAGGTTCAGCGCGTCATGCCAGCGGGCCATCTTCTGCTGCGCCTCCCCGTCGGCCAGCCCGGGCCAACCGGCATAGGGCGCGGAATAAGAGCTGGCGCTGCTGACCGTATCTGTATCGGCGGCCGACGACAACGTGGCTGCAACGCTAAGCAAGCCGATAGCCGCGACGACTTTGATGGTAGAGAATGGCATTTCTGCGTTCCGCCAAAAGTGTGAATCAGGTATGGACCATATACCCATGGGCGTAGCTGTGCCAAGTGCGCTTGGGGGGATCACGAGGATGGGAATCTGGTAGGTTTATCCCCAAGCTCAAGCCTTGAGCGATAGGTCAATGTTCAAAGACCATCGAAATACTGCTTTCCTGATACTGGTTTGCTTCCCTGTCTATTTCTCGTCGGTACTTGCGGATTCAACCGCCGATGCATTCAACGCAGCCTTTGCGCGTTACGAATCTGCATCTAGCCGAGGCGATTTCAAAACGGCACAGCCGGCGGCTAGAGAATCCTATGAGTTGGGACGGCAAATTTTCCCGGAAAGCAGTAAGAATGTCGCTGCGCTCAATTACAACTACGGATTGTCGCTGCGGAAAACAGGCGACTTAGAGGACGCAAGACGTGAATTGAAGAGCGCGTTAAAGCGATACGAATTGCTCTACGGCAAAAAATCAACTCAACTTGTGCCGGTGCTGATGGAACTCGGCGCTGCCAATGCAGAGCGGCGCAAAGATTCGCAACAACTTTATTACTACCAACGCGCGGCGCGGATTACAAAGAAGGTTTACGGGTCGGAATCAAAGGAGTACGGGGCCTTATTGGTGCGGGCGGGCGCCGAATTGATGGACTTGTCCAGGTCGAGAAACGCCATTTTCCCCTTGGAAAAGGGCCATCGACTATTACAGAAGGCTGTTGGCCCGTCACATAATTTGACGGCAGTTGCCGCCTACAATCTGGGCCGAATGAATATGCTTTTGAGGAAGCCAAAGAAAGGCGAACGGTACCTTCTTTCCGCCCTGAGCGGATTCGAAGGAGACACAACGGGTGAAATGATGGTGCGGACGTTCTTGGTGTCATATTACGAGGAGATGGATGAGTCGGAGAAGGCAACAGAGCACTGCCTGGCGATTGGCCGGATGCAGCCGGAGTATCCGAATCAAGACTATCAGCCGCTCCACAAAAAGCTTCCGACATACCCCGACTCCGCGCAATTGGAAGGCCTGTCAGGATCAGTAATCGTGGAGTTCACGATAGATGAAAAGGGATTTGTCCGAGATCCAAAGGTAATCGAAACTGATCATGTGGCGTTTTCCGGTGCGGCCTTGAAAGCGATCGAGGAATTTCGCTACGCGCCACGATTTCTCGATGGCCAACCGGTAAAGACGACGGGCGTGTTGCACCGCGTCTTTTTCGACGTTAGTGACTAACTCAGGTTGTGGATATTGGCCCACAGAGTATGACTGTCGTGGTGATCTGCATGACCGAAATTGGCCGAAAACGGACATTCAATCTGCCTTGGCAGTCGGCATCAGCGCGAACTCTTGCGGCTGTTTCGACGTTCGCCTGACTCCGACGAGGCTACAGGATCTCCTGTCCTTCTAACTCAATTCGGACTCGAGATTGGAGTTATACAATTCGGACTCCCTTTTTCTCGTTGCTCTCCAAGCCCGCGGGCGTATTGTCGAAGACTTCAATGACGTTGTAGAGGCAAGCCGAAACCACCGCGGTGAACTCCGTATGGTTGTAGGTGTGCATCGCGTTGACATACGTCATGATGCTCTTTTCGTACGCAGACAGGCTGGAATCCTTCGGATGCATTAGCCTCGCGATCGTCCTGACCTCGTACGACGGAATGTCCAGGTATACGATCGACGACGCCGGATTCTCCATCTGGTTGAGGAACGTGTGCGTCTCGAATTCAGGCTTCGAGTAGAGCTCGAGGGAGACGAGTTTCGTTCGATCCCACAGTGACTCGTCCTTGTACATCGACTCCAGCACACCAAACTTCTCTTCCATCGGCGCATCCTGCGTCTCCTTGGCACGAGCGATGAGCGAATCCACGACGTCCGCCTTCGGACACAGCCCCGTGCCCTTGATCGCGTTGTTCAGGTGCAGACGGCTGTCGCCGCGATGCCTGCCGAATGTCGCAACGCCGGCGTTGTGGGGGCCGGCGAAATCCGGCATTTCCCCCGAACGCATCTTGTTCAGGTTGGCCAGGCGTCGCTTGCTGTTCCAGTTCATGAAAGCCTCGGGAAGTTCGCGGAGTTGGTAGGGTTCCCATCTACCCTCGATCCGCGCCAGCACGCGGCCTATATCGATTTGCGACATATCGACAGAGTCCTGATGGAAGCTGTCGCCATCCCAATAGTTACTCCGCCGCACGGCAAAGCGTTCTTCTACCCAGTCCGCACCTCTCGCCGCAGCCCCGGCAACGCCCGCGAGTCCGGCCACGAGCGAGGAAACAATAAATTGCCTTCTTTTCATCGGTATGCTCCCCATAGTCAGCGGTCTGGTGTTGGTTCTGATAGTGGTTACGCCACAAGACCACAGAATCGCAATACGCAGTTGTACCTAAGCTGTGGCGCGGGTAAATCTGAAACCCTGGCCTGCGAGATGGCCATTATGTCAACTTGCTGCTATCCGGCGATGGGCGTAGATTTGGCTGATAACAACAGACGATAAAGCCAAACCCGCCGAAAGACGGGGACGGAAAGCCACGGGTCCTCGCTTCCTCCGAGAAGCCACGGACGACACCTCGAAGGACCCCAAGACCCCCGCATTTCACGGCCCATGACGACCGCTATTGGGCGCGCGAAACAGGTATCTGCCATGAGTAACAAAAACACGAAGGCGAATTTGTTGGCGCTGTGCTGGGCGCTTGTCCCGTTGAGCGGCAATGCCAATATTGTGCCTCCAGACCAACAATGGGTACTGGAGGCCAGCGGCGGGGTCACAAGATCCGACCCTGAATTGAATTTGCCAAGTGGGAATCTATTTACTGCGGCCGTAATGTTGATGAGGACACCGCAAGACATCATAAACAGGGACACGTCACCAAGCCCAAGAGTTTTGAACGCAATGGGGTCTGTTGATGAAGCGAGAGAAGCTGCATTCAGACGGTTGGAAATCCGGGCACAGGAAGCCAATGGGGCTTCGGCTGCTCAATCGTTGGCTGCGCAGCCGGCAATGTTGGAAGTGAACGGCGTGAACAACGAGCTAGTTTGGGAAGTTGATCCTTCTGCCGACAACTTTCTTGAGATTTTCAATCGCAGTGACTTGTCAGTCGCCGCATTCGACCTCTGGCAACTGTCTGGTTCCATGGTTGGTGATCCGATTGGGACTTTTGCACCGGTTGGGTTTGTGCTGGAACTGCGTAGCGAAATGAACGCATTTGAAGGGACGCCGCCGGTACCGCCCCCGTTAGAGAATTTCGACACAGCAACGCTGACCTTATCTTTCCGGGACGGGAGCGTTTTCGCCTTCGTTGAAGCGGATATCACGAGTCTGTCCGTAAACGTTATCCCCATCCCCGGCGCGGTGTGGCTCTTCGGTTCTGCCCTCGGCCTGCTGGGGTGGCTGAAAAGAAATACTCATTGTTCTCCTGTTGGAGGACGGCGAGACCGTTCACAATGCGTGTTTCGACCGTGGGTTTTTGCCATGAAAGTTCGTTCTTCGTAGCTTCCCCCCAGCTGCACTATTCCCTACTCAAACGCCGGGATGACAAAATCGGCCAATATCTCCGCATTGGATGACGGCATTTCGTAATTGCCACTTGTGAAAACTACGACGGCATCTTGATCAGGGAAGACGATAATCTTCTGTCCTCCGAAACCCGTGGCCCAATATGACGGCAGCTTCTCCCCGGAGTGGGAGAATTGATGGGTAAACCACGCATATGAATAGCCACGTTGCCCACGTGTGTCGTCATCGAGCGGAATGGGTCTCCACGCGCTGTTACGCCAGCTGTTACCCGGGCCGGGAAAGGGTTTGGCGCTGTTCTCGACCCACTGTTCGGGAACGATTTGCTGACCATCCCACAGCCCGTGGTTGAGGTACGTCACGCCGAATTTCAGCATTTCTCTCGGGGTCATTCTCTGGCCCCCACCGGCGTACACAACATCATCATTAATCCAGCTCCATGCAACTGGATCAATTCCCATCGGCTTGAATAGATACTCGGCGGCAAACGCTTCAATGTCCATGCCGGTGGCATTTTTGATGATCGCACCCAACAGGATCGTGTTGCCGCTGTTGTACGTGAAGTCGGTTCCGGGTTCACTGACCAGGGGTTTTTCCAGGATGCATGCAACCGGATCGTCGCAGAGCCATAGCGCGACCAGGTCATTATGCACATCAGAATACGATGGGCCCCATTCATCCCAGTCAAGGCCCGATGTCATAGTTACCAGGTGTTCGATGGTGATCTGATCTTTGCCGGCCGTCTTGAGATGTTGGTACTCGGGCAGGTATGCAAACATGGGTTGCTCTACGCTCTCGATAAATCCCTCTTCAATAGCGATGCCAACACAGGCCGAGGTAATGCTCTTGCCGACAGAGGCAATATCGTGCTCCGTGTCCCGGTCCCAGATCACCCAGGCGCCGTGGAAGTTGGGGCCGTCCCATTGGTATTCATGACCGGGAAAGTACTCTTCAAAAACGAGCCGGTTGTCTTTGAAGATAAGCATGGAATGAACTTCGCCAAAACGGCCGTTTTCAATCCCATCCACCGCCTCTGCAATCGATGCCGAGTCTATTTCCACCTCGTCCAGCGTGCCGACATCAAATCCATCGTCAATTTTTTGTGGCGGTCGATAGGTGTAATCAGTCGTAGAATCAGAAACACAACCGGTAGCCAAGAGTAGGAGTAGTGCCGCGGACAGACTGATGATATGGACTGACGTACTCCTGATGTTTCTCATCAAAAACACCTGCGGTTACACTTGGTTTTCTGCAATTCATGTCAACTACCCAGCACGGCCCGACTCGTCGTGACGTTCCATGACGACAGTCAGCGGAAAGCGAATCGTAGTCGTGGCATTGATCACCCCGTTCATTTCCATTCCCTGGATAATCTGACAGTCCGTGTCCTTCAGGGCGTCATTTGCCGATACCGTACCGGAATCACATGCCAGTATCAGTACCGCCTCATAGTCCCTGGCTCGCTTGAGCAGGCGCGCTCTCTGCCGCTTCGTCCAAAGACACATCATTGGCGTCGGCGTGTGAATGGAAAACACCCCGGTTCGAACGCCACGCTCTGCCAACGAGTCGCGAATGGATTGAATATAGGCTTCAAAAGCGCTGGTCTTTATCCCATGCTTGAAAAACTCTATGAACGGTTCGTTCTTCTGCATGGCAAGACACATCGGGGGACAAACGGGACAGGATGCAATCAAGACTGAATCAAATCCTGCCAGGTCGGCCGATACGTCTCTTGGTATCACGTTAACAGGCATGTTCTTTCTCCTTGCGCCAACAAAACCGTCGCGGCCGGAGCCGCTGCCGCAAGGCCAACCGCGGCAGCCTTATCGCTTGGTCACCGTACAGATGTAACGCGCGTGCGAGTCAATCTGACCTTCTATTGAATCTATCGACGTCCTTCCCTGCTGGCAATTCGTAGTTGCCACAGGAATCGTGGGTTGAACTGGATTTTCTGAACACCATTGATCGAGACCCAGGCAAGCGAATTCTGCGACAGTGTCCTATGTAGGCCCCGAGCCACCAGCCCGGATCACCGCTTGGCTGGTTAGACTCTTTCCAACGGCGAGTTCAAGGCCGCCTGCTCAAACCGCCCCCGCAACCAAAACTCAATCACCGGCGCTGGCGCCTCACCCGGCGGGCCGGCTGATTTGATCGAGCCTCCACCAGGTACAGTCGGCGGTCATGCATCGACCCGCGTTCATCATCCTGCTCCTCGCCCTGCTCCAGGCCGGTTGCGACAGCGACGGGTATTTCATTCTGTCGAACTGCGCACAATTCAAGGAGGTCGAGATGCAGGCCAACAAGGGCAGCGCGAAGGCGCGCCTGGAAATGGCCCGGCGTCTCGCCGACGGCGACTGCATCGATAAGTCCAAGGTGGATGCGCTGATGTGGCTGCGGCTCATCCAGACCCAGGCCTACACGATGGGCGAGTTCGCCGAAGACGGTGCCTACCTGGGACAAACCAATCTGAAGCTGATGGAATTCCTGGCCGAGGTCTCCGCACTGGAGGGCGAGCTCCGCGCCGAGCTCACGCCGGCCGGGATCGCCGAAGCCATCGAGAAAGCGGACAACTGGGTCACGCCGGAACACGATCGTCTGAAGCAACTTGCCGAAACGGGCGACGCCGCGGCGCAGTACGAACTGGCCATGCTGTATTTCCGCCACGACAGCAACCTGCCCTACGCCGGCGGCATCCCTTACCTGGCGATGGCGGCCGAACAGGGGCACCCGGATGCCGCGTATCGAATGGGCCGGCACTATGGCGATGGAAAATACGTGGAGCTCGATCCGGAAAAAGCCTTCGAACTGTTCCAGGTGGCCGCGGAGGCCGGCCACTACATGGGCCGGAACTCCCTGCTACTCGCCTACTGCAACGGTGAGGGCGTCGAACAGGACCTGGTCGAGTGCTACAAGTGGCTCTCGATTGACCACAGCTACGACAAGGATTACCCGGACACTATGGAACGGTACTGGCGTGAGAACGTCTACGACGTCCTGTCTGAAGACCAGAGACGCGTGGCCGAAGAGGCCGCGCGCCAGTGGGTTGCAGCGCACCCTCAGGCGGACATCCGCCGCTGACTTCGCGCGCTAAACAGCAGCCACAGCCCGGCAATGAACGCCATCGCACCGGCGCCGTAGTAGATAAACTGGCGATTCCAGGCGCGGTGGCCGGCGCGCACCGCCTCCAGGTGCCGCGCCGCCCCCGGGGAGTCGGACAGGAATCCACCGGGCCCGAACGCCGCCTCCTGTGCCTGGAGCTCCTCGTTGTCCACCGGGATCTCGAGCATTTTGCCTTCAGCCACCACGACCAAGATGCTGGCCTGCCTGGACTGATAACCAGCCACCACGAGCAGTGTTGCGGCGATCAGAAGGCCAACAGCGAAGAAAGTCTTGCGGTCCATATTTGATTTCAGATTCAGCCCGAACGGCAACTCCATGTGACAAACACTGGCTCACTCAGATATTTGACCGAAGCTGTTGCAACGCCTCTGTGAGGACTCGAGATGCGGTGGCGCGGGGAATCCTGTGTCCATCAGTGGTCATGGAAAGCGTCAGCCGTCCGGCAACCGTGGCCACGCCAATGGTTTTCTCGTTCACATCCGAGTACACGACGGGTCCGTGCGCTGCTTCCACGGTCAGCGCCCCGTATGTGTGGGGAATATTCAACCGCCCAACATTGGTGATGGCGCATCCGTAGAACTCCTTGTGCCAGTGAGCCACCTTGAGCATTCTTCGGGACAGGTTTTCATCAATGAAGCCCAGCTTCTGGAAATAGAGCGAGTCCACCAGCCCCGGATGCACAATTTCCAGAATCAGCTGCTGGAACGGGTTCTCTTTCCTCAGACGCTGGTAAATCCGCGTGTGGGCTTTACGCGCCATGTGCCAGAACGGCAGATCCGGTTCGTAGGGCAATTTGAATGTCATTGAGGCCGCAAAGAACCCAAAACTGTCTTCCACTTTGGGCTGCAACAGTGGACGTAGACTTCGCGCCAACCCGGCGGTGCTTTGAATTCTCTTGCGGGGGAGAAACCGATGCTGGGCAGAGAGAACCGCCGCCCATACAGCGGAGTTGACGGTCACCCCTTCGTCGTGGCACCTGGCCACGAGTCGATCGGTCTCCGGCACAGAAAGCTCCCCTGCATGAAAGTCAATTTCATCGTTGGCGGCAAAAAACCGCTCCAGCATGGCGTCTCGCATTGCGGTGTCAAACCGAATGTTTTTCTTGTCCCACGCCTGCCACACTTTGGCAATGATCCAACGCCTTAACCAGAAGATACGCAGCGGCGTGATCGCCGTTTCCTGAGTCACCCTGGGCGGCACAGGAAGTGGCTCCAGCGTTGTTAGCGGCGAACCACACACGGTGAGAATGTCCCGCAGGAGGTACCCCAGGGAGATGCCATCGCAAATCACGTGGTGAGCGCTGACAATGAGGTGGGAGCTAGTCTCCCCTTCGACGAGCGCAAACCGCGCCAGCGGGCCCGTTTCAAGAGAAAACGGCGTGGCAAGGTACTGCTCGACCAGCCGCTGCCACTTGGTTTGATCCTTGGTTTGAAAGACTTCTACGGGAAATTCCGGAACATTGGCACCGGTCAGGTAGGCCGTCTGGTCATTGTTGAACTCAACCCGCGTGCCCAGCAGGAAATGTCGGTGTCGAACCTGTTCCAGCGCGTTTCGCAATACCTCGGTGGAGATCTTTCCGTTTACACGGGCCGTCATTACCACATACATGGGAAGCATGAGCATTGCCCGCTGCACAGTGATGGGATAGCGAATTTCAGAACTGTCGGATGAAAGGGTCATTGGTATGCGCCCCTCCGAAGTACGCTCTACTTGAATCGTATTGTTACCCCTCATGTGAGCGCTGCCTTCAAGAATGAACGGAGGGGATGTCCCATACCTCCGCAATTCGTCCATCCACGATCCGCCACACAACAACCACATCACTTTCAATATGATGGTTTTCCAGGTTCATCACCTGCTTGCGATGGACGACAACCAACTCATCTCCGACAGCAGTGACGGCGACCGTGTTGATCTTGAAATCACTGCCCGCCAGCAGCCTCAGTTTCTCGAAGAAGGTTTGTATCCCGGCATGTCCGACATAGTCGCCATGAAGATCCGGAAGGCGAGCATTGTAATAATGCCAAATCACGTCTTCCGCAAAAACGTCAATGGTTTCGGCTACGTTTGTGGGATTGAATCGCTTTAACACAGCGATGTTCGGGTGCTCTTCCGTCATAATCTTCGCTTCACCTTCCGTTCTCTAGAGGCATAGCCACGAATCTGCCGCCGGGCGAGGGTATTCCGGGACTTGATTACCCGGTCGCATCTCTAGCGCATCAACATTGCGGCCGAGCTACTGCCCGTGCTCAAACTTCCCCCTTAACAGAAACTCAATCACCTGCGCCGCCACGTCCAGATTGCTGCGCAACTCGTAGTGACTCACATTCACGGCGATGAAATCCGTCATGCCGTCCAGGCGCGCGCTGTCGACGCTGACCATGCCGTCGTTCGGCACCGGCAGCCACTCGTTGGATACCGGATTGTCGCGGGTGCCGGCAATCACTCCGACCGGGTAGTTCGGTGGTGGCAGGCTGGCGGCGAAGCCATCGGGCCCGGTGCGCAGTGCCTGGGCCGTGGGGCCCGCCAGCTCGACAATCGAATTACCGATGGGTTCATCCGGCTTCTCATCGGCGAGCTCACTGCCTTTGTTGGGCGTGCCGAGCAGCACCACGCGGCCGAGATTGTCCGGCTTGCCATTGGCGAGATAGGCGCGAATCAACAGCCCCCCGAGCGAATGCCCGACGAAGTGCACGGTGTGGTCGCTATCACGGCAGCAGGAATCGATCTGCTCGCTGACTAACTCCAGCAGCACCGCGGGCGGTTGCTCGGTGGATGGATAGCCAAAGCTGTGCACGTCGAAGCCCGCCTCGGTGAGCGCACTTTCGAGCAGCAGCATCGCGGTTTCGGTGCGGCCGAGCCCGTGCAGCAACACCACTTTGTCGGCGCCGGTGTTGTCGGTGGTCACGAGCGGCGCCAGCCGGAAAGCGTAGTAGCCGCCGGCCAGCACGCCGGCAATCGCGAGGATGATAAGGAGTTTCTTCATGGCGGACCGCACTATCCCGCATTAGACAAGAATTTTCGAGCGGCTTGCGCCCGAGCGGCGCTGAGCCCAGGATTGCGTCGTCATGCGTATCTTCTACGGCTGGTGGGTTCTCGGCGGACTGTTCGCCACGTATGCCGTCTCGAACGGTATTTCGACCTTCACCCTGCCGGTCTTCTATTCCGCCTTCATGGATGAATACGGCTGGAACCAGGCCGAGGTTACCCGCCCCGCCGCCATCAAGTTCCTGTTTGCCTCCGTGTACAACCTGGTCGCGGGTTTCCTGCTCGACCGCTATGCACCCCGCCCGCTCATGGGTGCCGGCGCTTTGCTGATGATTTGTGGGCTCGTCGCATTTCTGCTGATGGACAACCTGTGGCATTTCACCTTCATCTATCTGTTCATGGCCTTTGGTCTGGCCCTGTGCGGCCTGGTGCCGTGTATGCTGATTACCAGCCGCTGGTTCACCCGGTATCGCGGCCGCGCCGTTGGCATTTTGCTGATGGCCTCGAGTTTCGGCGGCGCGGTGTTACCCAAGATCATCCAGGAGCCGCTGTCTGCCGGTGACTGGCGTCTGGCCATGATGATCCTTACCGGCATTGCCGTTCTCGGCATGTTCCTGCCGGTGCTCTGGCCGGTGCGCGCGCGACCCGAGGACAAGGGCCTGACGCCGGATGGCCTGCCGCCAAGCGAATCGCAAGCTGCTGCGGGCACCCAACAGCTGGGTATCGCCGGCGGGCGGCCGCTGCGCGAGGTTGCGCGTATGCCGGTGTTCTACTACCTGCTCATCGCCACCGGCATCCTGTGGTTCTGCATCACCGGCGTGACCCAGCATCATGCGGTCTACCTGGAACGGGATGCCGGACATGCCCGGGTGGATGTCATCGATGTCATCGCCCTGTTCTTTTTCTGCTCCATCATCGGCAAGTTCGTGTTCGGCTGGCTGAGCGATCATGTCGACCGGTTGCTGGTCATGTTCATGGCGGCAACGAACATGGGGGTCGGCCTGTTGATCCTGCGCCTGGTCGACGGCGAGAGCCTGTTCATTACCTATGCATATGCCGTTGTTTATGGCATCGGCTTCTCAGGCACTTTCACGATGATTCAATTGACCATTGCCGAGCTCTTCGCCGGCCCGACCTATGGCCGTATCCTGGGTATGTATGTCGCGGTCGATACCATCGCGGCATCTATCGGCATCTTCGCGCTCGGCCAGATTCGCGTGCAGCTCGGCAGCTACATTCCCGCTATCGATCTGATGCTGGCGATGGTGGTCGTCGCTTTGCTGTGTATCGCCGCGATCAAGCGCAGCGTTGCGACATGAGCCCGCGAATCACTGAAGTCACCGTCCTTGAATATCCGCATTTCTCCCAATGGACGCCCAGTCTGGATCGCGGTATGAAAGCAGCGCGCAATACAAACGAATGAGCTCTCTACCATGAAAGTTATCTGCTTTCCGCATTTTTACTATCTCTCCGAGGTCTCACGTTTGCTAGAGATTGGCAAGGCCCTTCGCAGCATGGGACAAGAAATTCTCTTCTTTAGCCATGGTGGCCCTTACGAGAACATCGTCAAGGATGAAGGTTTTGCGGTTGCGCAGGTCCAGCCGCTCATGTCGCACGAGCGTGCTCAAGAATATTTCCGCTTTAATCGCGGCGAGGGAGAGATCGACCTAAAGACAAGTAGTTTCTTTACCTTGGAAGAGCTGGAGCAATACGTTCCAAATGAAGTGCAGGCGTTTATGAATGAAAAGGCCGATGCCGTACTGATCGGTTGGAACCTGCCATCCTATTTGTCGGCGCCACTTGCCGGCATTCCGATCATCGTGCAACAACCCGGCTCATTCATCGCACCCTTCTATGAAAAGAAGATGGGTGAATTCGTACCGAGCTTCGCGAAGTATCCCTACACAATTCTGCTGCGGCTACTGCCGATGAACCGGATCGCCAATCGGGTTGTGCCACGTTCCCAGTTCTGGATTTACCCCTTTAATGAATTTGCCAGGAAGAACGGTCTCCCGGAATTCAAGAGCACGCTAGATTTGATAGCTGGACACCTCACAGTAGTGATGGATGCGCCGGAAATTTTAGGTATACGGCCTGAGGAGCTTGAGAACTACGTGCCAAGCCAACCGGAGTATTTCCACCGTCCCCCAAAATATCGCTACGGAGGCCCTTGTTTCGCCAAGCTACCCGGCGAAGTGCCTCCAGAAGTCAAAGAACATTTCGATACGAAGCGAACGAAACTGTTTTGTGCCATGGGCGTTTCTGGCTCGCCATCGGTATTGCATTCGCTCATTGGCATCATCGAGGAACTCGATCTTCAAGCGGTGGTCGTAACGACAACCATCCTCAAAGATCTGCCACAAAGCCGCTCAGAAAGGGTGCTTCTCCTGCCACACGTTCCAGCACATCTTGTAAACCCGATGGCCGATATTGCCATTACCCATGGCGGCGCAGGGACGGTGCAAACGGCGATTCATTCGGGCACGCCGCTAATTGGAATTCCGATGCATATCGAGCAGGGAGGAAACCTTGCAATGGTGCAACGAAATGGGGCCGGGATTCTTTTGTGGAAGCAAGAGCTGAGTCACCGCAACCTCTCAAAAGCTCTAGAGAAGATCACCCAAGATCATTCATACAAGGAAAACATGATGCGCCTCAAGAAGATCCAGGATTCGATCGATGGCGCCCGACAGGCCGCACAAGAAATCGTCGCTTTTCTACAGGAAGATCATCAAGAAATCCCTGAAGCTTCAGAAACACAGATCGCGTAGTGGCCTTAACTACGCCGATCCTGAAAAAGCTGCCGGACGCCGAAATCCTGCGGTAACCATCGGATTTCGAGCTCGCGCGGCGAGCACGTTCCGGCGATGCGGGGGGCATGAGCCGCCGCCTTGTACCTGCCGCCGCTATGTACTACGCTAGTGTATTACGGAGGCGAATCATGCCCACGAGTGTCAGGCTGGATGCGGAGACCGAGGCGCTGTTGCGCCGGCTGGCCCGCGAACGCGGCAGCAGCAAGTCCGACGTAATTCGGGATGCGCTGCATGAGCTGGCGGCGGGTGCCGCTTCGCCCGACGCCGACGGACCGTACGTGGCCATCGCCGATCTGATCGGTATCGCGAAGGGGAAACCCGCGGCACCGGCCCGTGATCACAAGCGCGTGTTTCGCGAGTCGCTCAACCGCCGCCATCATGCCCGGCACCCTGGTTGATGCCGGACCGCTGATTGCGCTGTTGCAGGCGCAGGATCCGGATCACGCCGCCTGCGTCGCTACCCTGAAAACCCTGCGCGGGCCGTTACTCACCACCTGGATGCCGGTGACCGAGGCGATGCACTTTCTGCAACGGGTGCCGGTCGCTCAAACCGCTTTGCTGGAAATGATCGAACGCGGTGCGCTGCGCTTGCTGGATATCACGGCCGATGACTTACCGGCGATTCGCGCGCTGCTGGAGAAATACCGCGATCTGCCGATGGACTTTGCCGATGCCACGCTCGTGCATGTGGCCGCGCGCGAGCACGTGACCGAGATGTTCACGCTCGACCGGAAAGACTTCTCCGTCTATCGCCTGCCACGCGGGCGCAGCCTGCGGCTGGTCTAGGTTCACTGCCCCTCTTGTTCTCGGAAGTCCCGATGCCACCAACCACGAGGAGGATGCAGAGTTTTTTTGATGGCGCCGGAGCAGGTGATGACGCGCTCCGCCTTGTATGCTTGAGGCGGGACGCCTGTGGCGGGAGGACAACCAATGCAGAAGAAACACGGGCCGCTTGCCTGGACACTGATCGCGTGGCTGCTGAGTGGCGCGGCCGCGCAGGCCACGAGTCACGGCGGCTATCCGGAGTTCGACGTCGGCAGCACTTCGCCGCCGGAGGTGACGCGGGATATCGAAGCTGTGATCGGCGAGTTCGCCGCCCGCATGAGTTCGCGGGAGTGGTACACGGTGCTGGAGCTCTGGGATCCCGACGAAGAAACACCGTATTACCTGTTGTCGCATCAGCCGGACTGGCTGATCGGCTGGGACCAGCTGCGGGGCTATTTCGCCCGCAAACAGACGTTTCCGGAGAAACCGGTGCCCGAGCTGAATCCGACCGGGATTCAACAGATCGAGAAGAAGCACTATACGATTCGCGCAGAAAGTGAATTGCAGGCGATGCGCTATACGCCGTCCGACATTCGCGTGCGCCAGATCGGTGACGACCTGGCCATCGCCGTGTGGTACGTGAAGTTCGATTACAAGCCGTACTTCATGCCGCCGCTGGGCGAGACCTTCAAGGCGAATGCGGTGTTCCGCAACACCGCGGCCGGCTGGCAGTTCATTCATTACGCCGAAACCCCCGATTCCGCCATCATGTATTTCGAGCGGCTGTATCGGCAGCAGGCGAGCCCGGATTTCGTCGAGATGACCAAGCGGAAGAAGAAAACCACCAACGCAGGGGGGCCACCGGAATGAAACCGCTGAAGACATTTTGCATTGCGACCCTCCTCGCCAGCCTGCCCGGCCTGGTGACCGCCGCGTCGATTCTCGACCCGGAGAGCACGGCCCCGACCGAGGTCGCCGAAGCCATCGAAGCCATGATCCTCGAATGGGGGCGTAACTGGAGTACCAGCAACTGGGCCGCCATCTACGACACGTGGGACCCGGACGAAGAGGCGCCCTACTACCTCGGCGAGGAACGGGAACGCTGGCTGATCGGCAGGGAGGGGCTGGAGAGTTATTTCAACCCGCCGAAGATCCTCCGCACGATCATGGGCGGGGTGATCATGACCCCCTATCGGCTGCGGGTCCGGCTCGTCGCCGACGACATTGCGATTGTGATCTGGGAAAACAAGCTGGCCATGGATATCAAGGGCCGGCCGCCGATCAGCGACAACTTTCGGGCGAATGCCGTGATGCGCAAGACCGCCGACGGCTGGCGGTTTATTCATTACGCCGAAGCCCCGATGGCGCCGCTGACCTACCTGGAACACCTGTACCGGAAGTCCGTGCCCGCGGACTACGCCGAGATTGTGCAGCCGATGGATCCGGACGGCTGAGCGACGGCGCGCTGCTGTGACCAGGCCGTCAATGCAGCATCATTGTTCAGGGGCCGACGCCGGCATCGCCGGCGTTTTGCTAATCGCAGCCGTCGGCGGGCTGTTGAGCGTTGCACCGCCTGTTGCGGCCCAAACCGTCGACAGCTCCGGGCGCGTGATCGAAGAGATCATGGTGACCGCGCGCAAGATGGAAGAGAGCCTGCAGCAGGTGCCGATTTCTGTGGCCGCGTTCACGGCCGACCAGATGCGCGACCGCGGCATTCGCAACAACTACGACGTGGCCGCGTTCACGCCGAACTTCAACACGGTGCAGCGCATCGGGCGGGCCGGCGACCGGCCGGTGATCCGCGGCATGGTGAATCCGCCGGACCCGAACCAGGGCGAGCCCAATGCCTCGTATTTCATCGATGGTGTGTTCGTGTCGAGCAGTATTGCGACGGCGACGACGTTCGCGATGGAACGCGTGGAAGTATTGCGCGGCCCGCAGTCGGCCCAGTTCGGGCGGGCGACCTTTTCCGGCGCGATCAATTACGTCACGCGCCGCCCGACGAACGAATATGAAGGCGAACTGAGCCTGCGGTACGGCTCCAGCGACGAGCGCCAGCTCGGCGGCTGGGTCAGCGGGCCGATCCTCGAGAGCCGCCTGCTGTTCCTGGTCGCGGCCAGTTACGACGAGTACGGCGGTCAGTGGAACAACAACCTGCAGCCGGGTTCCGCGTTCGTAGACGGCACGGTCTTCACGCAGGTGTTCGGGAATCAGAATCTCGAAGGTGACACCTCGGACCTCGGCGCCGAAGAAACCACAGACGTGCTGACCAAGCTCACCTGGTTACCGACCGAGTCGACCGAAATCAATTTCAAGTTCGCGTACACCGAGGGGGACGACTCCCTGTACCCGAATAACGTGCAGCCGAACACCACGAGCGACTTTGCGAATCTGAACTGCTTTATTCCCACTGACCCCGCGCAGCCCTGGTACGAGACTTCGCGCGGCGAGTTCTGCGGCGAGTTTGTCGACCAGGGCACCGAGAACCGCAAGAACCTGCCGGACCTGCGCAACGGCATCACGGCGAATTCCCCGCTCGGCACGATTTCCCCCGAGCAGCGCCGGGCGGCGCCCGCCGAACCGGGCCTGCGGCGTGAAACCCACCGGGTGATGGCCGAATGGCGGCAGGGCATCGGCGACTGGTCGACACTGCTGCTGGCCTCGTACAGCGAGGACGAGTTCGACAATGTGATCGATCTCGACATCCAGGAGGTGCGCGCCGTGTGGGGCCTGTTCGCCACCCAGATCCTGGACAGTATCGAGGACTACGAGCTGGAATTCCTGGTGTCGTCGCCGGCCGATCGCCGGCTGCGAGGCCGACTGGGCGTGTACTACTACGACCGGGACGAGACCCGCATCGAACGCAGCTTCACCGGCCCCGCCCCGGTGTTCGGCGTGGAGCCCGGCGCCGGCTTCGGCGATCCGCGCCGGGTGACCATCGAGAACCTGTCGGTGTTCGGCGCGGTCGGGTGGGATTTCGCCGATCAATGGACGCTCGATATCGAGGGCCGCTGGTCGCGCGATGACAAGAGCATTACCAGCGGGCAACGCTCGATCATCGACAACAGCAGCCTGCCGGTGAGTACGTCACTGGATTTCGATAACTTTACGCCGCGCTTCACGCTCAACTATCGAGCCACCGACGAGGTGTTGCTATACGGGCTGATCGCCAAGGGCAACAAGCCGGGAGATTTCAACAAAGACCTGTTCCGCTCCGACATACCTGCCGAGTACACGGCCTTCCAGGTAAATTGCCAGATCGGCGATGTGTTGAACGTGCCCGGCATCCCGCCGACCACCTGCACCCAGCAGCACAAGGACGACCTCACCGTAAAGGAAGAGGAACAGTGGACGTATGAACTGGGCATCAAGTCGACCTGGTTCGACCAGACGCTCACGGCCAACCTGGCGGCGTTTTATATCGACTGGGACAACCAGGCGCTGACGGAACTCGCCGACACCCCGCAATCGTCCGGAACCATCATCGGCCTGCAGGTGCTGCGCAACGCCGGCAAGTCGGAGGTAATTGGCCTCGAACTCGAAACGCTGTGGGTCGCGAACGACCGGCTGTCGCTGTTTCTGAACTACGGCCTCGCCGACGGCGAGTTCAAACAGGGTGCGCTGCCAAATTTCGCCGCGACCACTGGCACCGACGGCAACATCGCCGGCAAACAGATTCCCGATACGCCCAAGCACTCGTTAGTGACCGGTTTCGAAACCCGCGCCCCGATGAGCACCGGTATCGAGGGCTTCCTGCGCGGCGACCTGCTGTACGAATCGAAGCGCTACAACAAGGCCTCCAACCTGAACTGGGTGGGCGACCGCAAGATCGTCAACCTGCGGGCCGGGCTGGAGGCAGGCACGTGGACGCTCATGGCCTACGTGCGGAACCTCCTGGACGACGACACCCCGATTGCCGCGTTCAATTTCAACAACTACGCCATCAACCCGATTACCACGACGCCCACCGCGGACAACGATGGCGCCTACCCGCGCCTGTATTCAGTGATTCCGCAGCGGCAGCGCGACTACGGCGTGGAATTCATGTACCGGTTCGGGCGCTGACCAGTGATGCGAGTCTACTGCTTCTCGAACCGGATGCCGCGGGCCCGGTCGACTGACAACTCGAACCCGCGCACTCTGCCGGAAGCTCGGCGATCGAATCGCAGTGTCAAATCACGCATGGCAGACCCGATGAACCGATCCTGGTCGACGGGCATGAGTACGATGTCTTCGCCGCGCAAGCGCTGGACCACAAGGCCGTCGCCGTTACGGACAATCGTGTAAGTGGTACCAAGCTCCTGGCTGAAATAGGCGCCCGGATAGGCGCGCGCCTGGGTGGTGGTTAGCTTCAGGGGCGCGAGGCGGCGGCCTGCACGCGCTAGCCCGGGAACCTGCAGCTCGACGGCGTTGATGCTGCGCTCCGAGTCCGGTGTGAACGTCAGACGTACGCCCGCTTCGGTGGTCGCGAATGTGTGCGGACCGGCGGGAAACATCTCGCGAGGTGTCGAGCCACCAAGCAGAAAGATCAGTCGGCCGTCGACCTCACGAACGTCCAGCAGCAATGTGGGTCCCATGGCATACAAGCCCGTGTAAGTCTCGAGTGGGAGCAGGACCTCTACCTCCGCAACGCCCGCGGCCGGCGGGGCCATCGTGAAAAGATCTGCCAGGATCAGATCCGCAATGTCGCGAGCCAGCACATTGGCACGCACGGTATTCACATTACCGAGAATGACGATTGATACATGCTCATCGACAAACGTGAGCAAGTGGCTGCGGTAGCCCGCGCTTGCCCCGCCGTGGTGGACCACGGGTAAGCCGCGGTAGCGACCGACAAACAGACCCATGCCATAGCCGGTCGGCATGCCGCCGGGTAGGGTTCCCTGCTCACTGAGGCGCGCCAGCATACTCTGCCCGTCAAGCTCGGCGGTTCTCAGATGCTCTGCCCAGCGGACAAGATCAGCGACAGTCGTCACCAGGTTGCCGCCGCCCACCAGATCGCTACTGAGAATGTCCTTGGCGAAGCCTTTATCGCGGCCGCGCGAGCGATAGGAGGCAGCGCTGCCAGGTAAAACGCGCGTATGGTCCTGATAGAAATAGGTGGCCGTCATACCGATTGGTAAGAACAGGTTCTTGTGCACCCAATCGGGAAAGGGTTGCCCGCTGACTCTCGCCACCACCTCAGCGAGCAGAATGTAGCCACTGTTTGAGTAACCAAAGGACATGCCCGGTTCGAAGTTCAGTGCTTCCTGCGCGTTCAGCAAACGCATTGCCTGGGTTTGCGTGCGGGTATCTGCCGGCATCCACCCGGCCAGATCGGTCAACGCCCAAATATCGCGCAGGCCGCTGGTATGGTTAAGCAGCTGGCGCAGGGTGATTCGACTGGCAATCTTCGTCAGTTCGGGAATATAGCGACGGATCTTGTGATCAAGAGACAGGCGACCGTCGGCCTCGAGCATCAGGATCGCCGCCGCCGTGAACTGCTTGGCTATCGAGCCCGCGTTGAAGGCTGTTTGCGGCCTGATAGGGATGCCAAATTCGAGATTCGCCAGCCCAAACCCGCCCGTGTAGAGCATCTGGCCATTCCTGGCCACTGCAACAGCTGCACCGGGCGAATCAGGCCGATCCCAATACGCAAATACTCGAGCAATTTGATGATCGCGGGTGTTTTCCGGGGCCGCTGCAATCCCGGTCAGCGGGGCAAGTACCAGCGCGCCAAATAGTAAGTAGGTGAGGCAGGCAAGATTGGCCATGGTATGTCTGGCGCCATCATTAGCGCGGCTGGATCGATCCGCGCCACTCCAGGCCGCCGAGTCGTAAGTACTTTATCTTATTGGATTTTCGCGGGAATTATGTGAAAAAGGGGAGTTCCTATACTTACAACAATGGGGTGGGTGTCATGAGCAAAAAAATCAACCTGTTCATCGGAACTCTGCTCGCACTGACGTTCGGCACCTCTGCCGCGTTCGCAGATCCGATTGAAACCTATATCGCTTTCAACGTCCGCAGCCCGGCGGCGGTGGTCGGGGCGCTCGATAGTTTGTTCAACAGCGAGGCCGGGAAAGGTTCAAAAGTCTTCCTCGTCCGCGCGATATTCGACGGCGACGATCCCGCCACGCATTTCCTCGTGTCCGACTACGACAGTTTCGCCGATTACGACAAAATGACGGCAAGTCGGGTTCGCTCGGGCGGCTGGGGCAATGCAATGGCCGCGGTGAATGCGGCCGCGGATCCCATTCGCAGCGGTATCGGCGTCATCCGCGCTGACTATGGTGAAGGGTGGCCGGAGCGGGATAACTACGTCATGGTCTATTCGCTCAATGTGACTAATGCCGCCAAGTATGCGAAGGCCTTCGATAAGCTGGCAAACTCGGATATTGGCAAGCAGGCACCGGGCGTTACGCGATTGATGGAAAACCGGTCAGCAGGCGCCGCGCCGACACATTACGTGATTATGTCAGCGCCAACCTTCGCAGGGTTGAATGAGCATCTGGAGGCGATGTTTGCGAGTAAGGCATACGAGGACTTCAGCGACGATGTCTCCGACATTCGTACCATCGTTGGCACCGCAAGCTACCGGAAGGTCAAGGTTTGGGACACCAAGTAGACTGCCGGTTCTGAATCTTCGAAGCTCCGAAAAGGGTCGGGAACCCGTCACGGGTCCCGCCCCTTTTCTTTAGGGAGAAACTAATAGATGAATGACCGGCACCAATGGAGCGCTAACGATATTCCCGATCAGCAAGGCCGGGTCGTGGTGGTGACCGGCGCCACCAGCGGCATCGGGAAGGAAGCCGCGCGGGTTCTGGCGGGCAAGCACGCCACGGTGATCATCGCGGCGCGTAATGTACCGAAAGCCGAAGCCGTCGCCGATGAGATCCGGCAGGAATTTCCGGAGGCGGATGTGGCGGTGCGCGAGCTTGACCTGACAGAGCTAGCCTCGGTGAAGACCTTCGCCGACGGCATGCTGCAAGATTATCAAAAGCTCGACGTACTCATTAACAATGCCGGCATCATGATGTGCCCCTATTCGAAGACCGCCGATGGTTTCGAAATGCAGATGGGCACGAACCATCTGGGCCACTTTGCCCTCACCGGTTGGCTGCTGCCGCTTTTGAAACAGACCCCGGGCTCGCGGATCGTGGTTGTGTCGAGCATTTCGCACAAGTCGGGCGGCATCGACCTGGCGGACCTGAACTGGGAATCCCGCAAATACGACACCATGCGCGCCTATGGCGACAGCAAGCTCGCCAATCTCTATTTCACCTACGAGCTCGTGCGCAAGTTGAAGGACAGCGGCGACAACCCGCTGGTCACGGCCGCCCATCCGGGCATTACCGCCACCGAATTGACGCGCCACGCCCGGTGGATGGATTTCCTGGGCAAGTTCATGGCCCAGAAGCCGAAACGGGGCGCGCTGCCGACGCTGCGCGCCGGTTTCGATCCCGATGCGCAGCCGGCAGACTACTTTGGCCCGTCCGGCTTCATGGAGATCCAAGGGCAGCCGGTGAAGGTCGAGTCGAGTGACCGGTCACACGATGCGCAGGCCGCCGCGGCGCTGTGGAAGAGATCCGAAGAACTGACCGGCATTGTCTTCTGACGAACTGACCCTGCAATAATCTCGCCCCTATGCGACGCATCCTGAAAAATCTCGTCGCGCTGGTGGCGCTTGCCATGCTGGTTATTGCCGGGGTGCTGGTGTACGTCTACGGCGTGCTGCCGCGCCAGCAGCCGGCGCCGGATTTCCGGGTGGAGGTCACGCCCGAGCTGCTGGAGCGCGGCGACTATCTGGTCAACCACGTCCTGCTGTGCAATGACTGCCACTCGGAGCGCGACTGGACGTTGTACAGCGGCCCGGCCAAGCCGCCGCTGGGAGCCGGCCGACCGTGCCTGGTCAAAGAGAGCAAGGCGGTGGGCATTAACTTCGGCACACCCGGGTTCCCGGGGCGGCTCTGCATTCGCAACATCACGCCGGACGTCGAGACCGGCATCGGCGCGTGGACCGACGGCGAGATCCTGCGCGCCATGCGCGAGGGGATCAGCCGCGACGGCGAGGCGTTGTTCCCGATCATGCCGTGGTTCATGTACCAGGAGATGTCGGACGAGGATGCCGCGGCTGTCATTGCTTACCTGCGTGCGCAGCCGCCGGTGAGGTCATTCCGCCCGGACCGCCAGCTCGACTTTCCGCTGAACATCATCTACCGGTTTTATCCCCGGACGGTGGACATGCCGGTACGCGCACCCCCGCGCAGCGACACGGTTGCCTACGGCCGCTACCTGGGCGAGATCGCGCGCTGCGAGTTTTGCCACACCGCGCGTGTTCGCGGTCGCGTCGATCCGCTGCCGGACCGGCTGTACTCCGGCGGCGTGCCGTTCACGATGGGCACGCGCACGCAGTACTCCATGAACCTGACACCGCACCCGACCGGCCTCGGCAACTGGACGAAAGAAATGTTCATCGCGCGCTTCCGGGTGCACACCGAACCGTTCCCGGTCACCGAGGAACAAAACTCCGAGATGGACTGGGTAGCGTTTTCCGGCATGACCGACGCCGACCTGGGCGCGATCTGGGATTACCTGGCCACGCTGCCGCCGCTGGAATCGAAGCTGCTCGATCGCGCCGACTGACGCATTCAACCCAGCGCGGCCATCTCCGTTTCGTTCAAGCGCATAGCGGCCGCGGCGACATTCTCTTCGAGGTGGTCGACGGACGTCGTGCCCGGAATTGGCAGCATTGCGTCGGAACGCGTCATGAGCCAGGCGAGTGCGGCCTGGTATTTGCTGATGCCACGCTGCCCGGCAATTTCCTGGAGCTTCGTCAGCGCGTCAGACTCCTTCGTTCGCGTGCCCAGCGGGCCCCAGGGAATGAACGCAATGCCATCTTGTTCACACGCGGCGAGCACCGGATCAGATTCGCGAATCGCCACGTTGTAACGGTTCTGCACCGAGACGACATCGATCAGGCCCTGCGCCAGTCGCAATTGCTCGAGCGTGAAGTTCGACACGCCGATGTGTTGGATCTTGCCCTCTTCCTTGAGTCGCGCAAGTTCGCCCAGCGTGTCTTCGAGCGGCACTTTTCGATCCGGCACGTGGAGCTGGTAAACATGGTGCGTCTCCAGCCGCAGGCGCTTCAGGCTCGCCTCGCAGGCCGCGCGCAGATGTTCCGGGCGACCGTCGGGTGTCCACTGGCCGGGACCCGGGCGCGTGAACCCGCCCTTCGTCGCAACCACCAGGTCATCCGGATAGGGATACAACGCCGCGGCAATGATTTCCTCATTGGTATTCGGCCCATAGGCATCGGACGTATCGATGAAATTCACGCCCAGCTCAACGGCGCGCCGGAGGACCGCCTTCGCACCTGCCGGATCCTCGGTCGGACCCCAAATGCCTTCACCAGTCAGCCACATCGCGCCGTAGCCCATACGACGCACGGTGAAATCGCCGACTTTGATGATGCCGCCCGCGGCCGCCGGTACTTTGGCGTGAGCGCCGGCGTGCGTTGAGCTCGCGTTCAGCACGCTGGTGGTGGCGAGGGTCGCGCCAGTGGCTTGAATGAATGTGCGGCGCGACAGCCGCGGCGTGATTGCAGTCGTGCGTTTCATGACGCAGCTCCTCGTTGTTGGTGGCCTATTGTAGTTCAGCGAGCACGGTTTCGATGGTCTGCACAATCTTCTGGGTCTTGCCAGCATCCAGCGCATCGCGATGCGGCGGGCCAAAGTCGCCGGCATCGTTGTCGAAGTACTCGCCAGAGGCATGCGCGAATTCGTCGTCCAACGACGCGCGACAGAGTATGTCAGCACCAATGCTGATGTCGCTGCCGGCCACACCAAACGCCTGTTTGACCATTTTGCTGGCCAGCAGTGACCCGGGATTCACGGCAACGATCATGGGGCCGCTCTTGAGCGACTGCGCCAGGTGGCGGGACCACGCGGTAATCGCGAGCTTGCTTTGCGCATAGGCGGCGTGGTCGGACAGGCTTTTTTCCCCGCGCAGCGCTTTCAGATTGACCGGCGACTGTGCCGCAGACGATACATTCACCACTCGGCCGGTCTTGCCGAGCAGCCGCAGCAGTCGCTGAGTCAAAACGTAGGGCGCCAACGTGTTGACGACAAACCGCACGTCCAGCCCATCCGCCGTGATCGGATCGCGCGCGTTGTAGACACCGGCGTTGTTGATCAGCACATCGAGCTTCTTGTGCTTCTCGGCCACCGCGGTGGCGAGTGACTCAACCTCGGCGATGCGGGAGAGATCCGCCACGTAGCTTTCGACTTTGCCTGTACCCGGCAAGGCCGCCAGCGTCGTTTCGGTGGCATCCAGTTTTTTCCGGTTGCGCCCGTGCAGTAGCACGTAGTGACCCAACTCGACCAGCTGCTCGGCCGTGGCCAGGCCGATCCCGTCCGTCGCACCGGTCACCAGGATGGTTTTTTGCATGTCGGATTCCTTCACCAAGAACCGACATAATAGCGGCGTCTCCATCGGAATTTGGCGGATCCATGGCAACCCCCACGATGTCGATCATTCTTTTCCTAATCGCGTCCGTGCTGGGCGCGCTCGGCCAATACCTGTACAAGTCGGGCGCAGAATCCGCGGGTGGCTCCATCGCGAGCTACCTGGTTAATCCGCGCCTGCTGGCAGGCGCTGTCTGCTATATCGCGGTAATGGTGCTCTTCGTCGCGGCATTCAAAAGAGGTGGCGCGCTCAGCGTCCTGTACCCGGTCTATGCAACGACGTTTATTTGGGCCGCCTTGCTCGGTCTCTTTTTCTACGGAACACCGATCAAACCTATTAATATCGCCGGCATGGGTTGCCTCGTGCTGGGAATGTACCTGATGGGGCGATAGCGAGATGTCGATCAGCGCCGCGCTCAGTAGTCAGATCTTCCTTACCTATCTGGCCATCATCGGCGGGATCCTGATAGTTGCGGGTTTGACCCTCGCAATCCTCTCGACCTCCGGCAAGGACGTCGCGTCGATTCGTCGTACTTATCGCGGCTGGCTCATCATGATTCCGATCGTCCTTGGCATGATCTTTCTGGGCCGAGTGGCCACCATCGTCGGCGTCACGGTGCTGGCCATTTTCGGCTTCAAGGAGTTTGCGAGGGCAACGGGCCTGTACGACGATTGGTGGTTGACCGGCACGGTCTACCTGGCGATTGCCGCCCTGGGAGTCCTGGCAATCGTGCCCGATCCACAGAGCGGCGAACCGGGATGGTATGGGCTATTCATGGCTTTGCCGGTCTATGTCGTCGCAACCATTCTGTTCGTGCCGATCGCGCGAAACCGCACCGAAGGTCAGCTCCGCGCGGTCGCCCTGGCCATTGTCGGGTTCATCTATTTCGGCTGGATGTTCAGTCACCTGGGATTTCTCGCCAATTCACCGCATCCCTACGGCTACCTGCTGTTTCTGATCGTCGCCGTGGAGATCAACGACATCGCCGCATTCACCTTCGGGAAACTCTTTGGGCGACGGAAGCTGCGCGAAGCAATCAGTCCGAACAAGACCATTGCCGGCTCGCTCGGCGCCATCGGCGTCTCGCTCACGATGCCGTGGCTTCTATCCTTTTCTTTTGAGCACTTCGAGCCACTGCAGTTCATCCTGGCGGGGCTCATCGTCGGCATCGGCGGTCAAATCGGCGACCTGGCTATCAGCTTCATCAAGCGGGACATCGGTATCAAGGACATGGGCGCCCTGATTACCGGACATGGCGGTATTCTCGATCGCGTGGACAGCATGATTTTTGTCGCACCACTTTTTTTTCACATGGTGCGGTGGTTCCACGGGCTGCGTTAGTCGGCAGAGTCCTATGAGCGAATGGGAGTACCATCCGCCCCCCGACATCGATGCCACGATGGCGGAGGCGCTGCGCAGTTTTCCGCGACAGCCGGATATGCTGATCTACGCTTTGCGCTCCGGTCTGGCGCTGTCGCTGCGCGGCTGGCTGCGTCTTTACCATCGGTTGCGAATCGAAGGACGCGAGAACCTGCCGGAGAACCGCTCTTTCGTCCTGGTCTGCAACCACACCAGCCACCTCGATACCCTCTGCCTGCTGTCGTCGGTGCCCCTGCGCAAGATCCACCGCACATTCCCCGCCGCCGCCGCAGACTACTTTTTCTCCAGCGCGCCACGGACGGTCGTTTCAGCCATTCTCGTTAACGCGCTGCCCTTCGAACGGCAAGCGAAGGGCGCAGAAAGTCTCACGGTGTGCTCGGAGCTACTCGCAAACGAGGGCAACATCTTGATCATCTTTCCGGAAGGCACGCGCACCACGACCGGCGAGCTGGGTCGCTTTCGGTCCGGGATCGGTCGCCTCGTCGTTGGTAGTGATTTACCAGTGCTCCCCTGCCACCTGGCCGGCGGGTGGAAGGCCTGGCCGAAGGGAAAATTCTTCCCGCGTCCGTATCGCCTTGTGCTGCGCATCGGTTCGCCGCGAACCTATGCACATCTCGCCAAGACCTCTGAATCTGTGGTCGAAATCTGTCACGACCTGCAGGAGAGTGTGGCCGCACTGGGGAGGCTGGACGCGTGACGATCTACGATCTGAAGCCCGCCTTCCAGAATCTGCTGCGGCCACTCTGCAATTCCCTGGCGCAGGCCGGTGTCACGGCGAATCAGGTCACCATCGCAGCCGCGGGCATGTCCGTGATTGTCGGTCTGCTGTTCGCGCTGTTTCCCACCGCGCGATGGGCGGCGCTCCTGGTTCCCATCGTGCTCTTCGTCCGCATGGCACTGAACGCCATCGACGGCATGCTCGCCAGAGAGCACGCGATGAAAAGCGATCTCGGCGGCATTCTTAACGAGCTGGGCGACGTTGTCTCGGACGCGGCGCTCTATCTGCCGTTCGCACTCGTGCCTGGAATCGCAGGGTGGCTGGTGGTGATCGTCGTTATCTTGTCCGCGTTAACCGAGATGGCGGGCGTCGTCGCCGTGCAGATCGGCGCCGGTCGCCAGTATGACGGCCCCATGGGAAAGAGCGACCGGGCGTTCGTGTTCGGGCTGCTGGGTTTGCTGCTGGCGTTCGGGCTAACGCCGCAATGGTGGTGGGCTGACATCGGGCTCGGGGTGGTCGCCGGGCTGGCCGCGCTCACGGTTTACAACCGCTCGGCGCGTGCGCTCAAGGAGCTGGGCCGGGAGGCGAATCATGAGGATCGGCAAGGCTAACGCACTCGCCTCGTTGTGGGGCTTTGCCGAAGCGACGCTCTTCTTCATCGTTCCCGACGTCCTCGTCAGCTGGGTTGCGTTGCGCAGTCTCAAGCGCGGGCTTATTGCGTGTTTTTTTGCGCTGGCGGGGGCGTTGATCGGCGGCGTGGCGATGTGGGTGTGGGGACGTGCCGACCCTGACACCGCTCGCGCCATCTTCGAATCGCTGCCTGCCCTGGACGCCACCACGATCGCGACCGTCCGGCAGCAACTAATGGACTCGGGAATTACCGCGCTCTTCCTTGGGCCAACAGGTGGGACACCCTACAAGATCTACGCCGTGGAAGCCGCGGACCTGGGCTTCGGGCTCGCGACCTTCCTCGCGGTGAGCATTCCCGCCCGGCTGGCTCGCTTTGTGTTGGTCACGATTGTGGTCGGCGTCCTGAGCTGGTCACTCCGCGAGCGCATCTCATTGCGCGCGCGGCAGGCAATACACGTGACGTGCTGGTTCGTGTTCTACGCGTGGTTCTTTGCGGCAATGGCCACCTAGTGCCGGTCACTCCAAAATATGTTCTCGGCCAGAGAAACCTATTTCTGAATGGCCGGCACCACCTTGGGACGGGTGAACCAGGCCATGACCATCACGGCCAGGATCCAACTGAAGCCGTCGGAGAAAATCATCATCAGCTGGTAGCCCGGTGGGAAGTCAGACCAGATGATGTCCGCGAACCGTGGGTACGCGGTGTAAGCAATACCGAAGGTCGAACCGATCGCAACGTGACTCCAGTAATTGGTGGTATGGCGATTCAATAGCAGCATTGCCGCGCCGATCAAAAGGCCAATCACAATGCTGTTGAACGTGCCAATGAGAATTTTCACCGGCGAGGTTTCCGGTGTGCCGTCGCGGGTGAAGTAAATCGTAGCGACAGGGCCTTCATTGCGCATTTTCTTGCGCACCTCGTCGCCGCTGAAGCGGCCGGGCAATATGTAGGTGCCGGTCTCCGACAAATGCTCACGCAGCGCCTCGCCCGCGGCAATGTCATCTGCCGTCTGCGACATCGTGTAATACGGAATTGGCAGCACAACGTAGAAAAGCGTGCTCCACGCCCACAGTACCGCGGCAACGCACAGCGCGCCGAGAAAGAATCGTGTCACTCGAATTTTCTCCGTCATAACGAATCTTGAAAGACGCCCTGCGTCAAATCCATTTCAGCGCCTGTTGAATAATCGTCGTCGCATTGCTCTGCGCACACTGGCCATGCGCAATCAGCAGTCGTTCGGGCTGCCAGCCCAGCACTTTGGCGCGCGCGGCCCGCGCGGGCGCGCGTTTCAGGAAGCTGGCGCGCCATTCCCGCGGCGTGCTGCCATGTTCCCCGACCAGGCTATCCAGCCGCATGAGCATACCTTTCCACCCGGTCATGTTCTCCTCGGCATGGCGCTGGATCAGGTCGCAGACAATCGCCGTCCGCGACGGCTGATGAAAAAACACCACCTCTTCCATCGCCAAGGACCCATGAAAGACAACCTGGTCGATGTCTGCGGCCCAGGCGGGATCGGGTTCATCACCCAGTTCGGCGGCGAATGGGATGTCCGGTTTCCGTTTGGCGAGTCCCGGCGGCGCATACAGCTGCGCCTCGGGCCAGCGCTCGGCCCATTGCGCCAGGAACAGGTGATGAATCTTATTGGGCGACACGATGAAGCGCACCGGCCCAATCGCCTCGACCGCGCTGGCCAGTTCGTCGGTGAGGGCAATGGGAGACCAGATCCAGGCCGGTCCGTCTGACAAACGCACCACCACCATCCGGGTGGGATACGGGAAGCCGTAGAACGACACGGTCGGCCCGTCGGCGAAATAGATGGAGGGTCCGAATGGTTCGAGCATGCTAAAAACTCATTGATGCGTGTCCGGCACGAATTAGAATTGGGCACGGTACCACTTATGAATACTACAGATAACGTTCAGGCAGCCGCCGTAATCTATCGTTCAGACAGACACGACCGGCAGGCCCTCGCAGACTTTGCAAGGGAAGTCGCCTCGAGTGGTCGTCGTGTCGGCGGGATGATTCAGGAAGCGTTTTTCGACGATCAGGGGCGGCGAAGCCGGATTGACAGCGTCGACCTGGCTACCGGCGAACGCGTGACGATCAATCGGCCGAACCGGGACCAATTGGTCAGCGGCGGCTGCTCGCTCGACACGGCCGCGCTGATGGACGCCGGCGCACCCCTCCGCCGAACACTGGTGGATCAGCCCGACCTGGTCATCGTCGAAAAGTTCGGCGAGCAGGAACAAACGGGCGCCGGTCTCGCCGACGATATTCTCGCGGTTATTGCCGCAGGCTTACCGACGCTGGTGCTGGTGCCGGAGGAAGCACTGGAGAGCTGGCGCGAGCTGACCGGCGGCGTCATCGCCGAGCTACCCTGCGAGACGGCCGCGTTGCGGCGCTGGTGGCCGCCCCCGTAATTCCAACGGCGTGGCTGGATTGCTGCCGCAAAGCGAGACTGCTCAAAGCTCGGCGGCATACTCGGCAATCAAGTCAAACACCAGCCGGATCCTGCGGCTGGTGCGCAGCTCGCGATGCGTGACCAGCCACACCGGCACGTCGATCGGCGGCAGTTCCGGCAACACCATCTCCAGGTCCGGGTGCAGATCGGCGTCGGCCCGGGTCATGAAACCGACGCCCAGTCCCTGCCTCATCATCGACAGGTACACGAGGCCGCTGGCGCTATAGACCTTGAAGTGGTCGCGCGTGACCGGCACGCCCAGGGCCTCGAACTGTGGCAGCAGCTTTTCCGGATATTCGAAGCCGATGAAATCGGCGTCGGCCAGGTCCGCGGGCGTTGTCGGCCGGCCGATGCGATCGAGATACGCTTCCGAGGCGTAGAGGTGTGCGGTCGTGCCCCCAATCAGTTTGCCGATCAGGTCGGCCTGTTCCGGGCGCGCATGCCGAATGGCAATATCCGCTTCGCGCCGCCGCAGGTCGCGCACTTCGTTCGCGGCGATCACTTCAATCTCGATGCCGGGCGCCTGTGCGCGGATGCGCGCGAGAATCGGCGGCAGGTGAAAGACCGCAAAAGTATTCGTCGTGGTGAGGCTCACCTGCCCCTCGACCGACTGCGAGCGGCCGGAGGCAGTGAGCGATACCCGCGTCGCGGCGTCGCCCATCGCGCGTACGTGTTCCAGCAAGTCGAGCCCGGTCGCAGTCAGCGCCATGGACCGGTGGCCGCGTTCAAACAGCGTCACGCCAAGATCCTGCTCGAGCGCACTCACCTGGCGGCTCAGGGTGGGCTGCGTCAGCCGCAACGCCCGCGCGGCCGCCGATAGCGAGCCCTCTTCCGCGGTCGCGAGGAAGGCGCGCACCTGGTTCCAGTCGAATGAAACAGCCTGCCAGTTCATTTATATACGTATACCAGTGATGCAATTTTAGGCGTTTATCTTAACAATTTGCATGGGTAGTCTGCGCGCTCCCTGGAGTGAGCACGACATGACAACCCCGAACGAACAAACCATGCCCGTGTATGCCGGCTGGTTCGGCTCCTGGCAGATCTCCGTACGGCGCCGGCCGCTCGGCGTGCCCGAGCTGGCCCGGCGCTACGACCGGCTTGCCCCGCGCTGGCAACGGCTCACCGCACGCCTCGGTTTGCTGCCCATCTACCAGGGACTGTTTACGCGATTTATCCGCGACTCAGGTTTCATGTCGGCAAACCCGACGCCGCGGGTCCTGGATTGCGGCATCGGGGCCGGCGATTTTTCACTGGGCTTCGCCCGGGCCTGGACGAGACCGGTCGAGCTGCACGCAGTGGATGTGTCCGCAGCGATGATCACGCACGCGCGCCAACGCCTGCAGCAAACCGGGCTGGATGTGCGTGGCAAACAGGCCGATGTCTGCGCGCTGCCCTACCCGTCCAATCACTTTGACCTGGTGATGGCGGCGCACGTGCTCGAGCACCTGCCGGACCCGGTCGTGGCACTGAGAGAAATGCAGCGCGTGACGCGGCCGGGCGGCTGGGTCGTCGCCTGCATCACGCGTGAATCGATTCTCGGTCGTTACATCCAGCTAAAATGGCGTACGCATCGGTTGAATGCCGAACGCGCGGATGCCTGGCTGCGAGCGGCAGGATTGATTCCCCAGCCCGTCAACTTCGAAACGAGCGGCTCGTTGCGACTCACGAGCCTGACCTGCATCGGCCGCAAACCGCACAACCAACAGGAGACCTCAGCATGACCGCGCTTTATCAGACTCAACCCCATCCGGAGGCCCGCTTCTGGGATCGTATTGCCGAGCGCTATGCGAAAAAGCCCGTGCCGGATCAGCAGGTGTATGAAGCCAAGCTGGCGAAAACCGACAGCTATCTCAAGCCGACCGATCGCGTGCTGGAGATCGGTTGCGGAACCGGCACCACGGCCCTGCACCATGCGCCAAAGGCTGCGCATGTTCTGGCGACCGACATTTCGACCGGCATGATCAAGATTGCGCGCGCGAAGGCGAAGGCTGCCGGGTTCACAAACGTCGACTTCGAAGTTGCCAGTGTTGACGATCTTAAAGTGGCGCCGGGTTCGCTGGACGTGATACTCGCGCACAGCATCCTGCACCTGTTGCCGGACGTCGACCAGGTGCTCGTCAAACTGCACGCAATGCTGAAGCCCGGCGGGTTACTGATTTCCAGCACGCCCTGCGTCGGTGACTTCATGCCGGTGTTGCGCTACGTCGTGCCGCTCGGCAGTCGGCTCGGTGTGATGCCCTGGGTCAACGTATTTCGCAAGGCAGAGCTGGATGACTGGCTGCGCGAGGCCGGATTCGTCGCTAAAGAGAGTTGGCACCCGAGTCCGAAAGGTGGCTTCTATATCGTGGCGGGTGCCTCGCCCGCCTGATTGGGATCCAACCGCAATTGCTTTATAAAGAGACATGGCCCGGGTCCATGTTCTCACTTGCCTGCTGCTCACCGCGCTGGTCTCGGCCTGTTCGACGCCGAACGATCCGTTCGGTGCCCAGCAATTCAGCTACCGCCACGACGAGGCCAACGATCGGCTGCTGATTTTTCAGCATTACCTGCGCATCGGCGGAGACTTCGACGATGACTACAAAGCGCGGATCGATGGACTGGCGAACGGCGACCTGACGTTCACCTACGCCAGGGATACGGACGAATGGCTCGAATCGTCCAGCCCGCTGTGGCCCGACGCGATCGCGGCGCTCGTGACGGAGTTGCGGGCGCGGCCGCCGGAAGAACTGCTGGAACATCACGCGCAGCTGATCGATTTCCTGCAGCAGTTGCAGGCGGCACTGCAAATTAACGAGGCGCACTTCTACGCCGACGAGGACGGCCAGGTCGGCGCCTGGCAAACCATCGTCATCGACGACCTGACGTCAGTGGTGAAAGCTGCGAACCGCGTCATTACGGAGTGGTTCAATGCACCTGGCAGCCCGGTATTGAGCGAGGAAGAACGTCGCAGGAACCGGCGACTGACCCGCAAGACGCCGCCGGTCTCAACCGACGGCAATGAGATCACGTTGCAGTTGCCGTTTTCGCTGGAACGTCTCGCCATGCTCGACGACGGCGAGGCAGACGGTTTGGTCTGGGCGTTTTTCGCGGCCCTGTGGCGTAGTAATGAGAGCAGCTGGCCCCCCAATGTGGGCTGGCTGTTCTATGACGAACCCTTCCTGGGGATTCGCCTTGGCTCGCCCGGCGCGCCAACCGTCACACTGGAATCCGATGACCAGTCTGGCGACAACAGGCCGGGCAGCCCTGACATCGTCGAGTACGTTGGCATAAATCATGGTTTTCAGGGTGTGTTGTTTGGCACGCAGGAACGGCAGAAGCGCTACGAGTCCGCACGCGATGCCTTCCTGGCAACGGGCGACGAACCCGAGTGGCTAACGGTGACAGAGGTCCAACGTTCACTCGAATTGGCGAACGCGCTGACTGGCATGGCTCTTCGGTACCAGGCTCTTGCTCAGAACTGCTACGGCAGCAGCGCACGAGGCGACCACTGTTCCAAGCCAGAAGATCGGCTCGAACTGTACGGGTACGCCGGGCGCGCGGCCCGCGCCGCGCTGGCATTGAATGACAATCTACTGACAGCGCATCGGGTGCTGGCATTCACACGGTTCCACAGCGAGTGGGACCTCGCCGGCGCGATCGCCAGCTGGCAACGCGAAATTGAGCTTGTCGAATCCGATTCCTACGCGCAACGTTGGCTGGCCCGGCTGATCGCGATACGGGGCGACGCGGACCAGGCGATTGCAATGCTCGACGCATTGACGACAGCAGAGCACTACGATCGGGTGCAGTCGCTGCGGGAACTCAGCGCAGTGCTTGCTTGGCGGCGGCGAACTGCCGAGTCACAGGCCGCTGCGGACGCAATGCTGGCAGCCAGCGCTGCCGACGAAAGCGCACGACCGCGGTGGCAGCAGGAACACAACCGGCTAACTGGCCGGGTGTTGCTCCTCGATGGCAAAGCCGCGGCAGCAATAGACAAGCTCGAGTGCCCTGAGGTGATGAAACCGATATCTCAACTAGTCGATTGTGCGATCGCGTACCGCCAGCTTGGTGACCAAACCGCGGCCTGGCGCTCGCTGGAACGCCTGATCGCACTGCAGGGTGAGCGACTCGTGGCGGCCGATGTCGCCGTGGTATTGAGCCAGTGGGGTGACGTCGGCGGTGCGTTCGTCTGGCTGGAACGCGCCTGGGAGCAGCACGATCCGGAGCTATGGCACCTCAAGGTTGAACCCTGGTTTGAGCCGCTGCACGACGACCCGCGTTACGAGGAAATGCTAAGTCGTTTGGGTTTGTCCCGGATCGCGGCTCACTGAACCGAGCCTGGACTTAGCTGTCGACGAGCTCCTCAGCGAAGCGGCTAACGTCGTCCCAGTCCGTGAACTCGAAATCCTGCGTGGTATCGGTGGGCCCGCCTTCCTTGGCCACGATGTGCCGCATTACCTGGCGCTTCAACCAGCTGTACTGCGTGTAACGCAACGCGCCGGCAAAGCTGCGGGTCAGCGACGGCGTCCAGCCGCAGCTACTGCAGAACTCCTGCATGAGCTTGTCGACTTCGGCGCGTTCCTGCGGGTCAGCACTCACTGCGCCGAGCGACACCGAGAAAAATGCCGTGCGCCTGGGCTCGAGGGTGGCCTGATGTGCTTCAACGAACTGGCGGACGTCTTTTTGGTACCGACCCTCGTGCACCGAAGCACCGACGACGACTGGGTCGTAGCCGGCAAGGTCCATCTCCATCGCATCGCTGGCCAGCATCGACGTGGCCTCGTGTCCCTGCTGCTCCAAGCGAGCGCCGATGTGCTGGGCGATTTTCGCCGTTTGTCCTTCGGTCGTGCCGTAAACGATCAGTATGTTGGCCATAGATTGTTGGCTCCAATTACGCTTTTTTGAACCAGTACCGCGCCGTGAGCATGGATCCGCCAACCAGCAGCGGCAGGTCACGCTTTTCTTCTTCCTCGTATTCGTGCAGCCGTAGCTCCGGCGCAAAGAGCCCGGTGATTTGTGATTGATACACCCGGTTGGGGCCAACGGGCCACACATCCCACCAGCCGCGGCGACCGAGATGGATCAGGATGTAGTCGCCACCCGGCGCGAGCCAACGGAGCAATTGCTCACGATAGGTTTGCCGTTCCGCGGCCGCAAAGCTGTGCAGGCAGCCAACATCCAGCACCACGTCGAACGGCTGCTCGGCGGACCAGGTTTTCACGTCTGCCTGCTCCGCCGCGATGTCATACCCGGTTTCCCTGGCGCGATTTCGAAGCAGGTCAATCGCCTGCGGCATAAAGTCGATGCCGGTGGCTGCGTAACCCCGCTCGGCCATGTACAGCGTGTGGGCGCCGGCACCACAACCGACATCCAGTGACCGTCCGGGGCCAGGGCGCTCATCCAGTGCTTTCACGAGTAACGCCGGCGGGTCGGGTTCGTACCAGGGCAAGTCCTCGGCCGAACTGGCCGAGCTGTACAGGCGCTTGAATACCAGCTTGTTGGCCCAGCTCATTGCACTACCTGGACCGCACTGCCAACCCGCACCAGCCCACCCCGCAGTACGCTCGCGGTGATGCCGCCATGGCCACGCAATGCGTTATAGCCACCAGGACCCAACGCAGTTTCCATGCGCGAGCATGGGTGACACAGCCCGGTGTACTCCAGGATGGCTTCGCCGACCTGGAACTGGCGATCTTTCAGCGCCAGCAAATTGATCCCGCGCACGACCAGGTTGCGCCGCACAGTTTCCGGCGCAACCTTGTCAACACCGAGCATCGACGCTACGGCCTCGAGATGCTCGGCCTGGATTAGCGTGACCTGGCGATTGCCATTCTGTTTAGCGTAGTGGTCACCAGCCAGACCTGTGCCGGCTTCAGCGACAACCTCGTCCACGGTGCAGGGCGCGACTTCCCGGGCCGGGCGCAAACCGATCCATTCCACCACGCCGGTTTGTGGCAGAGTTTCCATCAATTGCCGGATCCCGGCCATGGATGTTTTTCTACGGCACCAATCCGTCGCGACGCAGCCGGTCGGCCACGCCGGTCGACACTGAATGCAGCACCTGGTCCATCGTCTGTTTCTCGGCTGTCACCTGCACCGAGAAGACGCGCTGCGCATCGTTAGTCTCAAACAGGTTGGACGCGACGACGACGGAGGTCTCCAAACCGAACGCAGATTGTTCGGCGGTGAACTTCACGTAGGTCACCGGCAAGCCAAACGCACCGTAGTAGCCGCCGTAATAGTAGGGTCGCGGATACCCGTAGCCGTAACCGATGGGTTTGTAATAAGCCTCGCCGCGCTGCTCTGAGCTGCCGCCCTCCACGATCTCGTCGTCGCGGCCAATCAATTCGCTGACCAACACTGCATCGATGTCCAGCTCTGCCACGATTGGACGAACGGTGTCGACGGTCAGCGGATCGGTGGAATCCAGGTGCGAGCAGCTGGCCGTGGCCGTGACGCCGTCCGTGCGCAGGAACGATGCCACCAGGATCTCGTAGTTGCAGCGCGGGTTGTAATTCGGGGTCACGGCAATGATGAGCAGGTTGTCGAACTGCTGATCGCGCGTGACGCCTTCTATCCACATGCTCTCCACAGTGACGGGGCGCTCCGCGGCACAGCTTGCCAGCAGGGCGAGACCCGGTAGGATGGCGAGACGCTTGCGGCGGGACAGGCACAGCATGGCAGGTACTATACGCAGAATTCCGGGCCGAGAAGGCGTGGTTGGAGTCGTCGCGACGCTGGTCGCCGCGGCCAGTTCGACTTGCGTCGCGGCCGAGCACTTGGCCGCACCGGCCGGTCGATACACCGTCGACCCGAATCATTCGAATCTGCAGTTCAGCGTGCAGCACATGGGACTCTCCAATTACGTGGCGCGCTTCACGCGCTACGAAGTCGATCTGGATCTCGATGCCGCGGGACTGGAGAACTCGTCCGTGGCCGTGCGCGTCGACGCAACCTCCGTGCGCACCGACTACGCCGGGGACTACAAGGCGACTCATCCGGACTCAGCGTTCGACAGCTGGGACGAAGACCTGGCGTTCAACGAAGAATTCTTCGCTGCGCATACGCATCCGCGAATCGAATTCCAGTCCACCGCGGTCACGGTGTCCGAAGCGGGCCAATTGCAGGTCACAGGCAACCTGACGCTGCTCGGTGTCACACGGCCGGTGACCCTCGACGCAACAATCGTTGGCTCGACGGCACAGCATCCGCTGGCCCGCGTCGGTGCGATCGGCATCTCCGCCAGGACGCAGTTCCAGCGGTCGGACTTCGGCATGGATTATCTGCTCCGCCCGCCATTGCTGGGCGATACCGTCACGTTGCAGTTCGAGGGAGAATTGTTGCAGGAAAAGGTTTCGGGACAGTCGCCCTAAGTCTACAGTTGCGGTCACTGTCCCTGGATTGTGAGGAGGGATAAGAAACATGAATACGTCTTCGGACGACATGATCAGCAGCGCAACGGTGCAACCGCACCACGGCGCCAGTGGTCTCCTGAAGAAAGGCCAGCGATTGCGGATTGTCGATCTCCAGGGGCAGCAGGTCACGGACTTCGTCGCGGTCGCGCAGGGTGACCCGCTCGAGTACCAGGATATGATCTATTCGAACCTGGAGAACGCCCGCTACCAGTGGCAGATCGGCGATGTGATCCTGAGCAGTCGCTGTAACACGATGTGGACCATCACGGACGACACCCGGCCGAATCACTACACCGGCGGCGGCGCTTGTTGTCGTGAAGCGCTGGTGCACGCATTTGGTGCAGGGGAATACGGCTGTCGTGAGACCATCCAGCGGGAGTACGAAAAGCATGGCTTTGATCCGAACCTGTATCAACAGGCGTCGATCCTGAACATCAACATGACCGTGACGTACGCGCCGACCGGCGAATGGACCTTCGAGGAACCGATTTCGACCGCGGGCGATTACCTCGAGCTGCGCGCCGAGATGGACCTGGTGTGGATGGCGTCGGTGTGCAACTGGCCGGAGATCGTGAATGGCGCGAAGCCCACGCCCGTGCGCTTCGACACGCTGGATGCCTGAATGACTTCGACAACCACCAACCGCTGGCCCTGGGTTGTACCGATTTTCGTGTACGCCGCGGCAACGCTGGAAATGATCATCATGGTCACGCCGTTCGCGGCGTACTTCTACAGTGTTTACACGCCCTTCCTGCACGGGCTGGAGGCCAGCGCGCTAACCGCGTGGCTGCCGCAGTTCTTCCTGCCGCACCTCGCGCACACCAAAATCGCGGTGTTCCGCTATGTCGAGTGGCTCGGCGCCATACTCGCGCTGGTCGGCCTGATCGGCTTTTTGGCCTGCGCGATTCAGCTTTACTACGGCAAGTTCATCAAAAAGCAGCTTGTGACGGGGGGGTTGTACGGGCGCGTGCGACATCCGCAGTACCTGATGCTGATCATCGGCGGCGCCGGATTCCTGCTGTTGTGGCCACGGTTTTTCATCCTGGTCACCTACCTGATGATGCTCGGGCTCTACTACATGCTCGCGCGTTTCGAGGAAGAGACGATTCGCAAGCGTTACGGCAGCGAAACCGACGCCTACCTGGCGCGCGTATCGATGTTCAACCCGTTCCGCAAGCCCGGTGACGGTCAGACGTGGCAGCCACTGCCACGCGGCAAGGCGTTGGCTATCTGGAGCGGCGTGTTCGCGGTGTGCCTGTTGCTGGCATTCGGCCTGCGCGCAGCGGCGATTTCGCAGTTCTACACCGTGACAGATACGCAGGCAGACGTGACGACGCTGTCGTTTCGCGCGATGAGTGACGACGAGATTCAGGCGATCATGGACGCGGCGCTGCAAACCGAAACATTGAGGGCATTGCGCGATCGCGAACCGGGCATCGCGTTACTCATGCAGATCAACGCGAGCCGTGGCCAGGTGTCGCACCTGTTCGTCGATCTCGGCATGAAGGCCGACCGTCGCCGTGAACTGGAGTTGCCGGACTCGGGCCGGTACGTCACGGTATCTCGCGTGTTGCCGCGCGACCCGAACGCGGCGCAAACGCCGAGCCCCTTCTCACTCACGGCCACGACCGAACCGCTGTACCTGGTTCATCTGCCGACGGGAGCGGGCCCCGCAACCGTGCAGGAGCTGCCGCCGGACCTGTTCTACGAGGGATTTGCGCGGATCCTGTTCTAGCTGGCATGAGCACCGAACTTGTCGCCGCCACGGATGGGGTCATGAGTTTTCATTACGTCCTGCGGAGAGCGGACGGTGAGGAACTGGCGCACAGGCACGCCCATGGCGAGGGTGGTCATCAGCACTGAAGAAATCAGTCGCCTACGCCCGCGCGGCCGCCGCTTTTTGCTCAGCGCCGGCAATCACGCTGTCGACCATTTGATCGACCACCTGCATCGCGGCACGGGTACCAGCCAGGCCCAGCTTGCTGGTCACGCTCAGATGACACACACCATGCACGCCGGACCATAACGCCGCGGCGGCGATTTCGTCGCGCGGTGCCGCCGTTAACTGGCCCAGCAAGTCAGAAATCCACACGAAAATTGCGTCGGTCTGATCCGTGAGCGTGGACGGGTAATTGTCGAGTTCCGGCATCTGATGTTCGAATGCGAGCCGCCAGAGACCGGGGTGCGCCAGGGCGTACTCCGTGTAGGCATGCGCGATCGCCTTGAGTTTGGCTTTGGGATCGACCAGATCGTGAGTGGCCTTCTCCATTCGCCGGCGGATCTCCGACACGGTCTTGATATTCACCGCGAGGACCAGGTGATCGAAGTTGTCGAACATCTGGTACAGCGTGCCAACCGTGTACCCGATGCGGCGGGCCACGGCGCGGGCCGTCAGTGCTTGTGTGCCCTTCGCTCGGACAATCGCCCGGGCGGCCCGGATCGACATGTCGCGGAGTTCCTCCCGCGTATGATCGCTGCGTCGCGCCATTCAGCCAGTTCCGGCTCAAAAACAGCATCTTAGCAGAATATTGAACAGTGTTGAATTCTTTGCTATATTAATTAAACGCCGTTCAATTAGAGCGGCTTTCATTTAACCTGTAATTAAACAGTGTTCAATTAACTGGAGGAGAGGATCATGAAGATCATTCACATTGGTAAGCGACAACTGGTCGCACTGCTGGGCGCCGCCGCCCTGCTCGCCGTGGGCCCGGCCCAGGCCGCCGGCCTGCTGACGCCGGTTGGCCAGAGCACCCCGCTCGCGATTCGCGACCATGCCGTGCGCGTGATCGTGGAAGACGGCTACGTGGTGACCGAGGTCGAACAGACTTTCGCCAACACCGGCTCGCGTGACCTGGAAGCGCTCTATTCGTTCCCGGTGCCCGAGCACGCGGCCGTCGGCGAATTCACTTACTGGATCGATGGCCAACCGGTGACCGGCGAGGTCGTGGAGCGCCAGCGGGCTCGCGATATTTATGAGGCGGAAAAATCCGCCGGCCGCGAAACCGCACTGGTCGAAAAGAACGACTACCGCACTTTCGAGATCGGCGTGTACCCGGTGCGCGCCGGCCAGGACGTGCGTACGCGACTGGTCTATCTGCAGACCGCGCACACCGACACCGGCGTTGGCCGTTATGTGTATCCGTTGGCGGAAGGCGGCGTGGATGAAATACAAATGGCGTTCTGGGACACGCGCGACGCGGTAGAAGGCACCTTTAGTTTCGACCTGGAATTGAAGTCGTCCTATCCGGTCGACGCCCTGCGCGTGCCGGATCAGCCCGGCGCGCAGTTGACGCAAATTGGCCCGGGCCACTGGCAGGTACGTCTCGGTAGCGCCGGCGGCGATGCCGAGCTGGACGCGCAAATCACCGCACTCGAGGAAGGTACGCCGGTACCCGTCGCAGCGACGGCGCGGCTGGATACCGACATCGTGGTGTACTGGCGCCATCAGCCGAACCTGCCGGGCTCGATCGACCTGGTCACGTATAAACCCGATCCCGACAGCCGCGGTACTTTCATGTTGACGCTGACACCGGGCGACGATCTGCCGCCCATCACGACGGGCCGCGACTGGGTATTCGTGCTCGATACTTCGGGCTCGATGCAGGGCAAGTTCGCCACGCTCGCCGAGGGCGTGGAGCAGGCGCTGGGCGAGCTGCGACCGGAGGACCGGTTCAACATCGTCACATTCAGCGACAACGCGCGCGAGCTGACGCACGGTTTTATCCCCAGCACGCCAGCGAACGTGCAGCGCTACATCGCCGCCGTGCGCGGCCTGCAAGCTAACGGCAGCACCAACCTGCATGACGGTTTGACCACGGGCCTGCGCTCACTGGATACCGACCGCCCGAGCGGCGTCATCCTGGTTACGGATGGCGTGGCCAATGTCGGTGTGACCGACAAGCGCAGGTTCCTGCAGCTGCTGGAGCAGCACGACGTGCGCCTGTTCACGTTCATCATGGGCAACAGCGCCAACCGGCCGCTACTGGAAGCCATGACGGAAGTGTCCAATGGCTTTGCGGTATCCGTGTCGAACAGTGATGACATCGTCGGGCGCCTGCGGCTCGCCGTGGGGAAGCTCGGCCACCATGCGATGCACGATGTCGAGCTCGACATCGATGGCGTGAAGCTGACAGACATTCAGCCCGACCGTTTGGGCACCGTCTACTTCGGTGAACAGATGGTGATCATGGGTCACTACTGGAAGAGTGGGACCGCGGACATCACGCTGACCGCGACTGTTGCCGGTAGCCCGGTGAGTTATCAGGCGCGCTTTGTGATGCCGGAAAGCACCAGCGCCAACCCGGAGCTGGAACGCCTGTGGGCCTACCGGACCATCGAGCATCTGCAGTCGGAGCTCGACTATTTTGGTGCAGATGCCGATACCGAGGAAGCGATTACGGACCTCGGCATCGAATACGGCCTGGTTACCAACTACACGTCGATGATCGTGCTGCGCGAAGACGTGTTCGATGCGATGAACATCGAGCGCCGGAATCGCGACCGGGTCGCCAACGAGCGCAATGCGCGACAGCACCGCGCGCAGAGCGGCCCGGTCAACCAGCGGGTCGACCACGCGCAGCCGATGTACTCGAAGCCGCGACCCGGCACCGGGAGCGGTGGTGGTGCCATGGGCATCGAAACGCTGTTCCTGTTGCTGGCTGTCGGTCTTGTCTATTACCGACGGCGGGCGCAAGCTGCGTAAGTGCACTCGATGGGGCGTCGTCGGCGCGACGGCGCCCCATCTTCTATGTGCTATCTCGCCCGACGTTGGCCAAATTTCGCACGGCGGACGCCTGTCGCGTCGGCTGGCTTTCTGACGAAGGCCGCAGCTCGGCTACCAGCCACCACCACCGCCGCCGCCACCACCACCGCCGGATGACCCGCCGCCGCCGACGCCGGACGATGAGCCGGGCGCCGTCGACGAGGCACTTATCGCGGTAGTGAGCGAACTGCTGAGGTTCGATGTAAATCTGCCGAAATTACTCACCGAGCGATCGCCGACATACCAGCCCGGTCGATACGCGCTGCCCTGCTGCGCGGACAGTTGCATGAACAGCACTTCGAACTGTTCAGCCCACGGTTGTTCCACGTCGAGCGCCACGGCATACGGCAAATAGCGTTCGAATAGCGCGGTGGTTTTTTCCGGGGCCGGCCCGGCAATGCCTTCGATGCGCCTGAGTTCATCCGCCTCGGCCACGGTGAGGTACATCTTGAATCCAGCGATCTTGTCCAGCGTCCTGCGCCCCAACTGGGTCGGCGCTTTCATCAGGTAACCAAACCAGATCAACAGGGCGCCGCCCAGCAACAGCGCGCCGATCGTGAAAGGCGTGAATTCCGCCAACCCTGCGACGAGGACAACGGTCAGCACGCCGATCAGTACCGCCGGTACAACGAGACCGCCGTTCGCGAAGAAATAGACGCGCTGATAGAACTTTTTCAGCGCCGCCGCGTGGCCCTTGATGGCCGCGCTCACCGTCTCGTGATTCTTGCTGGTGAGCACCAGGAACTCACCTTCCTCGAACAGCTTCTCCAGCAACGCCTGCTCGCCGGGTCCGAGTTCGGGTCGCTCCCGCGGTGTGGCATTTCGCTGTAGCACGAAGGTGTCGTCGGCCGCCGCGTCCGCCGCCTCCTCGGCCAGCTCCAGTAACGGGCCGAGAAACTTTTTCTGCGTCGGTGTTAGCTGGTCGATGGCCTTGTCGTAGAGCGTCCCGCCGGTTGCAGCCTTCAGCGCCGCGGTGCGGCCCTCGTGAATCGTGAGGTAACCCTTGGCGGCCAGGTTCAGCACCGCGGCCGAAAATGCCTGGTGGTCGTGCGCCATTTTCTGAATATAGCGACAGGCGCCGGGCGACAGCTTTGGCGGCGGTTCGTAGTGCGGGAAGATCGGGCCAGGATCGGGATCCCGGCCGTAACGCGACCAGGCGAAAAACAGGTAAGCAGCCATGAGTCCGACCCCGCCGACCGTAATCAGCAACCCGCGATTGTCAGCCAGCAGGTAACCAGCGCGGTCCGTGGCAGTCGGTTCGACGACGAAGCCTTTCGGCCAGCTCACCACTACCGTCAGGCCCTCGTAGCGTTGCAGCGGCCGGGTGGTTTCGATGAAGGCCACCGCATCGCGCCCGATACTCGCGCGGTAATTCTGCCCCTGGGCGCCGAATGGGCCGGTGTAACCCTCGATCGCCATGGCGCCGGCTGACACACCGTCCGGTAATTCGATGCTGGCGCTGGCACTCATGATCGCAAAGCCCCAGCCGTTGCCGGTCACGTTCCAGTACAGCTCATCGTGGTTTTCAAAGAACCCGAGTTGTCTATCCGTGCGATACGTAATGGCATAGTCGTAGTCGCCCGGCGGTAGCATGCGGTCGGCGCGGCCGATGTAGATGCGCACGCCATTGGCGTGCTTCTCGGTGAAGAACGGTTCACGCACGCCGTCGCGTTTGACGTCGAGTC
>JAAUXY010097217.1_pt1 | contig 48528 bp, 35 predicted proteins | sample 7278121 | NCBI WGS metagenome assembly JAAUXY01 (sample SAMN14350117, study PRJNA611818) | marine sediment metagenome | isolation source: surface marine sediment (1.8m) | place: French Polynesia: Moorea | collected 2018-08
AAAGTGGTGAGCATCGCCGTATTTTGCTTGGCAGCAAGCAGATGAGAGGCAATCCGTTGGCGAATCGGACTCATCGGTTTGCGGGTGATGACTTCTTGACCCGGCTGTGGTGTTGCAACCGGCGGTTGCAATGGGACTGGTTTTTGAATGGACACATCGCCTGAAGTCGTCGCCGGCGGTTGCAGCCCCTCTACGAACAGGAGAACATCGCCTTTGGTTATGCGTCCGGCCGGCCCGCTTCCGGAAATCAGGGTTGGATCAAGGTTTTTTTCAGCGATCAATCGGCGCACAGATGGTGTCAGGCTCTCCAATTGAGGAGACGGTTCAGACGGCGCAGGTGCGGATTGCGGTTCCGGTGGTGGCGGGGTCGGTGGAGTGGGTGTTTCCGGTGCCGGCGCTTCGGGTGCTGCGACGGGTGGTGTTTCCTTCACTTGAGGTGCTTCCGGTGCCGGAGGCGGTTCAGCCGATTTCGGCGCAGCAGCAGTGTCAATGGTGCCGACCACTGCGCCGATGGCAACCGTTTCGCCTTCCTGAACTTTAATGGCAAGTACGCCCGCAGCTTCAGAAACAACCTCTAATGTCACCTTGTCGGTTTCGATCTCAAAAAGGGGTTCGTCTTTGTTAACCGTATCACCGTCGCCTTTAAACCACTGGGACAGTAAAGCCTCTGTGACCGATTCGCCCACGCTGGGGACCTTTACCTCAACTATCATCTTGTCTCCTGATATGTCTAAAGTAACCCATCTGGTAAATGTTCTATTGCCGACATAATCATCAGCTACTGGCGTCTGGCTTCTGGCAGCTGGCTGAAATAGGGCAAAAGCCTTGCACGAATGACTAACGGCCAGTAGCCAGCAGCGAGTAGCCAGAAGCGAATCTATCCAGCGGCGGCTCTACCTTTTCCCTTGCGGATGGTTGGCGGTCCTAACGCTTGTGCAACGATCGCCTGCTGTTCCAATTTGGCAAGGCTGGGAAAGCCGGAAGCCGGGCTGGAAGATGCTTTTCTGCCGATATAGGCGAATGATTTTCCGGAAACGGCGTTCAGGCGTGGTTGTGCGAATTGCCCTCCACCCATGTTTTGCGGTTCTTCCTGGACCCAGAACCATTTCTTGGCCTGACGATATTTTTGGAATATTGTTTTTAGCTCTGATTCTGGAAACGGATAGAATTGTTCGAGCCGCACAATAGCAACCTCTGTCTTGCCCAAATCGTTGCGGTTTTGAAACAGCTCATAAAAGATTTTTCCGCTGCAAACCAAAACCGTTGATGCTTGTTTGGATCCAGCAGGATCATCCAAAACAGGTAAAAAATGGCCGGTCGACAGGTCGTCGATGGTTGATACCGCCAGCGGATGGCGCAACAGGCTCTTGGGCGTCATGACAACAAGAGGCTTGCGAAATGGGGCTTTGACCTGGCGACGCAACAAATGAAAATATTGTGCGGGTGTGGTCGGGTTGCTCACCTGAATGTTGTCACCGGCACACAGCTGTAAAAATCGCTCAAGCCGGGCACTGGAATGTTCGGGACCCATGCCCTCGTAACCATGGGGTAGCAGCAATGTCAGTCCGCTAAGCCGCTGCCACTTGGTTTCGCCGCTGGCGATAAAAAGATCGATAACGGATTGGGCATTATTGACAAAGTCTCCAAACTGCGCTTCCCACATTACCAGGCAGTGGGGTCTGGCCAAAGAATAACCGTATTCAAAGCCGAGCACACCGGCCTCGGATAAAAGGCTGTCATAGACATCAAAGCGGGCCTGATTGTCATCGATTGAATTTAAGGGGTGGTAAGGCGTTTCATTCTGAATATCAATCAACATGCTATGGCGCTGGCTGAAGGTGCCGCGGCTGCTATCCTGGCCGCTCAGACGCACGGCGATGCCTTCTTTGAGTAACGACGCGAAGGCCATTGACTCGGCATTGGCCCAATCTATGCTTTTGCCCTGTTCAACCGATTCGAGCCGTTTATTCAGCAGCCGTTGCAGTTTGGGGTTGAGGTTAAATGCGTCCGGTACGGTATTTATTTTTTTGGCCAGCGAGATCAGGACATCTTTATCGACTGCGGTAGCAATAGCCTCATCGGTATAATTGGCACTGATGCCATTCCATTCTTCATAGAAACGGGATTCGGGAAAAGGGCATTCACTGCCGTGAACGGTCTCATAAGCCTGGTCCAAGCGGTTATTGATTTCCGCTGTTAGCCTGTCGAGATCATCCGGGTTGACAATGCCGTCGGCAATCAACTGCTCAGCATACAGCTGATGTATAGAAGGGCGTTGGCGGATACGGTCATACATCCCGGGTTGGGTAAAATATGGTTCATCGCCCTCATTATGCCCATAGCGCCGATAGCAGACCAGATCGATGACCACATCTTTGGCAAACTCGCGGCGGTAATCCGCCGCCAGCTGCATGATATGCACTACGGCCTCGGGGTTTTCTCCATGAACGTGAAAAATGGGAACCATCAGCATTTTGGCAATGTCAGTGGAATATCGGGTGGAGCGTGCATTTTCAGGAAGGGTGGTATAACCAATCTGATTGTTGATGATGATGTGAATCGTACCGCCGGTCTTATAACCTTGCAGCTGAGACATATTCAAGGTTTCAGCCACGATACCTTGTCCCGCGAAAGCGGCATCGCCGTGCATTAACAACGGCAAGACCTGCGTGCCGTCTCGACTGCCGATCAAATCCTGGCGAGCGCGGGTAAATCCCTCTACCACAGGGTTAACCGCCTCCAGATGACTTGGATTGTTCATTAAAAAGATGCGCAGCTGTCGATCGTTAGCGGTTTTAAGATCTGCCAGGTATCCATTGTGGTATTTCACATCACCGGCCCCAATAAGTTCTTCGGGATTGTAGCAGCTCTCAAACTCGCTGAAGATATCCTCATAGGGCCTTTGGAGGATGTTGGCCTGAACATTTAACCGCCCGCGGTGGGCCATCCCGAGAATGATTTCTTTGCTGCCGGAATCGGCCATATGTTGAATTAAAAAATCCAGGGCGGCAATCAGGGCTTCGCCGCCTTCCAGTGAAAAGCGGGTGACGCCGATATACTTTTTATTTAAAAAATGTTCAAAAAGAGTCGCTCTGATCAGGTTGTTGAAAATGCGCTTTTTGGCGTCCGCTTCTAAACGAGGTTGATTGCGAATCGGTTCCATGCGATTCAGCAGCCAGCGGCGCTCAGAAGGATCCTGCAGGTGCATGAATTCCACGCCGATGGAATGACAGTAAGTTTCTTTGAGCGCTTGAATAATTTCCTTAAGAGGCGCATGTCCGACGGCGGCAAAGTGGCGGGTAAAAAATTCGCGGTCCAAATCGACCGCAGTCAGGTCAAAGGCCTGTAGGTCGAGTAGGGGATGTGAAGTGGGGCAGGCGGCCAGCGGATCAAGGCAGGCCAGCAAATGACCCAGGTCGCGGTACCGATAAATCAGTGACTCAACCCGGGATTGCCGTTGCAACTGTTCCTCATCAAAATCTCTGCCGGTTGTCGGTGCACCGGCAGCCGCCAGTTCAAAACCTTCAAAAAAAAAGCGCCAATCTTTGGAGACGCTGGTGGGATCGTTTTTCCACCGTTTATATTGCGCCTCGATGTATTCGGCATTCCAGGCGGCAGAGAGATCCATATTGATTTTACCTTTTTATCTGGAAATTAATGAGAGCCGCACCCGTTATTCACATGGCGATCATAAGGAAAAGCTCCATGCCTGTCAATTGGTATTTGAATGGCCGGTTGGCTGTCTATCTTATGGAAATTTCATCTTTAAAGTGCTATGCTATACATATAGAATTATTGATTTTAAAACCGTTTTATCAAAAAGCAAGCATAGGTTTTTCAAAGGAATATTCGATGGCAGCATTTGAACCGCCCCGAACGGAAGCTGAGGTCAAGGAATGGATACTCGAACTGGTTTATATGTTGACGACCGTATTAGAGGAAAAAGACGCAACGCTTAAAAAACATTCCAAACGGGTAGCCGACAATTGTGCTAATTTCTGTGAACATTTCAAGCTTCTTCCGGAAGACGGCATTTTCGAAATCTACCTCGCCGGTTTATTGCATGATTTCGGCTTGATATTCTTCCCGAATACACTTCTGCTCAGTGAGCCGCAAGATCGAAGTGATGCGGATAAAGTCCAGATACGAAAACACCCGGTTGTGGCTGAAACCATTCTTTCCAATCTGAGCATGTTAACCGGCATATTGCCGCTGATTCGGCATCATCATGAGTCCATCGACGGTAGCGGTTATCCCGACGGTTTGAGTGGGGACGATCTCCCCTTGGGCGCCCGCATCCTCTGCTTGTTCAATGAACTGGACACTATGGTATTCCCGTTTTCCAAAGCGCCTGCTGCCACCATTCCGGACGCGCTGGCGGATATAAAAAAACAAGGCGGCAAACGCTTTGACAGCGATCTGCTGGATCAATTCACCGACTTTGTTCAAGCCACTTCTGCTGAATCCGAGGATTTTTTACTGAAAAAGGAAACAGCCTCGATTAAACAAATATTTGCCAAAATTATTCAGGATTTTACATCCGGTAAAATCACGCCACCGGTGATGCCACAGGTCGTAAAGGAAGTACAGGGGGTTATTAAGCGCACCAGATCAACCGCTGATGATGTCGCTGCAGTTATCGAGAAAGACCCGGTCATAACGTTGCGTTTGATCTCAGTAGCCAATAGTCCGGTGTATCGCGGAATTCACAAAATTCGAAATTTAAAAGAAGCGATTCCACGTTTAGGCTTAAAAGAAACGCTGAACCTTGTTATTGCGATCGCCAATAAAAGCCTATATGAAACCGATCGGGCGCAGTTTCGAATATTAATGGATAAACTCTGGGTGCATTCATTGGCCACCGCATACGGCTCCAAACTCATCGCCGAGCATTTGAAGCTGAACGATCCGGAAAACTATTATCTGATGGGGCTGGTGCATGATGTGGGCAAGAGCTTGTTGCTGAAAGCATTTACGACCATTTCTAAGACCAAAAAGATCAACTTTGACGTCATCCAAGCCAATATGCAGCAGGGACATCTGAGTATCGGTGGCGTCCTACTGCGTCGCTGGGGCTTTGAGGATATTTTCGTAAAAGTCGTTACGCGGCATGAAAACATTGAGGTGACCGCGGACACCGAAAAAGAACTCCTGGTGGTGCATCTGACCAACATGCTGACCCGCAACATCGGCTACAGTCTTTTTGATGAGGATGTCGATTTAAGCGAGCTGGAATCGGCCAAAATTCTGGAGATTGAGCCACAGAAACTTGAGGAAATCGGAGCTGAAATTAAGTTGATTATACAAGATGTTGCCCATCTCTTCTAAAAGCTATCTCAAAAATGCATCTAACGCCCAATGGCTGCGTTTCCCCGATAAATCGGGATCACACATCTAATTTTATGAACATTAAGGTGTGCGTAAAACCGATTCAAAATGCTCGAATACTAATCCGCCGGAGGCGGACTCCACTTTTGAATCGGCCTGCGACGAGCTTAGTCGCGTCGTTTTCGCCTTGCTTTGTTGAACACCTTAATCTGCTAAGATCAGATGTGAAATCCCACATTCATGCGGGGGACGTAATCTACAATTTTTGAGATAACTTCTGGAAAACATTCAATCCTCTCTGGAAAGAACTATCAATTCACGTGCGTCATCTATTTCTGTAAAAGACCCTAACCTTGTAACACTTAAATATCATTGTTGACGCAATAGTCTTCTTCGAAGTAACCTATCCGCTTGTCTTCTCTGCAAATGCCCTTATCTTAGACAATACGCAAACGGTCTATTTCATTGCTTTTTAGTCCAATTTGAGTGTAAAAGTGTTGTTGAAAATATTTCCAACTGGAGGCTGGCATGCCCGGCAGTCAATTACGATTTCTGTGCCTTTTGTTTTTTAGTGGTTTGTTAATAAACCTTTTTGTACCGGCTCTGTGGGGCCAGGACAAACCGAAAGGTCCACCTCCGGCAGTTGTCAGTGTGGCATCAGTAAAAACTGGCGCAGTTGCCCCTCAAGCGGAATTTATCGGAACTGTTTTTTATGAGGAGGTTTCAGACGTTGCCTCCGAGCTGAGCGGCAGGGTTGAAGAAGTGCGCTTTGAGGAAGGCCAGCATATCAAGAAGAATCAAGTTCTTATCAGACTGGGTGCGGATATTTTGCAAAAGCGGCTGTTGGCAACATCGGCATCATACGAACAGGTTCTAACTGAGCTTGAAATTGCACGCATTGAGCTCAAGCGCATGGAAAAGCTCTATAAATCAAAGTCGATATCCGAACAATCTTATGACGAAGACCGTTTTGAGGTCAAAGGAATTGAAAAGCGTGCGGATTCACTCAGAGCTGAGGTCGAGCGCATTGAAATCGAATTGCAGAAGAAAATGATACGCGCTCCGTTTGACGGGGTTGTCATCGAGCGCCATGTCGATCGCGGGGAATGGCTTGCAGAAGGGGCGACGGTGGCGACCTTGGCCAAGGATGATGTGGTAGATATCATCGCCGATATTTCTGAAAAATTTATCCCCTATATTCAAGTTGGGATGCCAGTCCAAGCGACCATCAAAGGCAAGGAGATAACGGGATCGGTCATAGCGGTTGTGCCCCGTGGTGATGTTGCCACCCGCACGTTTCCGGTCAAAATCCGAACGCCGAACACATTGGCCCTCATTGAAGGTATGTCGGCCAAAGTGGTGCTACCCGTCGGGGAGCCCCGCAAAACGTTAGTTGCCCCCAGGGATGCGGTCATAACCGTATTTGGACAAGTTGTTGTTTTTGCAATTAAAGATTCCAAAGCCCAGATGATTCCGGTGAAGGTTGTCGGCTACCAAGGTTTGGATGCCGGAATAGAGGGCCAAGGTTTGGCCGAAGGGCTGCAGGTGGTGGTTAAAGGCAATGAGCGGTTACGCAACGGTCAGATGGTCTCTACTTCTTTGTATGAAAATAAATGAGCTTTTTGTTATTTGTTATTGGTTATTCGTTAAAAGAGGGGTTGTGTTTTTTTCGCATACGCTCGTGCAGCAAACGCTGTTACGATTCGTCAAATTCTAATAACAAATAACAAATAACGAATAACCATTAACTATTATCATTATGAACGCTGTTAGATTCTCCATCGAAAAACCGGTTACCGTCATCGTGGGTGTCATACTCATTATCTTGTTCGGCGTCATCGGACTGGCACGCATGCCCTATCAGCTGAGTCCCACCGTCATCGAACCTGAAATAAGCGTCACCACAACCTGGACCGGTGCCACCCCCTACGAAGTGGAAAGGGAAATTATCGAAGAGCAGGAAAAAGTACTGAAGGGCATCCCAGGGCTGGTGGAAATGGAAAGTTCATCATCTAATTCCCTCGGCACCGTTACCCTGCGTTTCAGCCTCGGCACCGATCCGGATGATGCCCTGCTGCGGGTGTCAAACAAGCTCAACGAAGTCCCCTCTTATCCGGAAAATGTCGACAAACCGATTATTACCGCCACCGGAGCCGCCACCTCACCGGTGATCTGGATGGTTTTAAAGACCACCGGGGATAACCAGCAGTCGCCTTACCAGTATCGAACCTATTTTGAAAACAACATTCGTCAATTTATAGAGCGCACCGCCGGTGTCGCCGATCTTTTTATCGGTGGCGGCACCGAAAAGGAGATGCATATCATTGTTCAGCCTGAAAAACTGGCGGCTTTTGGGCTGACCATATCCGAACTGATCGATATCCTCCGATCTGAAAATGTCAATATTTCCGCCGGCATTATGGGGGTGAGTCGACGGGAATACCGTATCCGTGCCGTTGGTGAATTTCGATCCCCGGAAGATATCGAATCCATTGTTATCCGTTCCACCGGTCAGCAGCGTATTCGGGTTTCGGATTTGGCGGCGGTTGAATTCGGCTATGAAAAATTAACCACTGCCATGTTGCATCTGGGCCAAGAGGGGATTGCCATTGGTGTCAAACCGGAACCAGGCGCCAACATTTTGGATTTATCAGATCGTTTAGAAGTCGTGGTTGAGCGCTTGAACACTGAAAAGCTGGCCTCTGAAGCCATCAAACTCGATTGGGTTTATGACCAACGGCCCTACATTCGGGGCGCCATCGGTCTGGTGCGTCAAAATATCCTTATCGGTGGAACGCTGGCCATCATTGTATTATTGATTTTTCTAAGGAGCATTGTCTCCACGGTTATCGTGGCCACCGCCATTCCGATCAGCATTGTCGGCACCTTTATCTTTATGTTTTTAATGGGGCGCAGCTTGAATGTGGTCAGTCTAGCCGGCATTGCATTTGCCGTGGGTATGCTGATCGATAGCGCCATCGTTGTGCTTGAAAACATCGACCGCCATCGCAATATGGGAAAGTCCGCTTTTGATGCCGCTTATGATGGAACCCGTGAAGTCTGGGGCGCTATTCTGGCCTCCACCCTGACCACCATCGCCGTGTTCTTACCGGTCATCTTTATGGAAGCAGAAGCCGGTCAGCTGTTTCGCGATATTGCCATAGCCGTCACGTTCGCTGTTGGTCTAAGCCTTTTTGTTTCTGTTTCGGTGATCCCGATGTTTGCGCGCCAGCTCTATGGATTTACCCGCAAACCCAAAAAATCCCGCCTTCAAACGAAAATCTCATCAGCCGGTGGTGCGCGCCTGATTGATGGCCTGATGTCGCTGGTCAAATGGGTCACTCACAACTGGGTCACCCGCATCGCCACTGTCTTAGTTTTTAGCATCGTCTCGATCTTCGGATCCATGATGTTGCTTCCCAAAGCGGAGTATCTGCCGCAAGGTAACCGCAATCTGGTGATTAGCCTGTTGATTCCGCCACCGGGGCTTTCATTTGATGAGCGCAAGGCCATTGGGGAACATATCTATCGGGTCAATGCACCCTATATCGGCAAAGATCATAACGGATTTCCGGCTATTAAAAACATGTTTTACGTCGGGGCTGAGCAGATCATGCTATTTGGCGCCACCAGCACCCATGAACAGCGGGCCGGTGAAATGCTGCCGCTGTTCAGGCGCACCATCTCTTCCATTCCCGGTATGTTCGGGGTCAGCACCCAAGCCGGTGTTTTCCAAACCTCTCTGGGACGCGGCCGGACCATCGAGGTCAATATCAGCGGCGATGATCTTAATCGAATCGTCCAGGTGGCCGGAGCCATGTTTGGCGCTATTATGAAAGAAATTCCCGGTTCTCAGATAAGACCGGTGCCGTCGCTGGAACTGCTGTTTCCCGAAGCGCGCCTGGTGCCGCTGCGCGATCGTCTCAAAGCAGTTGACATCACTGCCAGGGATTTCGGTGTTGCTTTAGATGTCCTGATGGACGGCAGGGATATCGGGGACTTCAAAGAAGAAGGCCAGAAAAAGATCGACCTGATTCTAAAAGCGTCTGAAGAAGACATTCATTCACCGGAAAAACTTTACCACGCTATGATCGCCATTCCCGGCGGGCGGGTTGTTCCGATTTCTTCCCTTGCTAAGTTGGAGCGTACCGCCGGAATTAACGAGATACGTCATCTTGAACGCCAGCGTACCATCACCCTGCAGGTGACCCCGCCGTTTTCCATCCCGTTGCAGGAAGCTATGGAGACCATTACTACCCGGGTCATTCAGCCGATGAACGGACAGGACATGCTTCGCGGCACCGATATTCAGCAAAGTGGTGTGGCAGATAAGTTAACCGACGCGCGTCAAACCCTGCAGTGGGATTTTATCCTAGCGGCCATCATCGCCTATTTGCTTATGTCTGCGCTGTTCGGCAATTTTGTTTATCCGTTGATCATTATGTTTACCCTACCGCTGGCGGCGGTCGGAGGGCTGGTGGGGCTTAAACTGGTTAACTGGTTTATCGCGCCCCAACCCTTTGATATTCTTACCATGCTGGGATTTATCATCCTTGTCGGCGTGGTGGTCAACAATGCCATTCTGATCGTACACCAAGCCTTAAACAACGTGCGGCTCAATGGTATGGGGTATCAAGAAGCAGTCTTGGCCTCCACTCGCACCCGCTTGCGACCCATTTACATGAGCGCGGCCACTTCTGTTTTCGGTATGTTGCCGTTGGTGCTGGTGCCCGGTCCGGGATCGGAATTTTATCGAGGTCTGGGCAGTGTCGTTTTAGGCGGTTTGGCCATTTCAACGATTTTCACTGTATTTGTCATTCCCGCCCTGCTGATGTTTGCCATTAAGATGGAGCGGCCACAGGGGTAATGAGAACATTTAGCGCTAATCCTTCCACCAAAATACATTTCAAAAAATCGCAGTTCCTATTTAAAAAGGGCCTCGCGTGACTAAAGTGCGCTAAAGTGACTAAAGTTGAGGATTTCTATCATTTTATACAAAAGATGGAGCGCAGCGACACTTTAACCCTGGCCCAGAACTGGATATAAAAATTGGTAAGTCCTTTTAGGCCCTCGACCTTAATTGCTGTGTGCCCCGTGTTAAACCCGAAGCGCCAGGGCGGGCTTTATGCACTCCACGCCCGCCATCGTGACCCGCCCGTCTCGCCGTGAGGTCTCGCATGGCGGCGGGTTAGCTCATTTTAGGCAATTTAGGCATTTGTTTTTGTGAATCAAAGCAACCTTGTCAATCACCCTTTCAGTATTAATTTAAGTATCTTGGGTTACATGTTAGCTGACTATGGGAAGGGGTGCAGGGGTGGAACGAATTGCTTTAAGCGGCATCAAGCCAACCGGTACATTGCATATTGGCAACTATTTAGGGATGATCAAACCGGCCTTTGATCTGATTGAAAAATATCAAACCTTTTATTTTGTGGCCGACTACCATGCCCTGACGACGTTTAAAGACAAAGCAACCTTAAATCAATATGTTTATGATGTTGTTGCTACTCTGCTGGCGTTGGGGCTGGATCCTCGCAAGGTCATTTTCTTTCGACAGTCCGACATCCCACAAACATTTGAATTCACTTGGATATTAAGCTGCTTTGCTGCCAAAGGATTGCTCAACCGGGCGCACGCCTACAAAGCAGCAGTGGATGCCAATCTTATTGCCGGGAAACAGTCGGATGCAGATATTAATGCGGGCTTGTTTAATTATCCGGTATTGATGGCTGCCGATATCTTGCTATATGGCGCCCATTGGGTACCTGTGGGCCAGGATCAACGTCAACATGTCGAGATTGCAAGGGATATCGCTGCTACTGTTAATAGCAGCTGTGGTAAAGTGCTGACGCTGCCTGAACCTCTGATACAGCAGTCAGTGATGACCATACCGGGTATCGATGGTCGTAAAATGAGTAAAAATTACGATAACACCATCCCCATATTTGCCGATGACAAATTCCTGCGCAAACAGGTGATGCGAATTGTTACCGATTCCAAACGACCGGAAGATCCAAAAAACCCGGATGAATGTAATGTGTTTAATATCTACAAATATTTTGCTTCTGCTGAAGCTACGGCCGCCCGACGCAATGCCTATATTGAAGGGGGTTTGGCGTACAGTGACATCAAACAGGAACTGTATGAACGACTCAACGAATTTTTCGGCCGACATCGGGACAGCTACCGGAAGTTGTTGGCGAATAAAAATCATTTAGATGGTATCTTAAACCAGGGCGCCGAAAAAGCACGAGCGGTGGCTGAACCGATACTTGATCGGGTACGTCGGGCTATTGGAATTAGGCGCTAGCCTGGTTCAAAGGTTCAGCGTTCAAAGGTTCAGAGGTTATAGATCATGGTCTTTAGAAGCCGTAAACTGCAATACGTGATCTGAAAGGCTTATCTTTTATCTTTCAACCCTGAACCCTGAACCTTGGAACCCTGAAACCTTAAATGATATGCCGGTATTATTTTGAATTAACCGGATAATGAATTATTTTATATTTGTGTGAAGTTATTGACTTGAATAAAAAGCTATTTCCTCGAATCTGAGGTTGTGATAAAAGGAGGATGCTCATGATTGATAAAGAGGAACTTTGCAAAAAAATCATTGACTTATATCCAGATATTGGTCAATGCGGTATTGATGTCAACGTTGAATTTGATGAGGATCAAAATTCCTGGGTGGTAGATTTGAAAAAAGACAAGGTTGAGCTGAAGACCTTTTTAGAAGAGGGGGATGCCGAAAAGTGCATGCTCGGCGAACAATGTGTCAGCCTCGGTATTGAAATCGCTCAACTCAGAGCCAATGTTGAGCGCATGCCGGACCGCTAATTCACCACCCCGCGCCAGCGATTATGAAATATCGGAAAGAAAAAGATACCATGGGAACCGTAATGGTTCCGCAAGCGGCTTACTACGGACCCCAAACCCAGCGGGCGGTTGATAACTTTCCCATTGGTAACCTAACCATTCCGGCTGCCATTATTCACGCCTTAGCATTGGTTAAAAAGTGCGCCGCCCAGGCAAACAATGACTTGGGGCTGTTGGATACCAAGCTGGCTGACGCTATCCAGCAGGCCGCGCAGGAGGTCGTTGACGGTCGGCTTGACGATCAGTTTGTCGTCAATGTATTTCAGACCGGCTCCGGTACTTCCACCAACATGAATATGAACGAGGTGGTTGCCTGCCGCGCCAATGAAATATTAAGTGGCAAAAAAATCGGCAAATCACCGGTTCATCCCAATGATCACGTCAATTTGGGTCAATCGAGCAATGATGTGATCCCGTCGGTGATCCATATCGCTGCCCTGTTATCCATCCGCGAGAATCTTCTTCCCGCTCTACAAACGCTTCAAAAATCACTGACAAAAAAGGCGCATGCGTTCGCCAACATACATAAGATTGGCCGAACCCATTTACAGGATGCGGTTCCCATGGTCCTTGGCCAGGAATTTTCCGGCTATGCCCGCCAGATCGAATTGGGGATTGAAAGAATTGCTGCAGCTGAAGACAGGCTTTGTGAATTGGCTTTGGGTGGCACGGCCGTGGGCACCGGTGTCAACGCCCATCCTGAATTTGCCACTAAGGTTATTGCCCTGCTTTCGGCTCAAACGAACATTTCATTTCAGGAAGCAGCCAATCATTTCGAAGCCCAGGCGGCCCAAGATGCGGCCGTAGAAACCAGCGGTGCCCTTAAAACCCTGGCGGTCAGTCTGATTAAGATTGCCAACGACATTCGTTGGCTGGCCTCAGGTCCGCGTTGCGGCATTGGCGAAATTAACATCCCATCATTGCAACCGGGCTCTTCCATCATGCCGGGCAAAGTCAATCCAGTGATACCCGAAGCCGTTACTCAGGTAGCGGCCCAGGTAATGGGCAATGATACCACAATTATGATGGGCGGACAGGGCGGCAATTTTGAGCTGAACGTGATGTTGCCGGTAATCGCTTACAACCTGCTACAATCCATCGAATTATTGGCAGCAGCGGCAGACGCATTTGCCCAAAAATGTATTGATGGCATCACAGCCAATAAAGAAGCTTGTGCAGGCTATATCGAGCACAGCCTGGCGCTGGCGACAGGACTGGTTCCAAAAATCGGATATGATAAGGCTGCGGCGATTTCAAAAAAAGCCTATGAATCCGGTAAAACCGTCCGGCAGATTGTGCTGAAAGAAAACATTTTAACTGAAAAAGAATTTGACCAGTGGCTGCAGGATCAATTTAAATCATAAGCATAGCGCCTTTCAGAAAAAAACATGACCTTTCACTGAACTGTTTATTGCAAACACCATAGAATGGCAATTTCACAACAAATGATACCAGGAGCGATCTCATTGAAAGAGAAGGAGGAAGTACATGGCCAGAAAGTATTACAAGGTTAAAACGGCTTGTCCGCAGTGTGGCTGCACCGAACTGACGACACTAACCCCTGAGGAGATCAAAGAAAAATACGGTGATGTAGCCAATTTCGACATGGAATGCGGTGAATGCATGGAAAAATATACTGCTGATAGGAAGACTGCCTGTCCGGAATGGGATGAAGACTGTAAGCTCCAGGAGGAATGAAGCCAATGGCCGAAGCCTCGTGCCAGAATGATTTTACCGGCTTTGACCGTTTGAAGCTGTTTTGGGCGCTCTCCAGAACCCCCCATGGCTTGTTGGATATGTCCACCGCAGCTCTGGCGTCATTGCTGTGGCTGGGCCATTTCCCTTCATTTAAAATTATCGCGCTGGGGTTGATTACTGTTTTTGCCGGCTACACAGCGGTTTATGCCCTCAATGACGTTGTCGGCTACCGCTCTGACAAAAAGAAGCTCCAACAAGGGAATCTGCGTGAGATCGATGATTGCCAGGATCTCGATGCCATGCTTGTGCGCCACCCCATGGCGCGCGGGCTTCTAAGCTTCAAAGAAGGGCTTATCTGGTCGATTGCATGGGCGCTGATGGCCCTTATTGGTGCCTACTTGTTAAATCCTATCTGTGTTTTGATATTTGTTGGTGGTTGTGCTCTTGAAACGATTTACTGTTATATGTGGAATGTTAGCCCTTCGCGTACCATTGTCAGCGGGGTTGTCAAAGCCGCCGGTCCGATTGCAGCCGTATTTGCCGTTGACCCGGATCCGGGGCTAGCTTATGTACTGGTCTTATTTATGTTGCTATTTTTCTGGGAAGTCGGTGGCCAAAATGTTCCCAATGACTGGATCGATTTGGAAGAAGATGTCCGTTTCGGCGCCCGCACCATCCCCATTCGTTTCGGGCTTGAGCAGGCCAACGTCATTATTTTCGGCTCTATCATGCTGACGTTGATCTTATCGGGTGTGTTGCTGATTTTATCCCCGATGACTTTCGAGCTTCCATTTATCATCGGTTTTGCGCTGGTGGGATTTTATTTTTTATTGTTGCCGACCATCAAGTTATTTCGAACAGATGAAAATACCCATGCCATGATTCTGTTCAACAAGGCTAGTTATTACCCGCTGGCAATGCTGGTTGTTGTGGTTATCAAATTGATTTTCTGATCGGGCAATTTTGAGGAGGATATCGATGCAGGAATTTGATCGTGAAGAACTTGAAAAATACGATGGCAAAGATGGGCGTCCCATTTACATTGCCTACAAAGGAAAAGTTTATGATGTGACCAACAGTAAACTATGGAAAAATGGCCTGCATATGAATCGCCATCATGCCGGAGGCGACTTGACTGCTGATATACATGGGGCACCGCATGAATCTGATGTTTTAGAAAGATATCCACAGGTCGGCATACTGAAGGAAGAAGCAGCAGTTGTAACGGAACCAGAGATGCCCCGGTTTTTGGCCTGGCTTTTGGAAAAGCAACCCTTCCTAAGACGCCATCCCCATCCGATGACGGTCCATTTTCCCATCGTGTTTGCTTTTTCTACCTCGATTTTTAATATTTTGTATTTGATCACCGGTATTAAATCATTTGAGATCACGGCTCTGCATAGTGTGGCCGGAGGAATTTTGTTTACTGCCGTCGGCATTGCAACCGGCGTCTATACCTGGTGGTTGAATTACCTGGCCCAACCCTTGCGGCCGGTCAAAATAAAAATACCCTTGACGCTTTGCCTGCTGGTCACCCAGATTATAATATTCGTCTGGCGACTTTCCGACCCGAATGTCCTCGATTCCATTCAGGGCGCCAGCATTTTGTATCTGCTGCTTGTGCTGGCGTTGATTCCGATAATTACAATTATTGGGTGGTTTGGGGCGTCGATGACTTTCCCGGTCGAAAAACACTAAAACCGGCTTTTAGGGCAGCATCTCTTGCCCGATGGCTGTGTTATAAGCCGGTTCGAAATACTCGCGTACTATCGTGTACGCTCCGTCATTCCGATTCCTCCCGCCTTACCCTGAACCAAAACCTGAGCACTCTGAAACGCGTTTAGTTTTTTAATATTTTTTTGAATAAGGTCAACTTTTGAAGCGGCTCACGGCCTTTTGAACACCCTAATGTATTAAAAATAGATGTGAAATCCCGCATTTTGCGGGAGCCCTCGAACTAGATTGAAAGGCCGGTCGGCTGATTTTATTTACGAGTGAGGCTAGAACCGATGCTTGCCAAAGTCCTCGTGAAAAAGAATGCGCCTGTATACCAGTCAAGAAATTAATTAGGCAATATTCTCTTTTGAACGGGCTAACTGGCTCAACGGGCTAACGGGCCAACAGGATTTAATCAATAACCACCTGGCAGGCATCTTCATGGCGGGCGCAGGAGACAGACTGGCTGTCGGCTTTGACGCCTACTCCCAAAATACCCATGCGCTTTAATTCAAAGCTGTGCGTGAGTGTCAGATCGACGTCTTGAAATGCGCTGCGCAAATCCTGGCTGTTGAAGCGATCCTTTTCGGGATGAACGAGCAGATGTTTGGTAATTACATTTTGATAAAGGCTCGGATAATATTCTTCCATAAAATAGATTCCTCCGTGCTTCAGCACACGGGTGACCTCAGCTAAACCCTCACGCCAGGCAGGAACATGATGTAAAAATCCAAAACCAAATACAGCATCAAGGGATTGATCTGCATAAGGGAGCCGGGTGGCATCTCCAACACATAAAGTGATGCGGCAGCCGTTACGACCATTTATGCGGCGGCTTGCTTTTTGGATCATTTTAAAGTCTAAATCTAACAAGTATAGTCGGGCGGGTTGATACACCTTTTGAATCAAATTGGCGCCAACACCCCGCCCGCAGCCTACTTCTAAAATGGTGCCGCCGGTCTTTAACGCCACCGTACCTCTAAACCATTGCATTACCAGATTTTGTTTGATTTGTCTGATTGGACTGTTTACAAACCAGCGCTCTAATCTGTTCAGTTTCATGGTGTTAATTTCAATATTAGATTTTTGCTGTTATTTGATCGCTAGATGAATGACTGCAATTCCGTTGGTCAGGCTGCGGACTGTTACCTGTGAAAAACCAATATTTTTCAGCAAATTTGCAAGTTCATCTGGTAGCGGAAACATGCGAATGGATTCCGGCAGATGCGTGTAAGCTTTTCTGTTGCCGACGATTATCTGGCCCAGAAACGGCATGATATAAAACGAGTAAAAATCATATAGCCAACGGAATACCGGCCAGGTGGGTTTGGAAAACTCAAGACACATCATTTTCCCACCGGGTTTCAACACGCGGTACATTTCTTCAAATCCCTTTTTCATAAAAGTAACGTTACGGATACCAAAACCGACCATGGCGGTATCAAAATGACGGTCAGGAAAAGAGATGGATTCGGCATTTCCCTGTATGTACCCCAAACGATTTTCAATGTCGGTATCGATCACTTTGTGCATGCCAGCTTGGATCATGGCGCGATTGATGTCGTAGATAACAACACGGCCGGTCGGGCCCACCGCTTTGGCAGCCAGAATTGCTAAATCACCGGTTCCCCCGCACACATCCAGAATGCGATCACCGGGGGCCAATTTCAACATCCTGACAGCGGATCGTTTCCAGGCGTAATGAATGCCGAGACTTAGTAGCGTATTCATAAAGTCATAATGACGGGCAACGGAGTTGAAATGCTGTTTGACCCGATCCGTTTTGGCCACGGTTCTGATGCGTTCATAACCAAAATAGGCTTCGTCGTCATTTTGGGAGCTGTTGTCGATTTGTGTTTGACGTTTTTTTTCTTCAAGCCATTCCATCTTTATTTGAACCTATGAAAAATATGTAAAACTATTCTTAATTTTAGGTAAAATATGCCTAATTCAAAGATAACATAATCAGATTAACCTTAAAGTTCAACCTGCAGTATTGAGTTTTAGCAATTATTGGCTGTTGGCAATAAATGATGGAGTTATTTGGTTTGACGCGTGCATCGCAACGATGGTCAATGATTTGACAGTTTTCAAAGATCCTAAAAATATGAGCCCGACCACCATTTTGGCTAACCCGTCGCACTTATTTATGAAATACAAAAAGATGTCTTTCACCTGAAAATTTGGCATGAATTCTGCTTTTGACTATCAGGTAATCATTGGGTGCAACAATGCGTGCGCTCATATTTTCAACCTCAGCTGATGCTGGATTTACTGAAGTGATTCAGGAGACAGTCGAAATGAGTTGTTCTGAAACCAATTACTGTAAAAAGGATAAGATGTCCGTTTGCACTGCTGAAGATTCTAAACAACAGGAAAAATGTAGCTTTTTTAAAAAATCAACTTACGAGCATCGCTGTATGTACTTTATTTTTGATGAATACTGCGATTGTCTTAACGCGCAAATGCAAACAAACCAGTAACAGACTGGTAAAGCAAATGGTATCGTTGAGTTGTCTAAAAGGGGGGACAGGCGGCCATTCAGTCTGATCATGAATCTGGGCCTGCCTGATCCAACAGCGGCAGCCGACCGGTGGGCTGAAAATGCACAAGATCGCGAATGTTTTATCCGGCGGGTTGTTGTGGTGAGAAAATACTGCCTATTTTAATCCTTCTGGTTTTCCGCTTTAAGCTTCAGCAAACTTTTTGGCTAAATCATTGTCAATCACGTAAATACAGATTTCCTTGGCACCCTGTTCCGTGTATTTGCATTTTTCACACAAGTTATGGATTAGATAGGTCACATCGTCTCTGATGCGCTTGTCATAAGTTTTAAAATCTTCTTCATCATATTCTTTAATGGCACGTCGGAAATTTTCATTTTTAAGAAAGGGATCCAGTACTTTTTCTTTCAAGTTGTGCACGTATCGGTCATGCATGGACTGGTAAATTTTCGTTTCTGCGATCGGAACATTCTCTACCATGATTTCCTGAGTTAGTGTTTTGGAAGTATACTCCTTCTGGGTTTCATCTCGAAAGGCCTTGCGCTGATTTCGATCCACTTTGGGTCCCAGTAATTTGCTCTCGATGTTTTCCAGAAACTCTTCGGTGATTTCCAGCTTTTCTCCGGTGTAGGTGCAGGTTTCAACCGAGCCGATTTCAAAATTAATTGCAAACAAGTAGTTTTGGATCTCCCTGGCAATCTGTTCTTCGTTGTAATAGTAAAGCGATTCTTTAACCTCTTGCAAAATAGTATAGTCATACATCCGCAGCAGTGAATCCAAAAATCCTTCAGGGATCAGATTTCTGATTTCTTTGCGAGCTTTGGTAAAAAAATTACACAGGTCCGACATATTGATCAGTTTATCCTCTTTGGCATAAGTCGAGAAAAATACGTTGAAAATATTGATGGAATCACGACCAGAGATCCCCCTTTCACCTTCATTCTCCGATTCGGCAATAATTTTACGCCGCCGCTTGGCAGTCAGCCGCTTACGGTCTTTTTCCGATAGCCAAGTGGGAATATAACCGGTGTAGATTTCCATTTTTAGCAACTGTAATTTTTCATCACAAAATAGACGGTAGCGCGCCGGATCACTGATCCAGTCCAGCATGGCGTCGGATTTGGCATTCAGGCGGGTGGAGATAATCACTCTGGCAAAATTGTGGAGAACGCGCGGCAGAAAGCGTTCATCAATGTGCCGGCCGAAAATATTGCGATAGATCTCTACTTCGGTGGACAGATCCATAACATATGGGATCTTGATATATTCAACCCGGTCCAGAAACGATTGAAATCCCTGAATATTTTTTTCGTCCTCAGGGTTCATGACTGCCAATAGCAGAGAATTAACGTTTTCTTCAATGTCCTCCACCTTATGGACACCTTCACTGATGATATTGTGCAGCTCAATTAAGCGCTCAGTGTTGTGAGATTTGATGTCCATTAGGGCATACACCCCGTTATTCGTTTTGGCATACTGAGAAAAAATGTATTTGACCAGGTTGCTGTCTCTGAGCAAATTGTTGATTCGCCTTTGGAGCATCATATTGCTCATCACATTTTGTTTCAAAGGCCGATCACCCGGATTAAAAACACTGATGCCTTCTCCCAGTCGGCGACTGAAGCGATAGGGCCGTGCATACAACATTTCATATACCCGCTGCGGGCTTTTTAATCGGCTCAATAGCGCGTCGTATAACGAACTGCAGATCGTACAAGGTAGATCTTTGAAAATCCATTCGTATTCTTTTTCAGTGGAAAGCTGCCATTTAAATTTATCGTTTTTGAACAAATCGTCAAAAAATTCCCGTCGATAATGTTTAGGAATCATTAACAGCGGATTATCATGACTCGGGCAGGGGATTTCAACAAACTCGCCATCAATGTATGGCGCTTGAGAATCATTGAGCAGTTTTTCGGTTTTTGCAGCTGAATGGTGCGAACTTTTACCACCACCTGGATGGTTTAGGTCCGGATTCGCATCTTCCAGCAGGCTGGATAGCTGCTTTAGGATGGGATGGGTCTCATACTCGCTGAATTGACCGAATGTATTGCGATCAAAACGCCAAACCGTCTCATATCGAAAACCGGCATCGGTATTGGCGTATTCTTCAAACTTGGTGAGCATATTATTTAAAAACGTACTTTTGCCACAGCCCGGTGGTCCCTTAAAGATGTAAATTTTATTTTGTTGAGTGCCGCGTTTTAGGGCTTCCACTAATTTGACCAAGCGGTTTGCAAACAGTCTATCCGCGAAAAACGGATTGTCGGTTCCCTCCACAAACAGTTCGGTGCAATCATAATTGACATAATGGATGGATTCGGGATCATCGTGATATTCATCAACGCCTTCACCAACATAGGCCTTAATCATATCGTGAAATACTTGAAATATGTCGCGCATCGCCGTTTTGGGATTGGCAACCATTTCGTTGAGAAATTCTTCAAAGGGGATTGAATCGCGTTGCTCCTGCGTGCTCATAGACTGATTGAGATTGAGCATCGCTTTTTTAATGCTATCCTCAACGCCGACGTCGACTTTGGCTTGTTTTTCCCCTTTTTTTAAAGCTTTGATGACTTTTTTTACTTTGCCCATGCGGTCTCTCCGGTATTAGCTTGCTGCAGGTTTGTGGACAAGTGAGTTTGCGACAGTGATTTTGGATAGCTTGCGGTCTTTCATAGTGTACAATACCCGCTGCCATTTTATATTCGTTTGCTTGCCGGCATCGTCGGTTGGCAATGCCACACCCGGAATCGGGATGCGAATCTGTTGGGATTCGACCTTTTCTACTTCGCTGGTTTCCAGTTTGACGGCGCCACCCCATAGATATTCGATGCCCATCATGGTGTTGGCAATAAATTCATTTACCAGCGGTTTGCCCTCAAAATGATGATACAAATAAATATCGCCGTTTTTTGATTTTTCAGAATCGATGGTAATATGCGGTGGATGATAAAGCGTATCAAAGAGCATCTGGCGGTAATCTTTTGCTTTGCGGCTTTTGACGTAATACTCCCAGACGCCCCGGTTCTGATTGAGACGCTTACCGGCCACAAATAGTTTATTACGATTGATAAAATCCTGATCCACAAATGTGTTGATAAACATAAAGTCGTTTAGGTTTTCCCTGACCTTGTAAACAAACTCCTGGCCGGTTCCGGTCTGGGCATCAAATTTTTCTCTTTCCCTGGCATCCAGTAAGCGTTTGAATTCAATGGAATACTTACCTTTATCCGCCAATTCCTCGATGTAATGAAAGATCCGCATTCCTAAAGCATAAGGATTCATTCCCACGCGGGGCAAGGACGTCACATAGGCATGCGTGCGGGCAAAATCAACCTCGTGACCCTCGATGCGGTCATCTTGTAAAAACAGCTTTTCGTGCCAGTAACTGGCCCAGCCTTCATTCATGATCTTGGTCCGAATCTGGGGCTGAAAAAACAACGAGGTCTTGCGAACCATTTCAATGACAGGTTTCATCCAGCGGTTATCTTCCTTATTTAAGAAATCGGAATATTCCAGGATATGCTGCATCAAATCCAGGCGCTGATTGGAATTTTTCTTTAAACTTTTTTTATAGATGGCATCAAATTCAGGATATTTTCGGAGCACTTCCGCAAAGAAGGTTTTTTCTCCATGGGTTTTGCTGGCCTTGATGCAATCATTGTATCGATTAATTTCTTTTATATATTCGGTAATCTTTATTTCCTTATGGGTTTGTAAAAATTCATCAAAATAAAAATCCAACATTTTTGATTTCATGGATACCGGCGGTCGGTTCAAAAGCGACAACTCCGTATGATATCCCGCCAGATTATCGATCCCGCGGGCAAATTCGATGACATAATCCAGCCAGCGACCCTTTTCGGATCTGAATTTGGCGATCATGCGCTTATCGGAGAGCGCGCGGCCGGTAAAGTCATAATCCCAGGTGTGCCGAAAATATAAATTATTCTGGAAAAAATCGATATGGGCCAGCACGTGATAGAAAATCATGACATTCATCCAGTCTGGATTGTTGTCATTGTAATATGAAATGGCCGGGCGGGTGTTGATGACCGTCTCGTAGGGGTTGCTGGGATACAGTTCATAGCGGCCTTTTTCCTTGAGCACTTCTACATCGTGAACCCAGTAATCATAGAGGGTTGGAATCATCAGTTTGGGTGTCAACTCGATCAAATCACGGTTGGTGACGATATATTCCAGACTTTCGTCCTGAAATTCCAAGCCGACTTCCCGGGCCCGCTCTTTGCACCCTTCCATTATCTTTTTGGTATGCTGGTCGATGAGTTCCATAATGTTAGATATTTGGTATTAGATATGTGGTATTGGATATTGGTGAATATTCGGTATCGGTTAGCACAGTCGCCAGCCATCATTTGATCAAGCTTTCATAGCCAATACCCGATGCCGAATACCCGATATCTATTCTGATATCATTTTTTTGATGCCCTCGATTAGTCGGGGCTCGTTGGCATTTTCCGGCATGACATCCAGCCTGATGAGTTCCGATTTTTCCGTCAGTATCCCTGATTTTTTTAAGTATTTTTCAACTTCGGTGTTATGGGTAACTTCTTGTGCGTGCTCGGCAATGGAAATGCCGATTCGGCTGGCGTAGGCCAACATTTTTTCCAACTGTGGGAGGGACTCCTTGCCGTCGGTGTCCCAATCATCACCATCGGTACCGTGAAAAATGTAAATATTGTAATCCCGAGCAAGGTTTTCTTTTTCAACGATTTCATTGACCAGACGGTATGCGGAAGATACCTGGGTGCCGCCGGCCACCGCTGAATTGTAATATGTGTAAAAATCCTTAACCTCGGATGCTTCGGTATCATGTAAAATAAAACGCGTTTCCACCTGCATGGCATACTGATACAACAACCAACTGTATATCAATACATGCTGAGCGACGACCAACTCTGTTGATCTGCCGGCCATCGAACCGGAATAATCCCGTAGGAAAAAGACCATGGCCTGGGATTCGTAATCCTTTTCCCGCGACAGCACCCGATAGACCATGTCGGCAGGTGAAACCAGAAATTGCGACGGATCAATGGCGCTAATATCCGGCAGGTTGCCGAGATGAATGTTGGTTTCGACAATTTTTCGCAGGGTGGCTTTTTTATCCAACAACTGACCGAATCCATGGTGCCGATCGGTGAGATCATAGGTATAGCGGGTAAGGGATCGTTTTTTACCTTTGTCCTTGAGGTTCGGTAGTTGAAATTTTTCGGTCAAAATGCGGCCCAGATCATAGGCATTGGATTCCATTTCATGCTGAGCGCCTTCCCCCTGTCCCGGACCGGTACCGTCCCCCGCATCGGGTTGATGAATCGGCTGCTCACCGATCACTTCGCCCTCTTCCCCATCGCCGGAACCGCCGTAGGGCTCTTCTTCGGAGGCCTGCAATGACGGGTCATGGATAAATTTTTCTTCCACTGTGGAGGGAACAACCACAACCTTGTCTTTGCCCCCTTTACCCGGCTTGATCAAACGGCCCACATTTATTTTACGCGGGAATCCGTCCTCTTCGCGCTGTTTGTCTCTTTCCAACAGTTCATCGATGGATCGCAGGCTGGTGCTGTGGGTGCTTTGCAATGCAGTGATGCCCTGCAAAAATGTCATATCATCATAATTGTAAATATTCTGGTATTTACGAAATGATTTTGTGGCGCCTGTGCTGCCGCCACCTGGCAGGGGGTGGGTGCCGTCTGTTTCCAGCTCAGCCAGAATTTTGCGTTCCTGCACGGGCGTCAGCCCCTTTTCTTTCAAACGCTCATATAGCTCTTTACTTTTTGGATCCATAGTTTCCCCGGCCGTTGGCCAAAGGTTTCAGGTGTCCCGCCTTCGCCTTTTAGGCTACGGCGGGCAAGCAGGTTTCAGGTTTCAGGTGTCAGGCAAAAGCGTAGAGTTTGTTGCAATAATGTGAATATCGTCCACGCTGTTCAATTTAATTGTGTAAATAATCAATCTCTAAATGAAAGTTGGAAATGAGCAATTTTTTCGCTGAGGTAGGCCGCACAACGGTTTCAGCTTGAGGCGTACTTAGAGTACGTCGAGGGCTGAAACCCGCGGAGAACGACCCTCAGCGGAAAAAGGGCCATTTCCATTCCCCCATTATTTTTCGTCTTCTTGGGTACAGAAGTACTCAATCGTCTTCTGTGCACAGGTATTGCAATATCCCAGTTTATTGAGCATGGTTTCAATCATGCGATCATACAGCTTCTGGTTTTCTTCATTGGTACGGTTGGCCAGTGCACCGATTAAGCTGCCGGCGCCGGCGATATCGGATTTGAGACGCACGTCGGTGACGGCTTTGACCAGCTCCAGATTGTCCATAAAATCGTAATCCGGATCGACCGAGATTTTTTGACCATATATTTTGCGAATCGACGTTCGAAAAGACTCGCGCTGTTCTTCGGTTTTCAGCCCCAGACGTTCTTCAACACTGTTGATATAGCGCTCATCGATTTTTAAGGCTTTCAGTTCCCCGTTTTGCGGGTCTTTGTATTTCCACATTTTGTCGGGGCCTAGATTTTCGGCATCAATACCAATGATCATGTTGACATAATTCATCACATCCTTGCGGATGGCGTAGGGCTCGTCCATGTATGCATTAAACATTTCGGTCATGATGCGTTCGCGGTACAATCCTTTGCCCGTTTTAAGATCTTCAAGATATTTGGCGCGATCGTTGGCTTCAGTCACATAATCCAGCACAATACGTTCCAGGGCCTTAAAGATGTCATATGCGAACATGCACTGGCCTTCGTTGGTTTCGGAGCTTTCAATCAGCAATTGGATGGCTCTGCCCAGGTTGCGTTGACCCAGTCCTTTTTGGCCAAAGCGATTAATGATCTCAGGATCCTGGTTGAGGGTGTCGATAACTTCCGCCAATGTTTTTATGCTTTTTTCACCGGCAACCTCACCGGCAGCCAGCTTCATAGTCTCCACCGGTGTCAATTTTTCTGAGCGCGGCAGGCGGCTTAGCACAGATGTGACTGAGGCGGAGTAATTCAGATTGGGATCCTGGTGTAAATCTTCGCGTGTAAGCGTTGTGCGGGTTTCACTGCCGATGGCATAGCCGGTCAGCTCTTTTTGCAGTTTATAATTGGTGTTGTGAGATACATAACAGATCCGGCAACGGTCGACGATAGGCGCTTCTTCTTTTTCGGATAGAAAGCGGTGAAATTCAGAATTGTTGCTGGTGGCCACAATCAAGGTGTCGATTGGCCACTTGAAGCCGTCGATTTCGATGTTGCGGTTTTGAATGACACCCAAATAGACCTGGACCAGGTCTTTTTTGTTTTTGTATATTTCATCGCTAAAGTGAATCCCGCCCCCGGCGACCCGCGCCAAAGCACCGCGGCGCAAATCAAAACGATAGGGGTTGTTGGTATCGGTGATGTGCAGCAAGCGCTGAATGGACTCTTCGCCCAGCAGATCAACAGCCGATGAGGTGATCTTATCCTTGGCCGGATATTTTCCGGTCACGGTGCCCAGGCTTTCGGTCAATGGCACCGGTGTGATTTCGATGTGTTTGAGCATTTCATCGATGTTTCCATCGCAGTTATTGCGGAGATCGTTCCAGATATAGCCGCTGCAAGCACCTAAAGGCCGAAAATTTTGATACAATTTATCAATTTCTTTGTCGGAAAAACCAATCTGTTTGGCCAAAAATTCCCTGTTTTGGTCTGGATCATCAAAGAGGTTCATGGCCAGGATCATGGGGTCTTCATACGTCTGGGACTCAATTGTAGAAATTTTGCCGTAGTGGCCGAGCTTTTCCAGATCAAAAAACTTAAAGGTGAACTTACGGTTTTTTTCTTGGGCCAGAAAACGACGATATTTATCTGCCAAAAATTCCACGAAAAATGTTTTACCGTTGCCCGGTTCCCCGACAAGGACAAAGGCCATTTCCTTGGAAGAACCATTTTCGGCCGCATCTTTCACGTATGAAACGAAACTGTTGATTTCATCATACATGCCGATAACGTGTTTGGCGCCATTGCGGAAGATTTTAAAATCATAGGTTGTCTTGCCGTTCACCACCACTTTTTCGATTTCACTTTCCAGGATCATGCGGGAGACGCCCTGGAAAGCATTCTCAAACCGCAACTTGCCATCCTTGACAGCTGCCAAATGCTGGTGAAGCGTGCTTGAATTTTTAGGCATTTTTCCTCCCATCGTATTGGGTTGTTAAGAAATCATGATTTTTCAGAATGCGGCCCAAGCTGCCGGCTTCTGTTTTTGTTAGAATTCAAATATGTTATTCAGATCATGAACAACTGAGGGGATGCCGTTTTCACCTTCGGGCAGGAAATGACTGGCTGGAAATTTAAAACATATGCTAAATGCACGTCCTTTATAACCCTAACGCCTCGTGTTCCCTAACCAAATGTGTAAGCATCAATCCTGTTTTGGCAACTCAGATATCAAAAAATTTAACACCTTTTTGACGTACTGTTGTAACATTTTTTGGCAGCTTTATCCTATTTTGAAACGATTTTTCAGACATTTAACATGCCCATTTTTCATTTCGTTTTGCCGCCAATATTCAGCAATTCGGCTAAGTTCTCATAATTGCTTTATTTTCTCTTATGTGAGGTCCAAACGATGTATTATAAAGCATTTGCGGTCGTCTTATCATGGCTGTTTCTTACAACACATCTACATGTATAGATGCAAAAATGGTACCATTGGTATCAAAATATTTAATTAAATCGAATAATAAAGTGTCAAAGGTGTCGCGGGTTGGGTGTTACGTGTTTCGAGTTTCGAAATTTGAGCAGCGAGAAGCCAGGGACAAGAGAAATTAAAACGCTGAACCCTGAATCTCAGAACCTTGAGTTGAGTGTTTACGGACCAGCATCAGCGTATTTCCAATTACGCTGATGCTGCTGAGAAGCATGGCGCAAACCGCCACTAGGGGAGTCAATAGACCGCTCATGGCAATGGGGATACTGATGATATTGTATGCAAAGGTAAATACTAGGTTCTGATGAATTTTTTGATTGACTGTAGCGGCAAATGTCAAAAATTCAAGAACCTGTTGGGGCTCTGCGCGCATCAGCGTTACGGCCGCCACCTCTTCCCCCAGATGCGCTCCGGAATGGACAGCCAGTGAAAGATCGGCCTGCACTAGCGCGGGTGCGTCATTGATGCCGTCACCGACCATGGCGACAAGGCGGTTTTGTTTCTGCAAGGCTTTAACGGCGGCCACTTTATCGCTTGGTGCCTGGCCGCCGAGAGCCTCCTGAATGCCGACCGCCTCTGCAATGGCACGTGTTGTCTGAGTACCGTCACCGGAAACCAGCTGGGTCTTTAACCCACGCCGCTGCAATTTTTCGACGGTCGTTCTGGCACCGGAGCGTATGGTATCTCCAAAGATAAAAATAGCGGCTGGCGAATCGACGATACGCATAAATACGTATGAATCGGTTGATGACGACTGTAAGCGGCTAAAATCGAATGCCTTTTTAAAATCGGAGATGGTATCGCCCATATAACTCGCTGAACCGATTTTTATAGGGGTGTTTTCAAATAGACCGGATACGCCGTTTTCGGCTATCTGAAAGTGTTCTATTTTCGCCGGCTGCAAATGGCGTTTTTGGGCCTGACGCCGGATTTCCTGGGCGATAAAATGGTCTGAATTTTCTTCAAGACCAGCCGCTAAACCCAAGAGCTGGTCTTTGTCATTTGGCCCCAGGGGGATAATTTCCTGCAAGGTCCAGTTACCGTGTGTTATTGTCCCGGTTTTGTCGAATATAAATGCGCTGACCCGCTGTGCCATGTCAAAGGCAGCAAAATCCCTTACCAGAATCCCTTTTTTGCCGGCAATCGATATCCCGGCAACCCGCGCTAAGGGAATGGCAATTCCCAACGCACAGGGGCAGGAGATGACCATAACGGTCACGGCTCTTAAAATCGAATCTTCCATCGATATACCACTGATGGCGCATATAATTGCGGTGGCGGCAGCCATTGCCAGAATGATGGGGACAAACCATTGCAGGATGACATCGGTTTTACCTTCGATGGGCAACTTGGTCAGCAGCGTTTTTTCAATGATTTGAATCATCTGGCCCAGGGTGGCGTCGGCACCGACTTTTTCGGCGCTGACTTTAAATTCGCCCTGCTGGACCCGGGTTCCGCTTCTAACAAAATGTCCGTTCTTTTTGGCAACCGGTGTCGGCTCCCCGGTCAGCGTGGATTCATCCACGGTGCCGCTGCCGGCCAGGATGCGTCCATCCGCAGGTATAATTTCATTTTCAACCACCCGAAAGCGGTCACCCGGTGACAGTTGGTCAATGGTAACATAACGGCCGTCGGGAAAATCACGACTGCAGATCCTCACTTTAGTGGGGGCCAGCGCAAAGAAATTTTCCAGATCCATTAGAACTTTTCTTTTGGCGCGACGCTCCAGAGCCTTGCCCAGTAATACCAGCGTGATCAACATGGCAGCCGTGTCATAGTAAAGATGAATACTACCGCTAAAAAAGTTATAGGTGCTGTAAAAATATGCGCTTAAGGCACCGATGATGATCAGTGTTTCCATGCTGAAGGCGGCATTACGCAACCCCGCCCAGGCTTTTCTGTAAAAATCATATCCGCCGTAGATCAAAACGGCGGTGGCCATCACAAATATGGGCCAGGAAATTTTAGCGACATTTTCGGCCGAAACGTCTGAAAAGAATCCGGTGTACAGGGCAAAGGACAGCATCATCACATTCATGGTCAAAAAAGCCGAGACCGCGAAGCGCACAAATTCCCGGGAGAATTCCTTTATTTTACCGGATTCATCAACCGTTGCCGCCTGGTACCCCAGTTTGCCGATGCTTTCAATGATCTGATCAGGAGAGACCTTGATAGGATTGTAGACCACCTGTAGCCGGTCAGTTGAAAAATTGCAGGCTGAATCGATAACACCCGGAGTTTTTTGCAAAGATTTTTCGATGACCCAGGCACAAGCCGCGCACCACATGTTGCTGATTATCAACTTGAGTTTCAGGGTGCTGTCGTTTTCAGCCGCTGAAATTGGAGACGCGACGTTCATCGCCGGAATGGGATCATCATGCGCTAGGCTGAGATCTTGTACGGTACGGGGAATAATACCCCTGGCCTGGCATTGTCTGAACAGCTCGGTTTCTCTGAAGGTTTCAGGGCTGGGCGAATCTGTGGCTTCCATCAGGATGGTGAACACCTGCCGACAGCCGTTGCAGCAGAAACCATAGGTGTTACCAGCAAACCCGGCGTTGACGGTTCCGTATCGTAACGGCAAACCGCACAGGTCACATGTTTGGGAGAGGGTTTTTGGGTTGGGCTCTTTAATCATGGAGTGTTGGAGTACTGGAGTATTGGAGTGTTGCTGTTAATGACTTCTAAGGATAATAGAGCTAAATTTAGTTCATTACTCCATCACTCCCTTACCCCATTACTCCAGGAAAAAGGAATTTTATTCACGCGTGCCAAGGGACTTGACAAAAGCAACGACCCGCCAGCGGTCATCGACGGTAATGGTCGCATGCAAGGGCGGCTGGCGGCCATCGGGGATGCCGTAGCTGACATTTTTAAAGAGCTCACCGGCCGGGCTGTTCTGGACTTTGGCGCTGCGCAGATCGGTCGGTAAAGGCGCAAAGCTCTGGCCGACGGTACCGTTGCCGTCGTATTTGTGCCCATGGCATTGGGCACAATAGATCAGGTAAACCGCCTTACCGCGGGCAATGGCAGCCGGTAGGGTCATATCGATGGGGGACTGTAATTCGGTTCCGGCTGATACCCGGAAAATGGCCTCGCCACCGTTCACCGGGACTATGCCGGCTTCCTTTATCAGAAGCGGCTCTTCGTACGGCCGCACGGCCGGTGTTTCGCGCATGCGGCCGTAGCGAAAGTTGTTATCATAAAAAACGAGTGCGTGATAGACTGCCAGCAGGAGAATGGCAACCACAATTAAAAATCCGATTACTTTTTTCATTTATTCAACACCTTCAAAAGGGATCGTATACAAATGCTTTGGGTTTTCTTCCTGGCCCTGCTCCTTGAGCACATGCTGCGCATAAGGCAATGGGTGATAGGGATCCCAGATGGCAAAGGCAGACTCCCCGGGAACATCCTCGATCGGCCGATAGTCCCAGTCGGGCTGTCCAAGGTCCCCGATGACGGTATAGGCCAGCCATCCCTGGAATGCGACAATGGCGACAAAAAAAAGGACAAGCAGCCAGGTTTTGACAGCAGACGCATGATGATCCGGATGTTCCATTAGATTTTAACTCCTAAAACGCCGATTAAAATGATATATGCCAATCCCCAGATGAGTGTTCCTACTATGATAAGAATCGCCACCAGGGGAAAAGGTGCATTACGGCCTTGAATACCGCCGGGAAATTCCTCGATAATACGTGCTTGGCGCTCTTCAGAATCTTTGCGGCGAATATGGTAGAATCCCAGACCGATAATAAACAGCACAATCGTTGCCAGGGCCGGGAACAGGTACATGACAAAATGCTGAATGCCTAATAAATAAAAATATCTCATGATCGGCTTCCTTAAGCATGCTCATTCTGCGGTGTTATCACTGTATGCCCTTGATCAGGGAAAAGATCACCACAGCCGCCGCACTTGCCAAACATAAACAGACCAGTGTAAACAGCGCCACCGTTTGAAGGTATGCAAATCGCGGCACTTTTATCGGCTGAGACTGCAGATCATTTTGCAATGGTAAAAAGCGCGCCCGCTGCTGGTCTTTAAACTGCCCGCTATTCAGCGCCCAGAAGAACACCACCAGGCTTATAACAAAACCCGCGGCCATGTATGCAATAAAATATGGATAGTACATTTTTAGTTAAATAGTTGATTCGTTAAATTGTTAAATAGTTGATGACTTTACGTGTATCTATTCATACGAAAATAGGAACTTTTTTCGAAGAGCAAGGCCGCACAAGGGTTTTAGGTTGAGGCGTACGTTTGGTACGTCGAGGCCTAAAACTCGCGGAGAACGCAGCTCCTCGGAAAAAGGGCCATTTTCGCCTAATGTTATGGTTCCCAGGCAGCATCTATACCCCGCGGTTCGGCATTGGCATCGCTCTGGTTGATAAAATAAACCGCAATGTAATCACCGACTTCCCAGATCTTTTGGGATTCCAGCTCTTTTTTAAAATACGGCATAGCGGTTCCGGTAATACCGTTCATCAGCTGATAGTAGATAATCCCACCGGAAATTTCACGACCTTTTAAGATCGTGAAATTTAACGGCGGCGGGTATATCCAAGGCTGGGCCGGGCCCATGCCGTCTCCGATGGGGCCGTGGCAGCCGATACAATTATTCTGATAAATCTTGTGCCCCCGCTGCAAGCTGGCCTTGGTCGTCGGGTATGGATTTGGTATGTCGCGCCAGCCCTCCGGTACGATTTCTGCCAGCCAGCGGGCGTTCTCATCGGGCCCGGCCTCATAGGCTTTGATGGATTCCGCTTTCCAGTAGCGCTGGCGCTCCATGCGCCGGTCGGCGTTCTTGAATCCCAGGCTTTGAATATATTGGGTCAGTTTATGAATGCGTTCCATGCCCAACCACTCAAAGGGCGGCATGATCGAGCTGGGCCTTGTATAGCGAGGATTGATAAAGTGGGCAATGTGCCAGTCATCCGGATGCTCGCCGCCCTCCTGGGAGAGGTCAACACCGGTGCGCTGGGAGCCCAACGCCACCGGTTCGTCGGCCACATAATCACCGGTTTGGGCGATGCGATGAGCGCCGTGTACCCAGTCGATTGTCCGTATGGACTGACTGTGACAGTAGACGCACCCATTCTCCAGGTAAATTTTACGACCTTCATTTTCAATTGCCGTGCGGGCGCGAAAAATTTCTGATGGTGTTTTATCTTGGGTAGCATAGGGCCAGTAGACAACCGTCAACGTGATGGCGGCCAGCAGGGCCAAAATACCCGTTAAAATGACAGTCGGGGTCATTCTCATGTTGCAGCTCCGCGATTAAAATATAACGATCGAATTATATTATATAATCCGATATATGCACCCAGCATAATAAACAAACCCAGCGAGGCTCTTAAAATGTAATAGGGTTGAATCATGGGCAAGGTGCGATAAAGGGCTTCACCATTGTACCAGGAATTGCCCTGAATGAGCCCGACAATTGTTAAAACAACTGCAAAGCCCGTAACACCGATCAGCACCAGCCAGTATTGAACGTCTGCCAGAAATTTACTGTAAAGGGGTTTGCCCGTGATTTTGGGCAGGATAAAATACAGCCCGCCGAGGGCTGTTATCCCGGCAAATCCGAGCACACCGATATGGGCATGGCCGACCACCCAGTTATTAAAGTGGGTGATGCGCTGCACATGCGGCAGGGCCATCATCGAGCCCTGGATGTTGACGAAGAAATAATAAAGGGTGCCGGTCAGCACGAATTTGGCGCCGATGTCGGCGTGAATCTCCCCCAACTTACCTTTGATGGTGTACCATAAATTGATCAGCACGATCATGACCGGAATCACCATGGCGATGCTATCGACAATCGAAATGGTTTTGAGCCAGGTGGGCACCGGCACTTGCAGCAGGTGATGGGTGCCGATGTGGGTATAGACAATGATCAAAGACCAGAATCCTATCAGCGAAAGAGAATGGCTCCAGAGCGGGCTGCGCGTGGCAATCGGCAGCACATAATAAGCCACGCCTAATCCCATGGGCGTTAATAGGAGCCCGAAAATATTGTGGCCGTAAAACCACAGCAGGATGGCATCCGGGATACCCACCAAGGCGCCGGTATCGGGTTTCCAAATGACATTGCCCAGACAATAGGTAATGGATGTCAGCACAATCGCAGCAGTGGTATACCAGATGGACACATATAAAATGCGCTCTGCGCGCTGCCGGACGGTCATCAGAATATTAAATACGACCAGGGAGAAACTGATCACCACCATAATATCAACCGGCCAGGGCAATTCAGCATATTCGCGACCCTGGGTGTACCCAAGACTGATGCCGATCATACCGGCTACCACCGTAATATTCCAGAAAATGGCGCTGAATACGCCGAGTTTATGGCTGAACAGCTCGGTGCGCAATAGTCTGGGGAAATAATAAAAGGCTGCTGCCAGTAAACCCGGGGTCACAAAGCCAAACAATACGGCATTGATGTGCATGGGCCTTACCCGGCCGAAGTGAATATATTCGATGTTGGCCATAAAATCCGGTGCAATCAGGTAACCCGCGGCGATCATGCCAAAAGATGTTGCCGCGGCAAACCAGAGAGCAGATGTCAGCGTAAAGGCTTTGGCGGTCGGGTTGCTTGATGGCACATTATCCGTAATGTCAGGTGGTAAATCTGGTTTTTCCATTTTCGCTTCGCGCAATTATTCGTTAATTGTTTTTCGTTATGCGTTATTCGTTTCCGGCCTGCCCACCTATATCATGATTTAAAATAACGAATAACCTATAACGATCTAGCTATGGCAGGACAGCCAGCAGTCTACGTTGGCGCCCTTTTTAAAATGGCATGTAATGCACTCATTCATATACCAGGTTTTATGCGGCAGCCGCTGCAGGTTCTGCACCTGCCCGTGGCATTCGGTACAGGCAATTTTACTGTTAATATGGCGCTGGTGATTGAACAGCACGTGTTCGGCCACATAATTGACTTTGACCCAGGGCGTTGGCGTGTTGGTGTTAAAGTATTCGTGTTCCTTTTTAATCCAAGGATGGTTGGCGATAATATAGTTATGGCAGTGCAGGCATTTTTCCACCGCCGGGATTCCGGGATGATTGGAATAGGCCACATAGGGATGACAGTACTGGCACTGGATTTGTTTCACCCCGCTATGGACATTGTGGCTGAACGGAATCGGCTGCTCCGGCCCGACGTCGCCGTACGGCACCTTGTAAAACAGGAAAATAAACACCGCAATGGCCAATCCGGTGATCAACGTGGTCAAAGTGATGATGGCATTTTTGCTCAAGGGTTCGATACCTCGTTATAAGTGTTGCGTTTCTAAGCCGATGGCTCGGTCTGACTGCTGTCGGTGATATTCGGAAATCGCCTTAAAAAATAGCTGACCGCCATGACCATCAATCCGAAAAATCCCACTGTAATTAATCCATCGGTAACATTCAGCGACAGCGAATGCGCACCATGACTCAGCGCCGGTGCCAGCAGGAGCAAATGTTCAAACCAGAATCCGATGATAATGACACTGCACAGAATCACCATGAATACCGGTTTTGATTTGACCTTTTTATTTAACAGAATCACAAAGGGTATGATGAAGCAGACGATAAAAATGGTCCAGGCCAGCTTGCTCCAGGGGACTATCACCGTACGCTCGATCACATAATAGGTTTCTTCCGGAATATTGCCGTACCAGATGACGGTGAGCTGAACGTAAAAAAAGTCAGCCCACAACAGGCAAAAAGCGAAAAACAATTTGCCGACATCATGGAAATGGGCGGGCTCCAGGCCGGAGGATTCACCCTGTCTGATCCGGGTGATGGCGGCCAGGATGATCAGGGCACCCAATCCGACATAAAACGCTTTGACAAAACTGTACCCGCCGAACAGGGTCGATATCCAGTGGGGGTCCATGCTCATGACCAGATCATAACCGATTAAGCTCAGCACCAGCGTAAATGCCAAAATGTACAGCCCGGCCCAAACGGTCATTTTTTTCTTAACCTGCTCGATGCTGCGATTGTTGCGGACCCAGCCCTTGTAAATCATCTGCCGGAATGCGCCCTGATTCTGGTTCGCATCCGCGCGCAGTTGCAGCGCATTGTAAAGATAAGCAAATCCGATGGCATACAACAACAGCAAGCCGATACTATCGCGGGTGAACAGAAAGGGAATATTGAGCCAGACCTCTTTGCCGTGCAGATCCTCATGCAGCCACGGAAAGATATGGGTACGCCCTAAAAATAAAATCAGAAACAGAACGAATGAAAGTGGGAAAAAGGCCGCAAAGGACTCCGCTAAGGCCGATAACGGGCCGCTCCAGCGGGCTTTGGTCATATGCATTACCGTTGAAAAAAGCACCGCTCCCTGGGCAATGGCGGACCACAGCAGAAAATTAATTAAATAGGCCTGCCAGGCTTTTTCCGGATGATCGCCGATAGCGCCGTAGATAAAGGCCGCCAACCCGATGAGGATCAGAACGATGGATATCCAGCCCAGCGGCGATTTCTGCGACGTAACGGTGTTTTTTTCGTTGGGTGCCATATTAATTTGCCTGGTTTAGTCTGCTTTGCAATTAAGTTAAATTAATGAAACCAATAAAACACTTAATCAAATACCTTTATTTGTCCCCCGTTTTGCACAAAGAAGTCTTTCAGATCATCCTGCTGCATGGGCTCGCAGGCTGCCAATACACCAAAATGCTCGCCCGAGCAGCGCGGGTCGTAATATTCCATGTGCTTAGCGCTGGGCAAGCTCGCCTGAGTAAGCAGGCCGATGACATTGCCGAAAACCGCAAACAGGATCGTAAACTCGAATCCCACAATGAAAAATGGAATCAACGATATGATCGGCTTGCCGCTGACGATCAGTTTCCACTCAAGCGAGCAATAGACCGCCAGGGCAAATCCGCTGATGAGACCTATGATTCCGCCGGTGAGAGTAAACCAGCCCACCTTGCTTTTTTTCAGGTTAAGGGCATCCATGATCTTATGGCTCGGAATCGGGCTGTGCACCCGCTGGAACTGGAAGGCCGATTCTTTGAGTGCCGCCAACGTGGACACCACCTGGTCTTCGTTTTTAAACAGCCCCATGATGTATTTTCTACCCGCCATGGCTACCTCCATGGTCAACGGTTTCTTTCATCTCGGTCATCGAGACCGAGGGCAAATGCTTGGCAAACAGTAAAAATAAAAAGAAAAACAAGCAGAAGCTGCCCAGCATGATGCCATACTCGATTAAGGAGGGCGTGTATAATCCCCAAGCGTGGGGTGAAAAGCCGCGGGCCACGCCGCCGATAATGATCACAAAGCGCTCCCACCACATGCCGAAATTGACGATCAGCGATATGATGAAAAGAGAAGCAATTGTTGTGCGGACCTTTTTGAACAAGAACAACAGCGGAATTAATGTGTTGCACACGACCATGAAATAAAAGCCCCAGCGAAATTCACCGGTTGCCCGCCAGCGAAATTGCTCGATTTCGACCGCGTTGTGGCTGTACCAGGCAATGAAAAATTCGGTGGCATACGCAAAGCCCACAATCAAACCGGTGAAGACGATGGTCTTGGCCACATTTTCCAGTACGCTGCGGGTAATGATCTTCTGGTAGCTAAAAATTTTACGTAAAGGGATCATAAGGGTCAGCACCATGGCCAAGCCGGAATGAATGGCACCGGCCACAAAATAAGGCGCAAAAATCGTGGTATGCCAGCCGGGCACAATTGCCAATGCAAAATCCCAGGACACGACACTGTGCACCGAGATCACCAGCGGTGTTGCCAGGGCGGCAAAAAACAGATAGCCGCGGGTATAATGCCGCCACTGCTCGTGCGCGCCGGTCCAGCCCATGGAAAGGAAGGTAAAGATTTTCTTGCGCAGTCCTTCGGAGCGGTCCCGGATGGCCGCCAGATCGGGCAGCAAACCCGTGTACCAGAACAGGGAGCTGACCGTCAGGTAGGTGCTGATGGCAATCACATCAAACATCAGCGGGGATAAAAAATTGGGCCACAGCAGCCTCTGGTTGGGATAGGGAATCATGTACAAGACCTGCCAGACGCGCCCCAGATGGATAAACGGAAAAAGTCCGGCAATGCAAACCGCAAAAACGGTCATCGTCTCGGCCGCCCGGGCAATGGGATTGCGCCAGCCGGCCCGGAACAAATGCAGGATAGCGGAAATCAGCGTTCCGGAATGGGCAATTCCGACCCAGAAGACAAAGTTGATCAAATAGGTGCCCCAGGCCACCGGATTGTTTTGCCCTCCTGCCCCGATGCCAACAAAAATCTGGTAGGCCCAGCAGGCAGCGCCTACCAGTACACCTAAGAATAGAACCGCCACAATCGCCCAGTAATACTTTTTAGGTGGGGTTAATGTGTTTAATACGGTTTGATCAATACTCGCGTACGTAAGTTCTGGCATAATCGTTTATCCCAATAAGCTCGTTTCAATTTACATCAAAATCTAAATCCAACATTCACGCGAGAGTTATAGGTTATTGGTTATTAGAACAGCGATCATCAGCTTCTGCAAAACGACCAATAACGAATAACCAATAACTACTAACTAAAAGTTTTACGCCTCGCGTAAAACTTTTTTTAGGTAGATGACGGCCGGCTTGGCATTCAAGTAGCCCATGGCCTGGTAGGCCCTGGGATCATCCACCAGCTTTCTAACCCGGCTTTGTTTATCCATCAAGCTGCCGAAAACCAGTGCATCGGTCGGGCAGGTTTGCACGCAAGCCGGGATGACCTCACCATCGTGGATCATGCGTTTTTCATTTTTGGCATTGCTGTGCGCGACTTTGATGCGTTGGATACAAAATGAGCATTTTTCCATGACCCCTTTGCTGCGAACGGTGACATCGGGGTTGAGCTGCAGGTTCATGGGATCCGGCCACTGCCAGGTAAACCAGTTGAAGCGCCGCACCTTGTAAGGGCAATTCTGGACGCAATACCGCGTTCCAATGCAGCGGTTGTAGATCTGGTTGTTAATGCCTTCCTTGGAATGGTGCGGGGCATATACCGGGCAGACCGATTCGCAGGGGGCATTATCACAGTGCATACAAAGCATCGGCAGAAAGGTGACCTTTGACTTTTGATGCGGATCCTGAAAACGCTCGATGCTCAGCCAGGTCATCTCTCGACCTTCAAGCACCTGCTCCTCTCCCACGATGCCAATATTGTTCTCGGCGTAGCAAGCGGCCGAGCAGGCGCCACAGCCGATGCAGCGATCCAGATCAACCACCATGGCCCAGCGGTATCCTTCATGATCATGGGGTGGATAAAAATCACGTTTAGGGTCATATCCTTCCGGCAGCGGCAGCGTTAAGGGAAAATCGTCCATGGTCAGACCGTCCCGTTTGGGCATTTTTCCCTGATTGAGTTCCGTCAGGCCGACGCTTAGTGTAAAGGGCCGCTCATGCTGGGTTCGGCTGCCGTACATATAGGCCAATTCCAGTGTCCGGCCGGTTGAACGGATCTTTATTTTATCGGCTGAAAAAAGCGGGCCCCCGGTTACCGGATTCGTATCGGGTGGTAAGATTGCCAGCGGATTGACTCCCTTGCCCTGAGCATAGCGGCCATAGGCCTGATGCCCCTGGCCGATGTTCATGACCAGCAAGCCGGGCCGCACAAATTCATTTACATAAACCGCTGTCTCCAGATTGCCCCATTGTGATTCAATCTGAATGATGTCACCCTGGTTAATGTTTTGTTTTTGGGCGGTGTCGGGGTGCATGCTAACCGGGCTTTGCCAGGCCACCCGAGTTAATGGATCCCCGATTTCACACAACCAAGGCCTGTTGGCGCCCCTGCCGTCAAAAAAGCGGATGGACGGTACGGCCTTGAACGCCAGTTCGGCGGTGACCATGTCCTCAGATTGGGACAACAAGGTGGTTATCCTTTGCGGGTTCAGATCCAGTTTTGCGGATTCATTTGTTGCCGATGAATCCACGGCACCGCCAACCTGAAGCAGCCGCACCCATCCTTTTTCATCCTCGATCTTGCGTTCCCTGACCAGTCTGGAGAACAAATAGGTTTTATAATTTTCAGCGGGCTTTTCATTTTCAAAAGCCGTGTTGAGGATGACATCCCCGATATGGGGCGCTTGGGTTAAGCGGCCCATGGTGGGTTGCAAAGTGGAATTAACCGCTTGCCAACCGCTGTATTCATCCCAGGTCTCGAGGGGTAAGGCGGTCGGAATAATTAAATCCGCCATCTGAGAGGTTTCATCCATGAAATTGCTGAAACTGACCACAAACAGATCGTCCTGCTCCAATGCCGCTTTCACACCGCTTTGGGGCGGCAAACTGAAGACCGGATTGGTATTGTTGAGGATCAAGACGTCAACTGGATCGGTTTTGAGGGATTTAAAAAATTGCAGCACTTCGGATCGGGCGGCGGCAATTTCAATCCGGTGGCGATTGTTGAAATCCAGCAGCGTTAAATCCGGATCAAGCAGCAGGTTTAATAAATTGACCGCCACATTGGTCTGCAAGCCCTTTAAGTCACCGGCACCGGTGTCGGTGCCTAAAATCAGAGGTTTGCGGGCGCCCATCAACTCAATAACAAGTTTTTCGTAAAATTCCAAAGAAAGGCCGGACGCTTCCAGAACCCGATCTTGGGTGTACGGAGCGGTTGCCTGGAATAAAGGTTTACGGAAGGACCATGGCAGCTGTTTGCCTTTGCGGATATCAAGCGCCTGACGCACCAGACCCAAGGCGACAATACATTCGCTGCCGGGCTTGCATGGCACCCAGTAGTCGGCATTGGCCCCGGTAAGGGATTGCATCGGGCTCAGATGATAAAAAGGAACTTTTTGGCCCCTATTTAGGGCATGCATGCTTTTAAATTTATGGGCATATTCGACCGGCGATAACCAGGTTTCCAGAAAATCAGCACCAAAAGAAACCAGCACATCGGCGTCCTGCATCTTGTAAGAAACCAGCTCTTTGCGCCCGAAGACCATTTCATTGGCTGCTTTCAAAGACTCATAGGCAAAAGGCTCGAATACCAGCGGATCCGAGGCATTCCATTGTTTGAGCGCATCTGAAAAAAGGGCCAGCTGACTGTTGCCCACCACCTCGGTCAGCATGCGAATGCGATCCGCTCCTTTTTGGGCGGCATCGTGGGATTTATATTTCAGCATGGACTGGGCCTTGGCAAACGAGATTGGCTGCCATCCATCTTTATCTTTGAGCAACGGTGTTTTGATGCGGTCAGGGTTATAAATGGCTTGTAGGGCCGCCTGACCCCGCATACAGAGTTTGCCCTTATTAACGGGGTGCAGGGGGTTTCCTTCGACCTTGATCACGCGCCCTTCACGGTTTTTGGCCATAATACCGCAGCCGGCCGGGCACTCGCGGCAGGTCGAAGCGTACCACGTTGCCCTTCCGGTAACCATGTCATCTGGTGCATGAACAAGAGAAAATAGATTTTTTTCAGAGGGACTGCAGCCGGCAGCCAGGGATATGCTGCCCATACCTGCAATCTTGAGGAAGGTTCGCCGATTCATATCAAGTACGATCTCCCAGATTAGAACATAGGATGAGCATTAAAACAGAGGATATATTTTTGTGTGAATACCAGATTTAATCACAGCGATCAACAGCACGCCGGCTTTTTTTTCAAAAGGGATCTGTATACCGGTCGGGACAAGATTTGTCAATGAGAATGATTCCTAATAAATGCCAGCAGCTGACCTATCGGAATCGCGGTATTAATCAGCAAGCGAGTTAAGCAATTAATATTAATCATGATTTAGATAAATCTCGGTTGACAGGCCTATTTAAGTGATTACATCTTTTTTGAACAGCGCTAAACTCATAATCAACAGGAAAATTCCAATGGCTGATCGAGAAATTATATTGAGTGCGCTTATGGATGCCCTTGGTGAAGAAGGCTGCGGGGTTTCCTGTGAGGACGCCACAGTATATCAGGATAGTGAAGGTTGGAAGATGATGCTGGAGGGTTTTATGGAACCCTGGCAGCTGGGCCATACTGTTGAAGAAGCCAAAGCCAGCATCAAGGCGTACGCCAAAATGGGCTTCGGCCTATCTTAATTTTCGAATCATAAATGGTCCCTTTCCGCAATCTCTGTGTCACAATCAGATTTTAATCCTCGACATACTTCAAGTATGCCTCCGGTGTAAAATCTGATTCTTCATTGACCTTGCGAAAAATTACCTATTTCTGATTCGAAAATTACAATATCTTTCTAACCCTATGCTCCTTGCGCTATGCCCTTTGCCATTTTATGACCTGACACCTGAAACCTTTTTATCCCTTAACCCTGCTTGCCGCGCCGCAGCCGGAAGGCGAGGGCGGGAACGCAGAACCCAGAACCTACCCCGCAGCGCGCATGCGCAGGTTGATCTCCAATCTTTCCAGCGACAGTTTGATGACATCTGTGGCCTTATCGGATTTTTGAATGTAAGCTTCAAAATAGTCTATGAGCTCTTGCGGGCGATCCATTCCGGCCATGGGGACAATTGACGCCACCACTCTTTCATATAGCATGGGATGAAACTGCTCGATCTGCTTCAGATGCGACACGTACCAATCCCATAGCAGGGGAATCGCGTATGGATTGGATGCCATGGCCACCACCGGCACAAATTTATTGCGGGCCGGTACGGTATCCAGAATGTATTGCAGAGATTTTGCAAGCGTTTCTTTTTCTTTAAAACAGCCCAGCGCCACCAAAATGTTCATGCGCTCATGTTCGACTTGCGATTTTTGAAAGCGCTCGTCCAGTGATGCAAACGTCTGCTGATCACCACTTAATGCGGCAATCTGCAAAACGCTTTTCATGATGTCCGGATGCACCGCATCACCGTTGATCCACCTCTCAAACTGCTGCGTAGCAAATGCAATTACGCTCTCGGCATCACACAAGGCCGCATGCCAAAGCAACTGTTCTCTTAAATTAGCGGTGGTATGCTTTTCATCGGGTGCCGGCTCAAATCCGATATCGTTGAGAACTGTTTCAAACCAGGACCGGACCAGCGTGGCAATTTTTTCTTGCTGTTCAACCGCCATCACCAGATAGGCGTGTTGCAGGTTGTTTGAGATACTGACCAACGGCAAAAAGGCACGCTCATTTTGGTAGTGGGCTAAAAAGTCCAGATAGTCGTTAAACGGGACATTACCGCGTTTGCACAATGAGAATAGATCGTTTTGGAGTCCCCAGCGGTCTTCAGATGACAGCGATTGTTCTGCAACCCGTTGGCCCAACGCTGTCAGATTATCTCTATCCTGGTAGCGGACGATGTAAAACCCGGTTTGTTGATCGTTGATCTTGTATGCGTCGGCTGATTTCGGAATTTCAATTTCGTGCGTGGTGCTGTCCATCAGAATTGTGTTTCTATCACTCTCTGTCGGGCCAGAAAAAAAGCGAATCGTGATGGGCACCTGCCAAGTTTGGTCGGCGTCAACCGGTAGATAGCTAAACCGCTGCTGGGCCAATTGCAGTTTGTTGCCGTCCTTTTTCACTGTGATCATTGGAAACCCGGGTTGCTCAATCCAGCTTTTCATCATGCTGCCGACCGGCTGCTCGGATACTTGTTCGAATGAATTCCACAGATCCTGACTGGCAGCGTTGTCGAATTGATGGGTTTTGAGGTAGTGTCGCAGACCTTGCTTAAAATTATCAGAGCCGATATAGCCTTCGATTTGCCGCAATATGCTGCCGCCCTTACTGTAGATGATCGGCGCCGTGCTCACATTGATGACCACATGCTCTCCGCCCGGAATCTCGATGGCGAAATTTTCAAGAAGCGCATCCCGCGCCATGGCACCGCCGGTGCTGCCCCATAAAAACTGCTGCCAGATTTCCCACTGGGGATAATAATGCGCAACAACGCCATTGCCGAAATAAGTCGCAAAGCTTTCATTTAGCCACAGGTATTTCCAGTCTTCCGGTGTGACCAGATTGCCGAACCACTGATGGGCAATCTCGTGGGCAATGACTTCACAGATGCGCTCTTCGCCCGATTTGGAGGTAATTTCCGGATAATGCAGCAGTAAATTTTCGCGAAAGGTAATCGCCCCCCAATTTTCCATGGCCCCGAATGCAAAATCGGGGATGGCGATCAAATCCATTTTGGGGAGCGGGTAGGGGATGCCATAATAGTCTTCGCAGAAAGCCAGCGATTTGCGGCCAAATTCCAGGCCAAACATGGCATAGGGCTTCATGCCGGGCAACGTGGCCACGCGCACGCGGGGGTCTTCAGTGTCCCGGGTGAATTCAAACGCACCGACACCGAAAAACACCAGATAGGTTGACATTTTGGGTGTCTGTTCAAAAGTCACACGTTTTTTTCCATCGTCCAGTGTTGTTTCTTCTTTGATCGCACCATTCGATATCGCTACCTGGTCGCTGTCGATATCCATGCTGATATCAAAGGTCGCCTTTTCGGCAGGGTGATCCATACACGGAAAAGCCCTGCGGGCATCGCTTTCTTCAAATTGGGTCACGGCAATAAATTCGGTTCTGTCGTCATGGCTATATTGACTGCGATAAAATCCGGCCATTTTGTCGTTAATTTGACCGTCATAGCGAATTTGGATCCGTATGGCCCCTTTCATTTTTTGGGGAAGAACAATTTGCAATTCTTCTTTTTCGCTGTCGGTTTCAAATTTACATTCCACCCAATCGTTTTTTTGTTCAACCTTACATTTTAGAATGTCGAGCTCTAATATATTTAGCTGCACCGTATCGATGGCTGTTGGGGCCTCGATTAAAAGCGTCACATTGCCGGCGAATGTAAACTGTTCCAGATCGGGAATTAGATGGATTTGATAATTCTGCGGCTTAACATCCTGCATGGCTTCCTCCTCGGAGCATTTTATTTGAAAGGGGTAGGGTTGACAGTTTGTGAGAAATAGTATTCTTAAGCGAAGAAAATATAATGAACTTAATCGAAGCTGTCAAATTCGGTCGGTCATAACGACTCTGTACCGTTATGTGTTTTTTACTTTCATATACCAAGCCGGCTTTAAGGATCAGTTATTCGTTATTAGTTATTGGTTATTTGAATCTTACCTTTATGCAATTGATCGTTTATTCATATTTGTCAACACCAATAACGAATAACCAATAACAAATAACAAACCGTATGTTACCCTTGAAGTCAATTTAGTACACATATAGCAATTCAAACCCCGTAGTTTGAAAAATCCTAATCGGGAGGTTTTTATGAGCACAATTATTGAGTTTTCAATTTTTCCGATGGACAAGGGCGAAAGCCTGAGCCCGTATGTGGCCCGGGCATTAAAGCTGATTCAAGACAGCGGTTTGCCCTACGAGCTGAATCCCATGGGCACCTGCGTGGAAGGAGATTGGGGTGAGGTAATGGCTCTGGTGGATCGTTGCTTTCAAGCCCTTGAAAAGGATTGCAACCGCATCAACTTGTCGCTGAAAGCCGACTATCGCAAAGGACCTGCCGGCCGAATGGAGCGCAAAAAGGTCTCGGTAAAGGAAAAATTATAATAGCGACGGTTACCTTGCGGTGGGTTCGGGAAAGCTGGCTTTGGCCCTGCAAATGAAAAGCGCCCGCACCTTGTCCCAGAAGTCACCACCCAGTATGAAGAAGCTGCAGATAAATATGAAGTCAAACGAAAGGGCAATGGGAATCCGGTATTCGGGAAAGCCCGGCAGCCAATCGAGTGACATGTACTGCAGTACCCAGGCGTAGACAGCCGGCATGAGCCACATCACAAGCCCGATATAATAACGCACCCGCCCGACTTCCTTTGGAGGACCATAGCGACGCAGCATGGCCAGCAAGCGGTTTTTGACATAGGCAAAACCGCTCTTGCCCATACAGGCAATCGCCAGGATGGTGCACACCTCGGGGCCGCCTGCCAGAAAAAGCCCGCCCAGGGTTGCTTTCAAGGCAGTTGAGAGATTGGTGAGGGCGACTATTGCTGCGCCGACCGGACTGATTAATCCTAGTACGAAGAAAATCACCCCCAGGCGGAAACGCCAGCCGGGTGGCGGTTTGATGCGTTCGTTTGCAGCCGTATTTTGAGGCGTCGGATTCGTCATTTTATGCTTCTCCCTTGCCAGTGATGCTATCCGAGATCAGATTTCAGCCTATTCACCAGATATTCAAATGCGCTTGGATCAACTCCGATGTCACCCTGAAACGGATCGCTCAGTTGCAGCACGATATAGAGCACCAGACCGACGAAGAGCGTGTAAAGCGTGACAAGAGCGATTAACGGCGGCTGGGGATTATAGGCTCCGAAGCAAGCCATGGTCACCAGAAAACCAAAAACGATAATGTATACATAAATGGGTGGTTTTGCGAGCGCACCTTCCAGACGGATAAACCGGTAATCAGAAAGCAGATCGATGTCAGCCATGATAAGAGACATTAAGTCCTTTTGAAATGAGGTGGTCGGCTTCAAATTCATCACGCCCTGTGCGAGCTGGCTTTTCAACGCCGCAGCCTGCTGACCGAGTTTGTCGTCTGCCAGTTCTTTCCAATCATCGTCGATCACTGCCTGGGCATAATAGAACACAGTAGTTCGAATTTCCTGGGTTTTTTCTAAGTCATACAGTTTCAAAACGGCGAAAATGTCTGAGATGGCCACGGCTTCGCGCTGAATCGCATTTCGGATCGTTTTTAGATCGCCCATGACTTCTGCAAATGCCAGTGCCAGCATCAGACTAACGAGCATACCCACTACGCGGAATAAACTGGATGTCGGATCTTTCAGATCTTCACGCTTGTATTTTAGAATGAATTTGTAAAAGATGAAATAAACTGCAAGGCCCGCAACAGTTGCGGCAACCATCGAAAGACCACAGCCAGCCCAGGTTGGCAAAGAAAGTACGTAATCAATCATGACTATAATTCCCTTTCATATTCATTTTCATGCAAGATTCATGAGACTCCTGGATATTGCACGAGTTGCATGCCTTTATATGCAAGGCATTTCAGGTCGAAGCAATAGTGAACTATGCTTCGTCCTGAATAACGCAGCAGATGAAGGTCTGCGGCTCGCCCATGGGGTGAAAATGAATGCGAAAAAATAATTTTCATCCATTGTACCGAATATGTATTTTGTTGGTCATCTATGATTCATTCATAGTGCCGCCTATAAAGGATATTGGATTATCGCATTCATTTTCATGCAAGATTCAGGAGAGCACGATCTGCCCCATCGACTAGACCATCCAATTCCATCACCAAGTCTTCACTCGCATGGTAAAAACTTTTTGGATCCATCATATCAACGTAGACATCCTTAACCCGATCCAACAGACATTTCTCCCCACCGGCTTCCCAATCATCGCGAGAGGAACTAATAAAATTAAATCCGCTAAATGCGTCCCGGCAATGCTGCAAGGTATGGTCGGTGGTCAGGAAATCCTGGCCGGGTTCAACCGTCGTCAACACATCCCATGCAAGCTGGTCGTCATCCAACTGAAACGGCGCAACAAGTTTTCTTGCCATAGCCAGAATCTCGTTATCAATGATCAGCTGCAGCGGACTGACGGCTGTTGCCACCTCCAACTGGCCGGCGCCTCCCAAAATATCTAAACCACTGGCAGCCATCCAAGTCGTTAGCATCGAACGTTCACTAAAGGATTGTTCGTCAACGGTGGGGGCGTCGGTGCCGCTCCCGTAATTATGCGTCGGCAGGTCGAATTCCTTTTTGATGAACTGGGTGGCCATGGATGCCCCCCGTATGGCCTCTACATTGGCCTGTAGGCTGCGACCGGTGCGCATATCCGTGTGAAAAATAATCGGGCAGGCGATCACCGGTGCACTGGGATAAACTGCCTGGACCATGGCGGTTATCGCCAGTATTTCAACGGCAGCCAGGAGAACCGTGCCGGGCATCGTTGCCGGTGCCGTACCCCCGGCTCCCGGCAGAGAACAGGCGTGAATGGGTATGCCTGCTGGTGCGGCTTTCATAATGATGTCGATGTCCATTTTTTTGAAAGTTCTGGGGGTTAGCGAACATGCAATCATGCTGATGACCGGATTATCGACGAGTTCTTTGCGGCCCCCCGCGGCCGCCACCGCGAGAGCGATCAAGTGGTCAACACTTTCGCTGCTATACGGCTGCACCCAGATATGCTTTGGGGATGACTTCATGACGGTTGCCAGGGCATGCACGTCCGCTGTTCTTTTTGGAGCATCGTCGGGAAAAAGGTACGGCATGAAGCTAATCTCATCCAATTGACTGATCAAATTCGCCCACTGGGCGAGATCCTTAAGGGTCACCTTGCGGTAATTGCCGGTTTCGGGATCGATATAACCATGAGCGCCGGTGCCGGTGCGCGCATAAAAACTACCGTCCGGGCGCGGCAGGACCAGTGACTTATCCCGATTGGGGGATCCCAAAACAAATGATCGCGGCGCTTGTGCAAGCAGATCTTCGAGGACGCCTGCCGGAAAGCGGACGATGCCGTTGACGTCATCAACAAGGAGATCTGCATCTTTAAGATACGTAAACATTTGAGGGTGAGGATCACATTTGACGCCATGCGATTCAAGTAAGGTAAATACCTTTTCTCGCAAGATGTTGCATTGCTCGGCGTTTAGATAACAAAATTTGGAAGATAGCATAGGTTCCTCCCGGTTATGATGCTGCGCTTACAAGCGTTGCTGGTTGCTTAAAGATAAGCCAACAAAACGGACGTTGACCGTATGGTTATGATGATGCCGGCCAAAGCATTTGCTAATGCGTTGTGGGATCCGAATCTAAGAATTGTTTAAATGCCACAGTGGTCTTAAGATTTCTTTCTGCCAATAATTTGAAAAACGGCTCCGGTGGGACGCAGGCTTCGGCGGGCAGGGCTCCGCGTTCGTCAATCATACCGGATGCCAGCATGCGACAGGTGACGCCCACCGGTACGCCCACTGAATACGGACCGGTGGCCATGTTCCAGGGCTTATACGGGCTACAGATCATTTCGACCCGGATATCCTGGTGCCGGCCATTTTTTTGGCCGCTGACATCTACCCGCAGCACCTTATGGTCATCGGGTTTGGCGTCAGGTTTCGGCAGGCGTTCCGTGACGGCCACCAGAAAATCTCTGGGGATCACCGGCGTATTACCCACGTGAATGGGCTCTTTGGAGCCCAATCCCAGCGCCACCAGAAATCTCAATTTTTCGTCAAACGCTTTTGGCAGTGCGAGCTTAAAGGTCATATGCTCAAGCCCTTTTGACCGAAACGTCACCGGGATGGTGGCTTCTTCTGAGTGCAGTGTGCAGTAAACGGTTTGGGTGCCCACCGGAGAAGGAAAATCAATTTCTTCTTTGCCAGAAAACGGGGGCACTTCTTTCCAATCTCCGTTCTCGAAGATATAGGGGTTCATGATAAACTCATCCAGCAGCGTTCCCAATGCATAGGGGATGGCCAAAGGCGTGTCCGACTTGGTGCGATTGATGATGCCATCACGAATATGGATTGCTTCCACGGTGTCCAAACGATCGACCGCATATCGACTCATCACATTAACGATTCCCGGTGCGCTACCCATGCCCAGCACAGCCGTGAGGTTGTGATCTTTCCATTGATCCGTAAGCTTCATTTGTTTGCGTGAAAAATGAAACAATCCACCCATATCGACATAATGGACACCTGCGGCCAGACATGCTGCCATGACCTGAAGGTTAAAATAGTAAATGGTACAATTGGCTAGCGCATGGCAGCCCTGAATAGCGGGCTGGAGGCTCTGGGAATCGGTGACGTCTACAAAGACC